>VOFD01001843.1_pt1 | contig 30811 bp, 37 predicted proteins | sample 5384101 | NCBI WGS metagenome assembly VOFD01 (sample SAMN12384723, study PRJNA508395) | human gut metagenome | isolation source: healthy gut C | host: Homo sapiens
ATTTACGGATAATATCTTCAGGGTTAGCTCCTGGTTTGAGCCCTCCCGTTTTCTTCAGTTTGTAGTTTCTGGTTTGCCATTTTCAAGATGAGTTAAAAATAACCCTTAAAAGGTGAAATAAACGCAAGAACTACCAAATTATAAGCTGATATGCGGGGCGAATTTTCTTTTTAGACAGGTTGTGAAATGTCTGTAAGAGTGATGGATTATGTGGTATGATCGATTCGGACAAAAAAGAGTTGCCCGGAGAATTTACACATATGCAAACCATCAGGTTTCAGATTATTTAATTCGTATGCGGTATCGTTAAATGGAGAATCATGCAAAGTATTACGAGTTCAGTCTGTAGCTGTGAAAAGATTTCTTTGATTTGATGCAAATGTGCAATTATGCAATACGAATGATAGGGAAGGGTTGGCGCACTGATGAAAATTTGTTAACTTTAGGTTAAACATGTCTATGTGGTGTGTATTCACGGATGCGGAGTGTACTTTATATTATTCTCACCGGTGCTGTTAGAGGTATCAACCCCAATTCTTTTTCTCTTAAAAGTTGTTGCCATATGTATATCAAATTGATACAACCCCGAATGACCAAACGCCCCATGGATACAGAGCTTAAAATACGTATGTCTCCACCGTTGGGGCTGTATACGATCGCACGAATGTTTTCAGATCATCATACAGTAGTGGTTGAAAATGAGAATATAACGCCAATTGTTTGGGATGACGCACCGGATGTAGTCGGTATTACGGTAACGGTCAATTTATTGCCTCGCGCTGTTGAAATAGCTCGCAAGTTTCGGGAACGTGGTTCAAAAGTGGTGGCAGGGGTATTCATATTACTACGGCTCCGGAGACTGTTCCTGAAAATAGTTTTGATGCTCTTTGTATTGGACCTGCAGAACTTACCTGGCCACAAATTATCGATGACCTTGAACACGGGCGTTTGAAACGGGAATATCGCTGTAAAAGAAAATTTGTCGGCGAAGATATTGTTTCGCCGGCATATCATTTGATCTCGTCTGCAGATTACCTGTATTGTAACATTATCCATACGAGTCGGGGATGTCCATTCCGTTGCGATTTTTGTTACAATTCATCTACTGAAAGAGCCTATGTGTTACGTCCGGTTGAAGATGTGGTTGCCGAAATCAAAGCAATCGGACGGAGACATATTATGTTTATTGATGACAACTTCAATGGAAATCCACGTTGGACTCGAAAATTGCTTGCCGCTATTCGACCATTGCATATTCGTTGGCATTGTGCAGTTTCGATCAATATAGCCAAAGATACAGAACTGCTTGATATGATGCGTGATTGTGGCTGTATGGGGCTTTTTATCGGATTTGAAAGTATAAGTGGGGGCTCGATCGATAGTGTGCATAAAGTCCAGAATTACATCGATGAGTATGAACGTGCAATTAAAGAGATTCACGATAGGGGAATAATGATTAATGCAAGTTTTGTTTTCGGACTTGATGAAGATACCCCTGAAACTTTCTCAAAAACATTGGATTGGATGGTTAAAAATAGAATCGAGACAGTGACTTCCCATATCTTGACACCTTAGCCAGGTACGAAAGTTTATGAACAGATGCGAGCGGCAGGTCGGATTGTGAGTGAGGATTTGGCGCTTTACGATACTGCCCATGTTGTCTATACTCCGCGAAATCTTACTTCTGAGGAGCTTTACAACGGCTATTTGTGGGTTTACAAAAAACTTTATTCTTGGCGAAATATTTTACGCAGGATGCCCAGGTCTCGTCGTCAGATTCCTCTTACTTGCTGTTTAATATTTTTTATCGCAAATATGGTCGTTTTACCGAGTGGCTTTGCAGGCTTTTTAACGTATGAACGGATCGGTAAGATTGCGGATCGTAGTGTAATTTCAAGTGTTTGCATTAGTATGCAGGAAGAGTATGTGATCATTACATATATCTTCGTGTCAATGATTTGTGATTAAAAACAATGTTCTTTTTTATTTAATTATTTTTCTTGGCTTGTTGACCTGTTAGTTTCTGATAACATTTGTTGATATAGAGACTCGGCCTGCTGTATTGTGCTAATGTAATAGGATTTATCTTTACTCTTGGAAATTTCAGCTCGTCTGTCCTCAGTTTTTAATTTGGAAATAATAGGTATACACATACCAGACTGATTTGTGTAGAATACTTGTTTTACAGGGATGGTTCTGTTGACGAGTTTTTCTACCAGGATACATTCTGTGCTTTCACTGGAGGTTAGATAGACGGCCGTTATAGCATTGGATATGTCTAAATAATCTAATTTCTTGCTGATAATTCTATATTCATTTTCTCCCTTCCAATCGATTTGTTTGGTAAAGAATATCTCTTGCCGATGAGTAATAATATAGTTCTCAATGTCTGTTATTGTTTTTAGATCATTTGATAAGTAGATGTCCTTATGTAGTACATTTTTGTATTTGACAGGAGCATGAAACATATCTTTTTGGTTTAAGGGCATTTTTGCATAATCAAACTCAATGCATACACCTCGTCTTTTGTCTCCATAATGTCCCCACATCATAGCTGACATGCATCCTTGGATATATGAATCATAATTCATTGACAAGCTGATCTGCTTGTATTTTGATCGCATGTCTTTATACGCAAAGATCATACAAACATTTTCGGATAACGGATGGATGGATTCACTGAGTTCCATCATGTCATTCACCCCTTCTGGTGCAGAGAAACGCAATTGTTTGGTCAGCCATATTTTTACAAATGTTTCAAATGAGGTGTAATGATATAATTTTTGCTTTTTTCTTTCAGTGATAATTTGTGTCCAGGAAATCTTCCGTTGCTATTAAGTATAGATTTTGCTGTGTCTTTGCTCATAGTTATTCTATAAAATAAGAGAAATAAATTATTTTATTAAAAAGACAAAAAGCGACTTAAAAAGCCGCTTTTTTGTGAGTATTACCCGTATTCAGAGATTTTGACGCGATTTAATACTCCTCTTCGTTGAAGAAATTTATGCATATTGATTATCAATACATTAACTCTATATTAGTGAAATTTACGCAAACAAACCGCACCGTCTGAGACGATCTGAGGCGATGGGAGGAAATAGTGGACAACCATAAAAATGCGGCTATTACTCTGGCAATCCTATGCGGGATATAAAATAAGCAAATCGTTGGCTTATTTTTCTCTATATAATTCACTCAAAGAACACACCCGTTTGTCAATGTTTTCATATAAGTAATCTGTACTTACTGTATAAAAATGTTTAAAATCAACAACCATATCGGGCAAGTTAAAGTCATCTTCAAAGTGGAGAAAATGAAAACGAGGATCTTCATTATTCATAATCTTCTTTCCATCGGTTTTGTGAGGATTATATTTCTGCCCTGTTTGAAAAATATCTCCCCAATGCTCCCCTGTCCTTAAAATGTCAAAGTTAAATAAAGGAGCAATAATAAAGATGAAGCAATCTGCAATCCTTATTTGAACCAACCTTCAGTTTATCTTAAACAACATTTTTTGTAGGTCTTTGATCCCTGTTTATGTGCGAGAACCCTACTTTGTTCTCGCCTATAAAACGGTCGGGATTGTGTCGACCGACACTGCAAAGATAACTCTTCGTCCTAAAAGGGCAATGACGTATTTGCAGCAGGCATATCTATACATAAGCATTCTCTGATTTAGCTTTTCTTTTCCTTATCGATTCACCGAAGAGTTCGACACGCAACGAGTGGTGTACGATGCGGTCCAATACGGCATCGGCGATGGTCTTCTCGCCGATCACGTCGTACCAGTCTTTTACGGGTATTTGCGAGGTAACCATTGTCGATCGACGCTGATGCCGGTCCTCGATGATATCCATCAGTATGCCCCGAGACTGCGTATCGAGCGGCTGCATACAGAAGTCGTCGAGGATCAGCAGGTCCTGGCGTTCGATACGTTTAAGATCAGCCAGAATAGAGCCTTTTGCCTTGGATATTTTAAGTTGGCTCATCAGTTTGGCCGTACTGGCGTACAGCACCCTAAATCCGTCCTGGCAGGCTTTATATCCGAGTGCCGTTGCAAGATAGCTTTTGCCCGTTCCTGTCGGTCCCGTAATGATAAGGTCTTTGTGGTCGCGTATGAACTCCATAGCCGCAAGCCGTTCGACCTGATTACGGTCGAGACCCCGCTCGAAGGTATAATCGACATCATCCAGTGTTGCGTTATAACGGAACTGTGCCGCCCTGACCGCCCGCTCTACGGCCCGATTCTTACGGTTATCCCATTCGCAGTGTACCAAGTGTGATACGAACTGATCCTGGGTCATCTTCTCTTTGATAGTGTTCTCCAACGATGTCTTAAAAGCGTCGTGCATGCCGAACAGGCGCATCTGGCGCAGTTTCTCTAAGGTCTGATTGTTCATAGTTTTACTGGATTTAGATTATTTGTAATATTCCTTGCCCCGGATGTTCTCGTGTTCGGGCATGTCGGCAAGTTCTTCGGGAAGATCTATCGCCTCGGATTTATTCTGAAGTATCTCTTGTATCTCCTAAAGCTGTACTTGCCATAGCTGTCGGCCAGACGACATGCGGCGGCAAGGCGCTCGGGTCCTGCCTTACGGGCGAAGTTCAGGATACCGGAACACATTTTATTGGCCTGATCCTGATAACGGACCTTCTCCAGTATCCGGCGGATATAATGTTCCACATCTTCGTGTATGGCGGCGGCCTGCTGAACGAACCGTTCGGGCGACCACTCCATCACGGCGCGGTGCTTGGGGCAGAGGTGTTCGGTAACGGTGGTGTAACGATAGTTATGGCGGTCGCGGGTATGATGCGCTATGATGTCGTAGTTATAGCGGATCTCAACATCGGTCGCCGTATAGGACAACTGCACCTTCTTGCCTATGTAGGTATGGGGAACGCTGTAGTAGTGGATATCCTCATGAAGACGTGCATAACCATACTTGTCGATCGTTGTAACAATATGCTTTTTCATCTGGTAACGGATCGGGTTCAGAGGTCCGAGGGCTTCCTGCTCCACGTCCTCGAAGTAACTGCGGCGCGAGTAGTTGCGACGATCCAGGTTCTTGTTGTTGTGCTTCTCAAGCGCTACGCGGATAGCTACATTGAGCGACCGAAGATCAGGGCAGTGAAGCGGTTCGATAACCGTGAAGATGTCCTTATAGGTCAATTTGACCGCGTTCTCGACATGCGCTTTATCCTTGGGACTGCGGGCGCGGGCCGGATAAGCCGTCACGCCGTAATGCTCTCCGAACCGCTCGAACTCAGTGTTCAGAAGCGCTTCGTAACGGCTGGCTTTCGTGACGGCGCTCTTAAGGTTGTCAGGAACGATAGCGCGGGGAACGCCGCCATAGTAATAGAATGCATTCTCGCAGGCGGTGATAAAATCCTCCTTGCGCTGGCTCTCCACAGCTTCCACATAGGTGAGTAGACTGCACCCAAGGATCGCTACGAACACCTCTACCTCACGGGGCTGTTCGCCCGGAGGGTAGATCCACAACTTGGAGCCGGTATAGTCGACGAATAGCTTATCGCCGGCTTTATGCTCCATACGCATAGAAGGGTTGCTCACTCGCTCGTAACGGCGAAGGGCAACACGGAACTGTGTCAGGCTGTAGCCGTCTGGATGGAGGGCACGATAGCGTTCCCATTGCTTGTGGCTGGTCATCCCCTTACGGGCCATCTCTTTGCTTGCTGACGGCAGAAAAGCTTCTAAGGCCTCAAGGCGGGGATTAGGGGACTCCGGAACCTTGTCGATGCAAAACAGGGAATATAGCTCTGCATCGCTCTTGGCCAGGAACGCCTCATAGGTCATACTGAGAGCATTCCACTTATTTACATACTTTTTTGACTGTGTTGCGAGATGTGCGCGACAACTCCGCAATCGCGCGTAAACCGACACGTTCGGTATACAAACGGATGATCGTTCTTAGTTTGTTCATCGGTAAAGATTTATTAGGCATAATCTGCAGATTTTTGTTGCTTATGAGATTTAAGCTAACAAAATCCGATTCCCTAAAAACCTTCCGAATGCAACTTTTATATCCAAACCCAAAGGTGGGTCAGTTTGCTCCGTTTTTACTGGGTCAGTTTCGACCGTTTTAAACGGGTCATCAAGCCACAACCACGACAGAAACTCAAACTTTAACATTCAAAACATGGATACTCTAAATAATCGCATTCAAAGGAATCCCCGGCGACCAACGGGGGAGCCGGGCGACGTTTATATGATGCTCACACCGGAAGGACAGGTGCAGGCTGTATCTGTAAACGATCTGTTGTATAAAAAACTTTGATCAGTTTGTCAACGATTGTGCCTATTATATGCTTAACGATTGGAAAGAGCCTTATCCCAATAGCTTTTTCGTACACTACCGTTTTGAGGATCCAACGCGTATTTGGTCTCCGAATGAAAATATAGCGATGTTCCCTGAATAGACTGTTGCGAGTTGTTCGGGATGAAAAACTCCGTCCATTGCAAACATGTCGACTTTATCCGGCTTTATATTGTTTGCAGAAACATCATGATCTGCGAAATATGTCGAATATCATAAATTCTCCGGACTATCGTTATACTGTTAATCATTACGCTGGATGGGAATTACGAGGGCAGACACGAAGTTATACCGGTATTCAAACGGATAAAGGAGTGTTGTTGTTTTGATAATACGGAACAGGGAGAGGTGTTGCAACAAGAATATAAGGATTTTTTTCGTTGCCAATTTTTTGATTCTTGCATAGACGCAACATTTATGCGCATGATCGAATTGATTCCGGATAAGGAACAATTAGCCAAAGTCAATCCCGCATTACAGACTCTCTGGCAAGATGAATCTACACCGTTCGGACAAGTTCCAGAGAAATATTATCTCAACATGGATCAAATTGGAGTATATACGGAGAATCAACGATACGATTTGGCTCCGACACTGGAGAATTTTATTCAATTTTCGGGACTTGACAATGGGGAAACACCCTCCATGCGTGACGAAACCTACAACATCAGTTGTTTGTTGCATCTTTCCTCTCCGCAGTGTAACGATCCGGTTATACAAGATGATTTTTCCCAACTTTTTTCTATTACGGAGATCGCTTCAATCCTCTTTGGACACGATTTGATCAAGCAGCAAACGATCATGAAAAAGAGCTTGTAATGAAGGATGTCAGAAAATTGGCAGGACAAATTCTTGAGCAAGATTTTTCGCACAGAAGGTCACATTTTGTGGAACAAAAGGGGCCCCAAAGCACAACAAACAACCCCTGAAAAGAACCTGCGACACCTACCGGATGTAGCGACGAGACTTGCTATTCGAGGGAAAAAGAAAAAAGGGATTGTTCGGTAAATAATTCTCTTTTTTCAATATCCTACATATACTGAGATGAAAGTAAGAATGGAAACATTTATTTTTTGAGATTTTCTTTGATTTTTACGATTTTGCACACTCAGATGATGTTACTTTTTTGCATAGTCATCAGCCGCATCTATCAAATCGAGTTTAATCTCGTCCCATTCTTTACCGAGAAGACAAATTGGATCGGGAGAGATGTCAGCTTCAGTAAAATCTGTGAACTTTTCTAAAAGTTCTTCCGTATTGTGTTCCCATTCATGTCGTCGTGCATGGAGATCAAACATTTTAGCAAGGGAATATTCGCCCAAAAGCAGATGCAAGTCCCAAAAGTCCTTTTTACGCCCTCCACGCGATACGACATTCATTTTCATGGCGATAATATCTTTTACATCGGCCATGCGAATGCCATCGATTGTTTCGGCTTCTTCAAGAAACGGGTCGGCATACATTAGATCAAGTTTGATGTATTCGTCGGCTGATTTGCCGATGTAATACCCACGTCCAAATCCGACGATGGAGGTCGTGTCGCTACATTCGTAATAGGGAAAGTGTTCTTGCAGAAACTTCTCGAATATATGATAGTCGAGGCTTCCGTATTCCGTATCGGTAAAGAGGTCGATGTCGACTGACAGCCGATGCCCGTAACGCAGACTCAGATTTGTACCGCCAACTAACCGGAAAGGTGCGAATATCTTTTCAGCCATGAGGATACCGAGTGCCTCTTTCAATAATGGGGAGACTGTTTCCCAGTGCAGTCGATTTTGTGTCAGCCATTGCGTTTTGCGGTATTTATTCTGTAAGCATTGTCCGGTTTGTAGCTATCGAGCGTCGCCGGATCGATTTTATAGAAACGAGCGATCTCCAGTTTTTCAGCCTCGTTGCCGCGCTCCATGACACGTGCGATAACGGCCCGTTTGTATCGTCCCCAATCAATGCTGTCGAAATCAGTGTCCCAAAAGAGCGACCGGCGGATGGCCGGAGCGCCGCTGACAGAGTCGCTTGCCATACGGTTTTTGTAGGCTGCAATCTCGTAGAACGCCTGAAGTGTCAACAGGAACCCCTCTTCGTAACCGAATGCCTGCTCAATCTTGAGCGACATTTCTATTGTTAGGTTGCGTCGTCCGGTAATAACAGCATTAAGAGACTGACTATGTTCACCGATAGAGGCAGCAAAGGCTCGCTGGCTGAGATTCCGTTTTTTGTAGATCCCTGCCAATGATCTTGCCAGGATGAATTCCTTTGAGTATGTCAATTCTGCTTTTCATAACCATTTTTTGCAAATATACGAAATGCAAACAAATTTGTTTGCATTTTCGTGAAAAATATTGTTGGAGGTTTCTATGTGACTTATTTGATTTACTCATGACCCATTGAAAAAAGGGAGAGAATAACGGTCTTCCTATCATGTTTTTTGTTAATAAAGAAGAACGACTGGAAATCAGAGGGAGATTAACATTGCTCACTTTTTATAAGTACGTTTTCATATGTCCGACGAAATTCACAGATAGATACATTCACACTATTTGCCGATCAGAGATTTGTTTATTTCTGTTGTTTTCATTTTCATTTAGATTAGTTTGACGATTGTATTACTGACATTTCCATAAAACGCTCCATTGCGATAATATGCGTAACTGTTTCTCCAGTTACTCCGTCTGCGGATCAACGCAAGTTCGGGAGGCTGAATGATGATTGACACAGTATTTATATTATGTCCGATTGTGATCATCATTTCACAGTTGTGCCATATCTCGAAAAGAAGTGCGAAAGCCGTGTTTTCCTTCGATGAGATTCAGCGCATCTTGTATTTGTTTCCATACCTCCGCAGTCGGTACGGTAATGTTTTGATATTTGATTTTCATTATTGCATTTTTCATGGGGAGGGCGGCTGTTGCCGCCCGATTTTATAAAATACGGATATAACCTTTGGCAATGACTCTCCCGCATTCGACTAACTCAATTTCACCGATCGAAAATCCCATTTGTGCAAGAGCGACATTATGAACGTAATAGCGATATGCCGTGCGGTCATCGAAATTTCGTCCCGTAAGATTATTGAATATGACCCGTATTGAAACCCCATCGTCTGAATAGAGTATTGTTTCCCCATTTTGTCGTATTTCTTCTCTTTTCATGGTAGTATGTTTTTGAATGGCGGCTGTTGCCGCCTCGATTATGATAGATATTCTTTGATGTAAGAGACGATTTCGGTTAGTGCTGTGTGTTCGTTATCGTCAAGCGAGAGCACAAAATCGTCGTTACTGTGCCACGTTCCTGTCTCGTCCTGTTCCGAAAACACCGATCGTCAGCGGTCTCTATGACTGCGTACAAAACGGTCAGTTGCTGTGCGGTCAGACCTTTGAGTGTAAAGGAATTTTGTACTTCTGCAATAATTGATTTTCATAATGGTTTTGCATTAAAGATTAAGCGGAAATCCGTTTTTTGGATCAAAGGCATATTACGATTCACAAGGTTGATGATGCGATTGTGGTATTTCGTTTCTTTATTGCATGCTCCCCGGCATTGAATAATTTGCAGTTGAGAGATAGATACTTCGATTGTCTCGATCCGTTTCCCGTTGATGGTAGCCGAAAGAATGAGAGAATCGTCTTTTTCATAATATCCGTTTGAGAAAACACAGTGGTGCATGGTTTCTCCCTCCAAGAAAAAACTCTCTGACGCTTTCCAATACATGGACATGTATGATCTCGTCAGCGAATGAAAGGCCGAAAAAGGGGGGCCTTTTGCTTGACGGTATGCTTCCTCGCTTTCGTGTAGTTTGGCTTGTTGCTCGGCGATTCTCTTTTCGATCCGGTGTCGGTTGCGTTTGTCTATGTACCGATCATGTTCTTTCGCGCAGGTTCTGCGGGCATACGAATTTCGGATTGTGAATGTCCTTACCCAACTCCTGAAGTGCATCTATATAATCACACCATAAAGTCGCATCTTTAATAAAATAGCCATTACGGGTAGCGATACGGATTGCTGGCCAATAGGTATTAAATTTACTTCCGCTATTCAAGTATATGCGCAACAACTCTGTTTGCCCCATTTTGATCAATGTTTCTGCGCGGTTATCCATCAACAGGGCGACGAACATTTGTGTCGGATTGATTCCCCGTAATACCTTTTTTGCATCCGTGTTGTTTTAGTTTCGGAATCAGTTTTATATGAGGATAAATATCATTGGTATAAATTTGATCATATACCCATGTTTCGTTATGTAACTCCAAATCCGAGGAATAGATCCACGAATCATAATACATCGTACCCCCATACCCGACTACGGGCAAGGGTGCAGTATTTTCCATTAGGTGCGATCCAACGTTGCATGACCTCGGTTTGATAATAGCGTGGTGCTGTCCCTATCTTGGCATAATAATCCACCATGAATATTCGGATCACCTGTAACCCGTCACACGTGGTTATATATAGCGCATACCTGCATTGTTTGAATGTTCGTTTGCGGGTATCTTCGATGCTCAATTTTGTCCCGCAATGCGGGCAAATACACCGTTTTTGTTTGGTGGTATTTGGAATACCTCTCCACAGTCGAGGCAGGTAATATCCCCCTTAGTCGTGCGGCGTCCTACCGCATTCAAAACTTTGGTATTAGCCCAACGAATTTGCGCGGCTGTTAAAGGCGGCAATTTCTTGCTCGCTTCGATCACTTTCTGTTGAAATTTATTTTTAGGTTTCATGTTAGAACAGAGTTAAGGTGTCAGATTGTGTTTCCTGGTTCTTTTTCGGGGAGTTGCGTCGGGTGATTTTTTGCATAAGCCTCGTTTGTCGCCCGTTGTATGGCATTGCGACGTGCTTCGGCCTTTTCCTCGTCGGTCAGTTCGATAGTATGGTTTACGACAACATTGCATTGATTGGCTTTCCGATGTCGAGATCGTCCTCGTCGTAATAGTGCAGGGCAAGGGAATAGATTTCGTCGTCCGTGAATCCATTACACCCGCTTTTTTTGCACATAATTGAGGATAAAAAGTGATACAGTCGTCGATATTCTTTTGGGGATTGGCATATCGGGGGGCGAAACAATTCATCCTCCTGCGCTCTTTTTGCTCCAAATACTGTTGTATGGTGCGTTTGAAATATTCGGTCGCTTTATTCTGTGACATATTTGTTTGGTTTTATAAGGAGGAGGACGGAAATTCCGTCTCCTCCTGTTTGACATAGGATTATTCAGTTATACCGATTAACTCGCGCACCTGCGCTTCTTTCGTCTTTTGGAATATCCAGCCTGCGCCTTTCTCTCCCTCGTGGGTCAATCGTCCGTTAAATCGTCCGCCAATGGCTGATAGTTTATCTTTGATCGGTCGGGTATCTCCAAACAGTGCGATAGCTTTCTCGGAATAGTTTACGATCACGAACTCACCATTGATTGCGATTTGCTGGGGTTCGTTTTCTGTTTCGGTCTTTGCGGGTGTGGCAAGGCGGATATTCGCTTCATCTCCGGCAGTATAGGCAAAACTCTTTGATCGTGCGCTCACGGTCGTAAATGGAAACTTTCTGAATGATCCAGCCACTATATCGGCTCTCTCCGAGGTAATAACCGCCGCCCATCGAGTATTTCTCGCGATGCTCATATTCTTCGTTGGGTTCACTCAAATAGGCCGTTTCGGGCATATTTGCGGCATACTTGCGCATTTCGGAGAACAAGTCGCGCGTGTGTCGTGAGAATCCTAAAATCACGGTGCGCACGGTTTTACTTGAAAAATAGTCGGACATTGGATCGCTCTCGTCCTGTCTCAAACGGGCGACGATCACAGCCTTCGCGTCAGCAGGCAGGAGTGCCGCAAAGCGTTTGAGACCGATTGCGGCTTGTTCGTCTGCCCTTCTGCGTTCCTCTTCTGCTTTCTCGGCTTTGATACGTGCTTTTCTTTCGCCTCGGAAACGAGTGCTGCAACCTCAAGAGGGTCCATAAATTCGGGGTTTACATCGTCATAATAGTGGCCTATACCGAATTTTTTTTAGAAAGAGGTTCGAGAATTTCAGTACATCGAAGTTCTTTTCGTGTCAAGGGTTACAAAGTGATAGATATATCCGTTGTCATTGTGTTCGACTTTGTAGATCACGCAACGGGATTGGAACATATAAGGCCCGTCGTCGATGATGATTTGATTTTCTTTAGCGACTTGGATTTGGGTGTCGGTGGTCGTGCCTCCGAACAGAGAATAATACTTTGCCATGACTTATAAGATTAGAAGATTAAAGACAAGAGAAAGGAAAAAAAGCCGATCAGCACCACGAAAGAGAGCAAACAGGATAAGATACCCCGCAAGAGATTCGAGCAGAAAAACAAGGCCAAAACAACCCAAATAAAGCCGCTCCCAAAGAGGCAGAACCCCACGGCGATCGCCCCGATTTTCAGCCCGAACCGCGCCCCAGCACCTATGCTGAGTGGAAGGTTGGAGGTTTTCTGGTTCCTGTTATTTTTTTTCTGTGCTTTTCATAATCTTCGACTTTTTTTTATGCCGTAGCGGAGCCGGTATGGATGGTATCTTGGTGCAGGAGCCTTGAAAAGAAGGGCTTAGCCTGTGCAAGGATTTTTGCGGGAAATACGCTCGCCCGAAGGGAAAAGAGGAAGATTTTTCCGCAAAACCGCCCGTCGGCCCGATCTTGCTCTGGCGGGAAGCCCGTAAATACCTTTGCTCCCGAACCGAGATGCTATCCATCCGATTCGTCGAAGGAGATCAAATTGAGGAGAAGGTTACAAGAAAAGCACGGAGAAAAAATGAGAGTGCAGGTTCATCATCAAAAAGAATGATGTCCTTTATAAACTGAAAATAAATGGTTCAATTACTTTCCTTCCGATTCCTTGACTGATTTTCATCTTAGAAAGGTGGTTGTGCACTTGGACATAGAATTAACTTTACAAAATGATTTCGCGATAGTGGATGATTAGACACTCACCTCATATACAGTATTTAGATTATGTATTTGCCTTTCTTTTCCAATTTCTTTTCAAATGTTTTTTTTGCCCTCGTTTCCACAATGGTATTCTGCATATCCTATATTCAGGGTAATAAATCGGCAAAAAAAATTTGTCATGTTACCAAATATTGGTAATTTTGTAAAAAAAGATAGGTGGTATGAAAACAACATCGGTAGCCCTTGGAGCTTATTTCGACGATTTTATTAAATCAAAAATCGCACAGGGACGTTATAATAATGCCAGTGAGGTGGTCAGAGCTGCTCTTCGGCTTTTGGAAGAAAAATGAAAGTCGCCTTATTGAGTTGAAAAATGCGATTGATGAAGGTATGAAAAGTGGTCGAGCAGAAGATTTCGACCCGGAACAACATCTTTTGGTAATAAAAGCAAAACGGTCCAATGGCTAAATTTTAGTTTGCCAAGAGAGCTGTTGAAGACCTTTCCTCCATTTGGAATTATACGTTTGAGGTATGGTCAGAGGAGCAGGCTGATAAATATTATAGAATGCTTATTGAGGTTTGTAGGAAACCAACAGAGAATCCTGTTCTGTTTGGTCGCAGATATGAAGAAATAACAGATAATTTGTATGGCTATAAAGTTCAAAGGCATATTATCTTTTATCGCATTGTAATAGACGATGAGATAGAGATCATTAGAATACTACACGAGCGCATGGATATAAAAAAATAAGTTCGGAATCTAACTTATTAAACTAAAAAAGCAATCTCTTTGCGGGATTGCTTTTTTAAGATTGTGGGATGGAAAATCAGTTTATGATAGGACATTCCTGATCGGCGACCCTGACTACAATCGTCGGGAATTGAGGCCGTCGAAGCAGCCACCGCCGGAATGCCTCGCTTTGCGGACTGCGGAGCCGAAAGGCCAATGCCGCAATCATCTCCAGATTGTAGAGATCGACGTGTTTCATTTCCCGGTGTGTACGATATTCGCTCAGAGAGCCGCTCCGGTAGATCGCCCGGATATTGGCATGTACGGCGGCTACAAAAACTCCGAACACGCGGGCAATCTCGGACCGTGTCATCCAGACCTCTCCGGATTCAACTTCAACTTCCCAGTTACCTATAGTCGTTTCGATGATTTGAATAGACGTTTTCGTTTCCATAACTTTATTATAAAACAAAGACATTCGTGAAATTTGTAATATGACGGTCCAACAGAGCAAATTCCCGTTCGATTCGATCCTGCTCTTTAGAATCCATTTCCTCAAATGAGACATTGGAGTTGTCTCCCAATATTCTGGATACGATCTCAATCGGCAAGCCATTCTCGTAAGTCACTGTGGTCGCGAAGGTATTCCTGGCCATGGTAAAACATAAACTTTTTGAAAGCCTGCAAGCGTTCCCAATCTCTTTTAGATAAGAATTGGTTTTTTCTCCGGTAATACAGGAAGCAACGTTTCCTGTCTGCGACCGATGTATTTCTGCAAGATGCGGCGGGAAATATTCAATAGAGGGGATATAACTTACCTGACCCGTCATGCGTCGAGTGACCTGTAAGGAGAGTCCTCCGTTTCTTCCTACCGTAAAATTATCCGTAGTCAATTCCCGCAAGTCATCCAACCGTAATCCCGTGAAACAGGAGAGCACAAAAAATATCCCGAACGCGTTGCATTCGTTCATTCGGCATACGACTACGCAAAACCGAGAGCAATTCTTCTTTTGTCAGACTTTCATGGGTCGTATAGTATTTTCTTGTCATCATATTGCCTTTGAGGATTCCCTCCCCATTGACCGAAGCAAGAACTCTTTTGATAAATCTCTGACAACGATTTGCCGTTCTGGTGCTGTAATGATCTGTCATAAATTGTTGAAACGAGACCAACAGCAGGTCGTCAACTTCCTTTAAGGGCAGATCTTTTTTCTGAAATGTAGAGGCGACAAAAGTCGCTGCAAACCGTCGATATCCCCGATACTCTTCCTGCGAGGAGATTGAAACCACCTTGCGAACTTCTTCATTATAGCGATCGATCAGCTCGATGAAGCCTTTTATTTTCTTCCCGGACATACGTGTACCTCCTGTTAAAAGTTAAGCACTTTGTGAGTTGATCCATCTCTTTCTCCACCGTTTTATCCAACATTTCAGCATAGATTTCGGTTGTGGATCGTTTGGCATGCCCGAGCATTTTTTGAATGGACCCGATACTGACTCCGTTTGCATAGGCGATCGTGGTGGCGAAGGTATGCCGGGCCAGGTGGCTTGTAACCCGTTTTGTGATTCCCAGTCGGGCGGCAAGTTCTTTGAGATAGGCGTTGTATTTGTCGTTGCTTATCATGGGAATGAGCTGACTTCCTTTTTAGAGGCCCGGAACTTGTTCAACAGTTCGAGAGCCTGTGGCAGGAGTTTGATGTGTGCGACTTCTCGGGTTTTTACTCGCGGAGTGACAATAAAAGTCCCTGTGCGCTTTTGAATGACGTTTTCCTCTTTCAGGGGCCGATAGGGTCGAGTAATCCATTCCGGTCAGGCAGGCGAAGACAAAAATATCCCGGACTCGCTGTAACCGATTGTTCAAAGTCTGAAAAATTGTAGAACTTGGAAAACTCTTCCTCTGTCAGAAAACCGCGATTTGTTTTTACTTTCTTGATCGTATAGAGGGCGAACGGATCTTTCTCTGTCAGATTTGTCTTAAAGGCAAAAGGTCGTAATGCGCTTAAAAATGCGCATGAGTTTTTCCGAAGAGTTGATCGAAAGTTTCTTATCCACCTTCAAAAGGTGTGAAAGTCGCAAACGAAATTGTGGTCGATCTCGCGCATCGGAATATCTCTCTTTTTTGCTTGGTGGACAGGAACTCTTCGAGACGGCGATAAGTAAGATCATTTTATTAAAGGTGGATCGGGTAATGTCGATACCCACCAAAGGCCTTTGCCGTTCGATAAACTCTGCAAACAGGGAGAGAAGCGTGTCGTTTTTCTTTTCCACTTTCCCCATGAATTTATCGCGGATTGCCGTCGGAGTGCCCGGTTATTTGTTTTGAGAGAGTTCCATGTAGATCTCGATCAGATTCTTCCGCATGAAATCGAGGAACGAGTTGATGTTTGTGGCTTCCTCGGAACGTCCTGTGGCGCGGTAATTTTTCGCATCCCAGATTTTGACGCTCACTTCGTTTTTGGTGCTGAACTGGCAAGCGGATCCGTTGATGGTCAGACGAACGTAAATGACCGACTTCCCTCTGCATTGATTTTGTCTTTTCGAATGAAGAAAAGAATCTTAAAAGTGCTTTTCATAACGGTTTATTTTTGAGTACAAAGTTACTGTTTTGCAAGTAAACCGTTCTGATTTTTTGAGGGGACAAATTGCGTCATTATCAAGACAATACGCGACATTTTTTCGGGAAACTGTACCACCTTTCAGGTTAATTTTGGCAGGTGGTACACTTTGGCACAAAAACCTTGTCGCAAATTGGCCTTTTTCTGTACCTGTTTGTCTTAGTCGACTATACAAAAAAGCCCTTAAAACACTGTTTTAAGGGCTTTTTGTCGTTGTTTTGTCTCTCATTGTCTGAGAGTTAGAGCGGAAAACGGATTCGAACCGCGACCCTCAGCTTGGGAAGCTGATGCTCTACCAACTGAGCTATTTCCGCAAATGGCTGTAAAAATTTCTCTCTACAGCCATGCAAATATCCGTTTTTTACTCGAAATATGCAACGGGATTCTGAAAAATCTCATGTTGTAAAGTAACGCACGGATTTCATAGACATTAATCCATTTTGAGTACAGCCAAAAATGCTTCCTGTGGCACTTCGACATTACCCACTTGACGCATGCGTTTCTTTCCTTTTTTCTGTTTCTCCAGCAATTTGCGTTTACGGCTGATATCACCACCATAACATTTTGCGGTCACATCTTTACGCACCGCCTTGACGGTCTCACGTGCAATAATTTTTCGCTCCGATGGCAGCCTGAATGGCAATGTCAAATTGCTGACGAGGGATCAACTCCTTTAGCTTTTCACACATCTTGCGACCAAAATCGTAAGCGTGCTCGTGATATATAAGAGATGACAATGCATCAACAGGTTCACCATTCAATAAAATATCGAGTTTGGCCAATTTACTCGGTTTGTATCCAGTCTGGTGATAATCAAAGGATGCATAACCTCTTGAAATACTTTTTGAGCTTGTCGTAGAAATCAAAGACGATCTCTGCCAATGGCATCTCAAAATTGACCTCTACCCTATCCTGTGTAATAAAGCCCTGATTTTTTAAGGTGCCTCGCTTATCAATACACAGCTTCATGACATTGCCCAAATAATCGGAATGTGTAATGACTTGGGCCATGATATAGGGTTCTTCAATGGTCGATCATCGTGGGTTCAGGCAATCCTGAGGGATTGTGAACATCCACAACCTCACCTTTGCTGGTATATACTTTATACGAGACGTTCGGGACTGTCGTAATGACATCCATATTGAACTCTCGATACAGGCGCTCTTGAATAATCTCCATATGAAGCAATCCCAGGAAACCACATCGGAAACCGAAACCAAGCGCTAACGATGATTCGGGATCATAGGTCAGTGAAGCGTCGTTGAGCTGCAATTTTTCGAGAGAAGCACGCAAATCTTCGTATTGGTCACTCTCGACAGGGTAAATACCTGCAAAGACCATTGGTTTGACATCCTCGAATCCCGCAATCGCTTCGTGGCAAGGATTCTCTACGTGGGTAATCGTATCACCTACTTTTACATCCCGAGAATTTTTGATACCTGAAATAATGTACCCCACATCCCCCGTTTTGAGTTCGTTGCGAGGACACATCTTCAGTTTTAAAACACCGATTTCATCCGCATCGTATTCGCTGCCGGTATTGAAAAAATTTGACCCGTTCTCCAGCACGAATCGATCCATTGAAAATTCGGAAATAGGCGATGATTCCTCGAAACGAATTAAATACTGAATCGAAAATCAGTGCTTGTAACGGTTGATTTTCGTCTCCTTGTGGGGCTGGAATACGCTCCACAATAGCCTGCAGCACCTCTTCAACTCCGGCACCTGTTTTACCGGATGCAGCCAAAATCTCTTCATGTTTGCAACCCAACAAATCGACGATCTGGTCCTTTACCTCGTCAACCATAGCGGCCTCCATGTCAATCTTGTTGATCACCGGATGATCTCCAAATCATGCCCTAAGGCAAGATACAGATTGGAAATGGTTTGAGCCTGAATGCCCTGAGTGGCATCAACGACCAGTAAAGCTCCTTCGCAAGATGCGATTGCACGCGAAACTTCATACGAAAAAATCGACGTGCCCCGGGGTGTCAATCAGATTCAAAATATACTTTTCACCTTTATAAGTATATTCCATCTGGATTGCATGACTCTTGATCGTAATGCCTTTTTCACGTTCAAGATCCATATTGTCTAAAACCTGCGCCTGGAGTTCACGTTGAGACAATGTATTGGTCACTTCGAGCAACCGATCGGCAAGTGTACTTTTTGCCGTGGTCGATATGAGCGATGATGCAGAAATTGCGGATATTCTTCATAGATAATTTTTCGGTGTGACAAAGTTAAGTAAATTTGCGTGTTTTAAAAATAACGAAGTTCGCATGAATACGGTCGCTCGATATGCCTCCTTAGTTAAATTTAGTCATACGGTATTCGCCATGCCGTTTGCTTTGGCGGCATATTGCTATGCTTTATGGAGTACCAATACTCCATTTAACGGATGGCTTTTGGTCAAGGTGTTGTTAGCTATGGTGTTTGCCCGCAACACGGCAATGGGGTTCAATCGCTATGCCGATAGAAAATCGACGCGCTCAATCCCCGCACGGCTACGTGACATTCCGGCCGGACGCATCTCGGCTCGTCATGCCTTTGTGGTTTGTAATCATAAATGCTCTGCTTTTCGTTCTAACTGCAGGGTGGATTAACTTTCTCGCCTTCTGTCTCTCCCCTATCGCATTAATCGTTTTGTTAGGATACAGTCTTTACCAAACGAACTACCGCGTGGTGTCATGTCGTGTTGGGAGTAGCATTGGGTATTGCCCCCTGTTGGCGCCTATATTGCGGTAACCGGACAACTGTTTGCGGTTTGGCCCATTCTGATGACCGGCCTGGTTATTACCTGGGTAAGCGGATTTGATGTGATCTATGCGCTACAGGATATAGAATTTGACCGCCAACATGGATTGCATTCGATCCCGGCTCGTTGGGGTGTTCGCGGTGCCTTAATCATTAGCATCTTATTGCATCTGATCAGTGTTTATGCAATTATCATGTTAGGCCTGTCTTACAATGCTGGAACTTTTTATTGGATCGGGGGCGGCGCTGTTTATTGCCTTATTGCTGTTTCAACATCTTTATGTTACAGCTAAACATTTTGATCGCATCGGGCCCTCATTTGGTTTGCTGAATGGCTTAACCAGTGTTTGTTTTGCTGTCTGCGCCATTATAGATCTCTATCTGCACTACCACAGTTGCTAAACACCCGCTAAACCGATAGCATGAAACTGGACGATTAATCTATCTGTCGTCTAAGTGTGCTTTTGTTTAAAATATTATCGATTGCAGATCAAATAGCGAATTCTGTGTCTCTACCGAGCTACGATATCTGAAAGTTTTATGAAAACAACTCCAAGTTGAACCACATACAAAATAAATGAAGGGAGACCGTTGGGTCTCCCTTTATTTTATCCTGACGTATGATATGAATTAAATACTTGCTGAGCGTTTAGCCTCCATCAAGATGGTAAATGCACGATGAATATCGTCATCGCTGATTACGACCGTAAATTCGTTGGTCGTACTGATGACTTCTGCAATATTGATATTATCCCAAGCCAACTCCTTGAAGATGTAATAGTAAACTCCAGGACAGATGGCATTTTCAGCAGGTAATTTCACAGTGATCGACGACAGATTCTGAGTCTGTGAAATTTTATGCTCATCAGCAAAAATCTCATCGACTAATGGCACGATCGAACTGCTTACGACCAAAGTCGTTTCGTAGATTCCTTGAGAGAATGTACAAAATACATCTTTCATATTGCGCACACGATCGAGGAGAATCGCCTGTTTTTCGTACAGCGTCGCCGAATTGGTAAATGCAAAATCTGCCAAATTGGAGCGGACAATGATATCACCGATATTCTCTACCACCTTCTTGAATTTCATCGTTGACATCAATTCAAGGCGTGGCACAAGACGATTCAATGCCATGATTACAGCACTATCATTGACTGATTTACCTACCTGTTTCTCAATCTCCGGTTTAAGCTGTCGTGCCAGTGCCGAAAGATTGATCAATCCTTCGACCAATGCACCCTCCAAAAAGGGTTTCTTTTTTATTACCTCTTCTACAGCATTTGGAATAGTCAACATAGCTAAGTCCAGTTTGGTAAATGTGATGATGCAGCGTTATTCCTGCAAGTTATCTGTTAAACATTATAAAAGGGTGTACAAATTTATACCCTACTCAATTTTGTTGCAAAAAAAAACAAAAGCAAAAGACAAAAACAAACATTTTGATATACTTTTGGGCGAAAATTGATTAAATGTTTTATTTTATAGTTTTATAAGGCTATAAATATAAGATGCAACGGTCATGTTGCAGACATTTTATCCTATACCACTTTGTAATAAAGCAACGTAATCAATATGATTAAAGTATTAAAATTCGGAGGAACTTCCGTTGATCGGCTCAAAATATGAAGCGTGTAGCCGAAATCGTCCGTCATGAGCAGGCTACCATCACAGTTTTGTCAGCCATGTCGGGTACGACTGATGCCTTGGTACAAATTTCCAAACTTGCTGCAGATAAAAATCTAACCGAAATCGAAAAGGTTATCGATACATTGCGTGAAAAATACACTACTTGTATCGAAGGATTATTGGAAACTCATCGAAAGCAGGCTCTGGAACGTATGGAACTTTCATGGGCTACGATTCGTAATGCGGCGACCTTTTTCCATCCTTATACGTCTGAACGGACCATCATTTCACAGGGTGAGCTGCTCACTTCTGCCATCTTTACTTATTATATGATTGAGAGTGGCAGTGAGGCAGTTTATCTGACGGCACCTGAGTTCATGGTAATGGATGCAGACAAAAAGGTTGACACCAAGCTACTCCGTGAAAAACTGACCTCCTTAATTGAAGATAAAAAGCAAAGTTCTATATCACGCAAGGGTTTATTTGCACCAACAGCAAAGGTGAAATCGACAATCTTGGACGTGGCGGAAGCGATTATAGTGCAGCTCTGATGGGTGCAGCTATTAATGCAGCACAAGTACAAATTTGGACCGATATTGATGGTATGCATAACAATGATCCTCGTTATGTAGATCACACCTTCCCTATTCGGACGATGAGTTTCAGCGAAGCAGCCGAACTGGCCTATTTTGGAGCAAAGATTCTTCACCCTTCGACCATTCAGCCGTGCCAGGATCAAAACATTCCAGTATTGCTGAAAAATACGATGGACCCCGATGCTCCTGGCACGACTATTTCAAATAACGAAGACGCAAATGCCGAATCATTCCATGCCGTGGCTGCCAAAGACAACATTACGGTCATTCGTATCTACTCAGCCCGTATGTTGATGGCTTACGGTTTCTTGCGCAAAGTATTCGAAGTATTCGAGCAATACCGCACCCCGATCGATATGATTACCACTTCTGAAGTGGCGGTATCACTGACCATTGACAATGATGAAAATCTGGATAAAATTGTCGGTACATTGTCCTCGTTGGGTAAAATCGAAATCGAGCGTAATAACTCGATCGTCTGTGTGGTAGGACGTCTCGAGCATTCGGTTACCGGATTGGCAGCACGCGTATTGGACAGCATTCGCCAAATCCCGCTCAAAATGATTTCATACGGTGCCAGTCATCATAGTATTACCATGTTGATTAACACCGCAGATAAAAAACAGACCCTGCAATATTTGAACGACTATCTGTTCGAAAAACGTTAATAGAGCCGCTTGGGTCATAAACTCACAACGAACACATGAGTGCACGATCATACGTCTCGCAGTTGGGACAACTGGAGACGCCATACTACTTTATGACATGCAACTGCTGCACGATACGCTGACAAAAAGCTGTATCGGAAGCCTCCAAATACGGATACAAAATTCACTATGCCCCTAAAAGCCAATTTCGATCCCCGTATCGTCTCTGCGGCTCTTCAGGCCGGTCTCGGTGTGGATTGTGTCAGCGGAAACGAAGTGCGCACGGCCATTGAGAGTGGCTGCCCGGCTTCGAAAATCGTTTTTGCCGGTGTAGCTAAAAAGCGATCGGGAAATTCACTATGCTTTGGAGCAAAATATTTTCGCATTTAACTGTGAATCTCTGCAAGAGTTGCAGGTGATCAATGCGCTGGCTGCTGAAATGGGGCGAACTGCGCATGTAGCTCTACGCATCAATCCTGATGTTGATCCGCATACCCATAAAAATATCTCTACGGGACATGCTGACAGTAAATTCGGCATTTCCTATACAGAGATTGACGAAGCGATCCGGACATTGCACACATTACCAAATCTGCGTATTGTTGGCCTGCATTTCCATATCGGTTCACAAATCCGGCAAATGAAGGTTTTTGAGAATTTCTGTTTAAAGGTGAATACCATTAAACAATGGTTCGCAGATCAAGGCATTGAAATACAATATCTGAATCTTGGTGGAGGTTTAGGCGTGGATTATGATCATCCAGACACAGAACCCATTCCTGATTTTGTCTCCTATTTTGATACGATTCATCGCACTTTACGCCCCGATCCACACCAACAAATTTTGTTCGAATTGGGACGATCACTGGTTGCTCAATGTGGCGAATTGATCACCCGGGTTCTCTACACCAAGAAAAATGCTTTGGGGCGTGATGTGGCTTTGGTTGATGCCGGCATGACAGATCTGATTCGTCCGGCTCTCTATCAAGCTCCCCATAAAATCGAATGCTTGACTTCTCAGGGAACGGAATGTTCTTATATGATTGGGGGACCAGTTTGCGAATCCTCTGATATTTTTGATCAAGCTGCCATGCTGCCGCAACTGAAACGTGGAGACCTGCTTGCTATTCGCACGGCTGGCGCTTACGGATCGGCTATGGCTTCTCGTTATAATCTGCTGGATCTTCCTCGTAGCGTATACAGTGACAAATTGTAATTAGTGAGTTTTCCAATACTGTAAATGGCTGTCCAATTATTGTGACAGCCATTTTTATCTCTACAGAGCTAAAAATGTGGTATCTACTGCAATGAGTTTCATTGAACAGCTTTTATACGACCAGACTCAAGGATCGGATGAGTACCATACGCAAAAAACTCGATCATCTGTTTGACCAGGATGTGCAGTTTTATTGAGAAAGAGAACAAAACGCGGTTGGTAAGGTGGTAACTTTTTGTACCTTTCGCACGTTAAAATCGAAAAATGCCATGAAAATATCGCTGAACTGGCTAAAAGTTATATTGACACCTCTCTGAAAGCAGAAGAAATCGCCAATATTCTGACTCATATCGGTCTCGAAGTCGAGGGTATGGAACAGATTGAAAGTATCCGTGGCGGTTTGGAAGGATTAGTTATAGGCAAGGTACTCACCTGCGAACAGCACCCCAATGCCGATAAATTACATGTTACCACCGTCGATTTAGGTCAGGGTGAACCCTTGCAGATCGTTTGCGGTGCTCGAATGTCGCTGCGGGGGAAAAAGGTAGTTGTCGCTACAATCAATACCATGCTCTACCCTACCGGCGAAGCCGAAGGATTCAAAATCAAAAGAGCAAAATCCGTGGCGTAGAATCATTCGGTATGTTGTGTGCCGAAGATGAAATCGGCATCGGTACCGATCACGCAGGTATTATCCTTCTGCCGGAAGATACCCGGTCGGCATTCCTGCTCGTGAATACTATCAAATCGAAGATGACTATCTGCTGGAAATCGGCCTGACTGCAAACCGCGCTGATGCTATGTCGCATTATGGAGTAGCGCGTGATTTGGCAGTATATCTGCAATCACATGATATGCCATATAAGCTGAATTTACCTGATGTTTCAGCTTTCCAGGCCGGAAATATAACAGACAAATCGGTTCAGGTTGAAGTGCTCAACCATGAAGCAGCTCCTCGCTATATGGGACTTACCATTACCGGTATTAAAGTCGCTGAATCTCCGGATTGGCTGAAGACTCGCTTGCGTTCGATCGGTTTGAATCCGCACAACAATGTAGTTGACATTACCAATTTCATTCTGCATGAAATTGGCCAGCCTCTGCATGCTTTTGACGCTAACAAAATCAAAGGGCGCAAAATCGTTGTACGTACCTGCCCTGAAGGGACTCCGTTTGTCACCCTGGATGGTGTTGAACGAAAACTTTCAGAGCGCGACCTGATGATCTGCGACGAAGAGAAACCGATGTGTCTTGCAGGTGTTTTTGGAGGTCTCAATTCCGGCGTAACAGAAGAGACTACCGAAGTATTCCTGAAAGCGCCTATTTCAATCCGGTTTGGATTCGCAAAAAGCGCAAAACGTCATGGACTGAGTACCGATGCATCGTTCCGCTATGAACGTGGTATCGACCCCTAATATCGCCCCTATGCCTTAAAACGTGCAGCACTGCTGGTAACGGAATTGGCAGGTGGCCAGATCAGCTCTCCAGTTACCGATATCTATCCAGAACCGATCCAACCGTTCCATTTTGAGATTTCACTGGATCGCGTAAAACGTTTGATCGGTAAAGATATTCCTGATGAAACCATTCATAAGATTATTGCCGCTCTTGATGTAAAAAATCGAACAAGAGGAAGGTGAAACATTACACGTTGCTGTACCGGCATATCGGGTCGATGTACAGCGTGAAGCTGACTTGGTCGAGGATATTTTGCGTATCTACGGATACAACAATGTAGAAATTCCACAGGCCGTACATTCAACACTTTCCTACGCACCTCACCTGATCGTGAAAAAGGCAACCAATCTCGTTGCCGATCTGTTAACGGCAAATGGTTTCAATGAGATTATGAGTAACTCATTGACCAAAGCAGCCTATTACGACGATCTGAAAGCTTATAAAGCGGAAAATTGTGTCCGCATTATCAATCCGCTCAGCAGCGATTTGAGTGTAATGCGTCAGACTTTATTGTTTAATGCTCTGGAGGCTGTCGAATTAAACACCAATCGTCGTAACAGTGATCTGAAACTGTATGAGTTCGGTAACTGCTACTGGTACAACCCAGACAAGGCGTCGGAAGGAGGCTTAGCACCATACAGCGAACAGAACCACTTGTCTATTCTGATTACTGGTGCTGATCACGCTCTTTCCTGGAATACCAAAAAGCACAACCAACCAGTTTCTATACCTTGAAAGCCATGGTTGAAAAGCTCTTCAACCGAATCGGAATTGATCTTAACAGTGCAGTAATGGGTCACTGCAGAGTGATCTTTATCGTGAAGCTGTAACCTATAAGATTAATGGCAAACAGATCGTTGAGATGGGTATCGTCCCCAAAAGATCCGTTCGAAATTCGATATCAAAGCAGATGTATATTATCTCGAAATGAATTTCGATGCCTTCTTGAAACTTACGAAGAACCACAAAGTTACAGTAGAAGAGTTGTCAAAATTCCCCGAAGTGCGTCGCGATTTGGCTCTGTTGGTTGACACCCAGGTAACCTTCTCACAACTGCGTGAAATAGCCTTCTCCGTAGAGAAGAAGCTGTTGAAAAGAATGTTACCCTCTTTGATGTTTACGAAGGTGACAAATTACCCGCAGGTAAGAAGTCTTACGCATTAAACTTTGTACTGGAAGACACAACCAAAACGCTGACCGATCAGGTGATTGACCGTGTGATGTCAAACTTGATCCGCGAGTTTGAACGTCGAGCTGGCGCGCAAATCCGATAAACGTTTCGCGTTTAGTTACAGATGAAGTCGATGAGCACAATCGCTCATCACCCATAAAGAGCAATTTATCATAAACCCACATTATTACAATGCAGGAAAAAATATTGATTCTCGACTTCGGTTCTCAATACACGCAGCTGATCGCAAGGCGTGTTCGTGAGCTGAATGTCTATTGCGAGATCCATCCTTACAATCACTTTCCCGCACTGGATGAGTCGATCAAAGGTGTGATTCTCTCTGGAAGCCCCTCATCGGTTCGAGATGCGGATGCTCCTCAAGTGGATCTCTCTTCGATCAAAGGCAAACTACCGCTGTTAGGCGTTTGTTACGGTGCACAATATCTTGCCCAACATTTTGGAGGCGAGGTAAAACCGTCTGCGACTCGCGAATATGGCCGTGCCATGCTCTCCAAAGTGGAAGGTGCCAATCCACTGATCTGCGGTCTCTCTCAGACTTCACAGGTTTGGATGTCTCACGGTGATACGATCACTCGAATCCCAGACAATTTCCAAATTATCGCAAGCACTGAAGATGTACCTGTGGCAGCATTCCAAATTGATGGTGAAAAAAACTTGGGGTATTCAATTCCACCCCGAAGTATACCACTCTACGGAAGGCACCCAATTGTTGAAACATTTCGTTGCCGACATCTGTGGATGCAAACAGAATTGGACTCCGGATTCGTTCATCGATTCGACTGTTAAAGAGCTACAGGCAAAATTGGGTAACGACAAAGTGGTGCTCGGTCTCTCCGGTGGCGTTGACTCATCGGTTGCCGCCATGTTGTTGCACAAGGCAATCGGCAAGAACCTGACCTGTATTTTTGTCGATATGGGTCTGTTGCGCAAAAACGAATTCGAGGATGTGCTTCACTCCTACGAGACCATGGGACTCAATGTGATCGGAGTGCGTGCTGGTGACAAATTCCTCTCTGATCTGAAAGGAGTGACAGAACCAGAAAAGAAACGCAAGATCATTGGTCGTGATTTTATCGAAGTATTCGATGAAGAGGCTCAGAAACTGACGGATGTGAAATGGTTGGCTCAGGGAACGATTTACCCTGATGTTATCGAATCGGTTTCAGTTAAAGGACCCTCTGCAACGATCAAGTCTCATCACAATGTAGGTGGACTGCCCGAAAAGATGGATCTCAAGATTGTTGAGCCGTTACGTCTGCTTTTCAAAGATGAAGTTCGTCGTGTAGGTCGTCAGCTTAATATCCCCATGGATATTTTAGGCCGTCACCCCTTCCCCGGTCCTGGTCTGGGTATCCGTATCTTGGGTGAAGTAACAGCTGAAAAAAGTTAAGGTCCTTCAGGAAGCTGATAAAATTTTCATCGACAACCTCAAAGAGGCAGACCTGTATGATAAAGTATGGCAGGCGGGCGTCATGTTGCTCCCAGTACAGTCTGTCGGTGTTATGGGAGATGAGCGCACATACGAAAACTGCGTAGCCCCTTCGTGCTGTAACCTCGACCGATGGTATGACTGCCGATTGGGTGCATCTGCCCTATGATTTCTTGGCCAAAGTCTCTAACGAAATTATCAATCGTGTCAAAGGAATCAACCGCGTTGTCTATGACATCAGTTCTAAACCACCCGCAACAATTGAATGGGAATAAACTCCCGAACATATTAATAAAAAAGAGGAAGCAGAGCTGTTTCCTCTTTTTTTGTTCCCTTTATGAAACGAGGATCATAATTCTTCCCATTCAAATGGCAACGTTCTGTTGGTCCGTTTATTCTGTACAATTGTCTGCAATAAGCCGATTAGGCCATATTTTTCAGAATCCGAAACAATATTTGAGCTATCTTTGCAGTTCTCTCCACAGAAAAAACGATAGTCACTATGAAATCTCAACAAGACCTTGCAACCGCTAAACTGGAAAAAGAGAAAGTAGGCAAACTTCTGCTCCACTATTCGATTCCGGCAATTATCGGTATGGTGGTTACATCGTTGTACAATATTGTCGATCGTGTCTTTATTGGTCAAGGAGTCGGCCCAATGGCTATTTCTGGTTTAGCCCTGACATTCCCACTGATGACTCTCTTTACAGCAATCGGAACGTTGGTCGGAGTCGGCGCAGCAGCACGTTTGTCAATCGTATTGGGTATGAAGGACATCAAATGGGCCCGAAATATTCTTGGCAATGCCTTTATTTTGACCTTTATCCTTTCCATCATCGTCACATCCATTGCCCTGATTTATCTCCCTGAAATTCTCACAGCTTTCGGTGGAAGTCCCCAGACTTTACCTTACGCTATTGATTATTTGCGTATTGTTATTCCCGGTAGCGTATTGATGAATTTGAGTTACAGTTTCAGCAATATGATGCGAGCCTCTGGCTATCCTCATAAATCCATGTATACATTGCTGATCGGTGTCACCATGAATGTGATCCTGGATCCTATTTTTATTTTTTCGGCATGGAGATGGGCATCAAAAGGAGCAGCCTATGCTACGGTCATCTCGATGTTTGTCAGCATGCTGTTCGTGATGAGTCACTTTTTCAATCCCAAACATGTGGTGCATTTTGAACGAGGCTGTATGAAGCTCCGTGGATACATTATTCGTAATATTACATCAATCGGCATGGCACCATTCCTGATTAATGTTGCTGCATGTGGTGTGAATGTGATCATGAACCATCGCCTCGTTACGCATGGTGGAGACCTCGCTATCGGTGCATACGGAATTTTTAATAGTTATGCCATTCTAATCGTGATGAGCGTTATGGGGTTATGTCAGGGAATGCAACCTATTATCGGCTACAATTATGGGGCACAAAAGTATAAACGGGTTAAAGATACGCTATTGCTTACCTTGCGCGTAGGGACCCTGATTATGATAATCGGGTTTGCTGCCTGTGAAATTATTCCCGGCTGGCTGGTTAGTGCTTTTACGACTGACCCAGAACTCAAAGAGATGGCGGTTAAAGGTATTCGTATCGCCTTCATGTTATTGCCTGTTGTCAGTCTCCAAATTATTGTCTCTAACTTCTTTTTCAATCCATCAGCAAAGCTGGTAAGGCAATTTTTATGAGTCTATCACGCCAAGTCATCTTTTTAATCCCTGCCCTTTACTTTTTTCTCAGAGTGGCTCGGTTTAACTGGAGTTTGGCTTTCGATTCCATTTTCTGATTTACTGGCTGCGATCGTTGCGGTCATTTTACTGATGAAAGAGAAAAGAGCCTTTTATCCGACAGAACGACTGCGAGCAAAATAAATATATGCTAATCCTAAGGGCCATGACAGAATTGATACTGTCTGACACGTCTGTTTTACTCACATAGCGTACTTTTCAAGTAATCATAGATCTTTGTTTGAAGAACATGAAATTCAGCCATTAACAGGTCTGTCACTAAAGGAAGTGGTGTAATAAATTAGCATAATAGATCACTTGATATTAAGTAAATAGGAATACTCCATCTGAAGAATCCCTATATTAGCATAATCAATAAGTATCATAATACACATACCATGAGTCTGAAATAGAAATCAACAATGGCATCAAACAAGCCATGTTGGGGAAAGAAAAGGTTAGATTGGCTGCACTGCGGGCCATTAAAGCAGAAATTCTTTTGGCAAAAAACGGCTGATGGATCTGATGAAATCAGTGATGCAGCTATTCTGAAGATCATTCAAAAGTTGGTTAAACAACGTAAAGAATCAGCTGCCGTCTATACAGCAAACAACCGGCCCGAATTGGCAGAAAACGAATTAGCCGAGGCAACTTGTTTAGAGGTATATTTGCCGAAACAGTTAGAAGGTGCCGAATTGGAAAATATCCTCAAAGAGATCATTGCTCAGGTAGGGGCTAAAACTCCTGCAGATATGGGTAAAGTGATGGGCGTAGCAACCAAAAAGTTAGCCGGTCAGGCTGACGGTCGAACAATTTCAGAAACAGTCAAACGTTTACTATCATAAAAGGCTTCTTAATGAATCATTTGAAGCCATTGCGGGTCCATATTCATAGTATCCACAATTAAAACGTTTCATTATGAAAAGGAATCTGATTTTGACAGTCATCGGTTTACTGGCTTTGAATGTAACAGCACTTTGGGCTGCAAAACCATCGCAAAGTGAAATTCAACAGGCTCTTGCAGAGGTAAAATCGAAAATTGAAAGTCAAGATTATACCATTAACGTAAAAATGCCACCCCTTTGAAAGGCGGTAGTATTGCTGTTGAGAACTCGTTACTGGTCATAAATGGCAACAAAGCCAGTTCTTCCTTGCCCTATTGGGGGAAGCGGTTACAATTCCTTCAACAACGATGAAGGAATGCGTTTCAAGGGACGATTACGGATTATAAAATCACCGAAAACAAAAAAGACCGATTGGTGGTTGCATTTAAAGTGAAAGCAGAAACCGGTAGAATTTACCAATTCAAATTGGAAGTCTATTATAACGGTTCTACATTTATAAGTACCACATGTACCAATTTGGATCCGATGCGTTACATCGGACAATTGAGGCCCAGCGGTATAGATTAAATAAATTTTAACCTACAAATTTCGATATAAGGTCTTCGATTCCTCGAAGACCTTTTTTTATTAAACTTAATTTTGAATCCACAAAGAAAATTTAACAGGAAATTGTTTTTGTATAATCAATTTCTTATCTTTAAAGACTTAATCACCTAACTCCACATTACCATGAAA
>VOFD01001887.1_pt1 | contig 30809 bp, 42 predicted proteins | sample 5384101 | NCBI WGS metagenome assembly VOFD01 (sample SAMN12384723, study PRJNA508395) | human gut metagenome | isolation source: healthy gut C | host: Homo sapiens
TCCATAAGCGCCTTTGAAGCACCCATTGCATTGACGGGATATGCAGCCTTATCTGTAGAAAGGCAAATTACTTTTTTCACTCCTGAATCAATTGCGGCAGTCAGTACGTTATCTGTTCCCAAAACATTTGTCTTTACGGCTTCAAGAGGAAAAAATTCGCAGTTTGGCACTTGTTTGAGCGCTGCTGCATGGAACACATAGTCAATATCATACATCGCTTGGCGAATACTGTTTAAATCGCGTACATCACCAATATAATATTGTATTTTATCGTTTTGATATACACGGCGCATGTCTACCTGCTTTTTTTCATCTCTGGAAAAAATACGGATTTCTTCCACCTCTGTATCTAAAAAAAGCGTTTTAACACTGCATTTCCAAAAGAACCTGTCCCTCCCGTAATTAGCAGTTTCTTTCCCTTTAACATTGAATGGTTCTCCTTTGCCCCAACATAATACTGTCATTATACGCTATTGGTAACTTATTTGTAAATATAAAAATCCGTATCGTTTTGATACGGATTTTTTGTTATTTTGCAAATTGCGGAATCCATTTGACTTTTTTGACCCGGTTAAAGTTTTCCTTCAGCGAACAATATTTATCCATAGCGCTTACAAGAAAACTTTCTTTGCAACTCGGCATTTTTGTAATGGTCAAAGGCCACATATGATTTAAAATGATATCTGCTTCTTTTTCATTGATTTCAAAATGTTCAATTGCATTACTCAAAGCGGTTTCCGGATGAGTAAATGCGTGGGCTCCTTCATGGTCTGTGCCCGTACGCCAGTCATATAAAAAAGAAATCATGGAGCAAAGCGCCTCGAATCAAACTTTTTTGATCCAATTTTAACTTTAATTTTTTTTGCTGACCCAATAACTGTATTGTGCTACCTGAACACTATGATCCAGCCGATTGGTAGTACCATGCTGTTCATATCTGCTCATACTTTGCACCAAATGATGCTCAAGCAATTCATCGGAACAAGCCTTAAAATACGCGCGCTCTTCTTCAGATAATCTCATAAATCAATCTCCCTTAAGTTTTCTTGATAAACTCATGTTTGCATTTTGTGCAGGTAATCTGAATTTTGCCGCGTCCTTTTGGAACACGCAAAACAGCTTTGCATTTAGGACATTTATAATATTTATGGGTTTTATCTTTTACTTTTCTGCTGGTATATTGAGTCCAATTTTTAAATGGCCAAACAATTTTTAAAAACATTAAATTTTTTTTTCTTCTTGCTTCAATATTTCGGGAAAGCATCCTGAAAACACTAAAGCCAAGCGGGATATAGCATAAATATCCCAAATACCAAACAGGTGTAAAGCGCATGACTATGGATATCACCAACGAAAAAATAATCAGTGCAATGTTGAGCTGGTCTGAACCATATCTCCCGTATAAAAAATCTTGCGATTCTATCCATCATAGTTATTAGCATACCTCTTTTAATCAGTTTACCAGTATTATAACAAATCAAAAACTAAAATCATGAAATTTTTAATAACAGATTAAAAATAATTATGAATAGAAAAAGAAGATTTATACCAATTTTAAGGCCTTTAAGAAAGAAGGAATTTCTTGTTCAAAATTCACGCCGAAACGAATGTCTGTTCCTGCATTTTGGTGCGTAAAATGGCAGCTGCTGTAAAATCTACCGCTATTTGTGCAGATTGAGCAAGCGTAAATCCGTTTAACACACCGGACGTCACCGCGCTGGCAAACACATCACCTGTACCATGATAATAACCTTCAATTCTTTGTGTGAATGCATATGCAATCTTGTCAGTTTTTTCTTTCGTAAACAGCAGCGCCAAGTTTTTCAGGCTCAAACGAAATACCTGTAAGCACCACATCCCCTTGACATAAATCAGATAAACGCTTCAGTAATCCTTCAATGTCAGCTTGTGTATAGGTGCCATCTGCCATATAAGGTTCTTCCAACAGCAAGGATGCTTCTGTTAAGTTCGGAATCAGCAAATCTGCCTTTTTGCAAAGTTTTGCCATCTCCTTCGGGAACTCTTTTGAAAAAATTGCATATAGTTCTCCATTATCTGCCATAACGGGATCAATTACTACAACAGTTTTTTCTGTTTTCAGTTTATCAATGGTTTGCTCTATTAAATGCACTTGCTCAAAGGAACCTAAAAATCCGGTATAAATACCGTCAAAGGTAATGTCCAATGTTTTCCAGTGATCTACAATGGGCATAATGTCTTCCGTTAAGTCACGGTATGTAAACCCCGTAAATCCTCCTGTATGCGTAGATAACACCGCCGTAGGGGATTACACTGGTTTCAATGCCTGCAGCGGAAATAATAGGCAATGCTACCGTTAATGAGCATTTACCAAACCCTGAAATATCGTGAATCGCCGCAACTCTTTTTAACTCCATAGTTGATACTCCTTATATGATTCATATTTGTGAGGTCAATGATAAAATATTTTTCTGCAAAAAGTCAAGAAAGCCCTTGTCTATGCCAATCTCTCTCATTTATGGTTCAACTTACAAAACTGTAAGTTTAATGTAAGATGAATCGATTTCTGTTAACAGCATAATGTAATACAATATAGGCAAAGGGAGGGATACAACATGAAAAAAACCTTAATCTATTTTAGCTTTGCCAGTTTCATTCTGGTTATTAGCAGTATTTTACTATGCACCGATTTTAACAGATTAAAAAGGAAATTAAAAAGATGAAAAAACCGGCTGTCTTTTTATGTATTTTAATCGCATTAGTCGTAGTAACCAGTATTACAGTTTACCTTAGCTTTTATTATGCTGCAAAACACAGAGAGGAAACGATTGGCTCTCATATTTCTCAAAACCATATTGTAACAAATGAAACTATTTATTTTTCGCTGTATCAATAAACATTTTTTCTTTTCATAATTTTTAACAAAAATTCATTTTATTTTATACCTATACTTTCCTTTATATAAAGAAAACTCCTTCAAATGCAGAATGAGATTTTTTATGACTTTTTCATATGCAGATTCCCTCCCTTATTCTATAAAAACAGCAGGGCTTCTTTTTTGAAGCCCTGCTGTTTATTTTGCCATTTTATCCAACAAATCCATAATCTCAGTAATTTTTTTCTTCTTCGTTCCCTTTCTCAAATGCATCGCGTACACAACTGCCTAAATGCGCCTGTACCACTTCTCTGTTTGCTTTTTTTTTAAAATTGCTTGGGTAGCCAACAATTGATTGAGATATCCATACAATAACGGTCATCTTCTACCATCTTTAATAAACCGTCCAATTGTCCTCTTGCTGTTTTTTAGCAAAAGAGCTACCTTTTCTTTATCAGCCTTCATTTTTCTTACCTACCTTATATGAATAACGATTCTGTTTATTCCACAGAAACGGCCTCAAATCCGGCCTCATTTACTGCATCCATCATCGCTTTTTTCATCAATTGGTCCGCTTACTTCCATCACTGCGCATTTTTATCTAAATCTACAGTTGCATGTACACCGTCAAATCCATTTAAAATTTTTTCTACGGTTTGCTTTACAATGCCCGCAGCTCATACCATTGATATTCATAATTTTTTGTCATAACTTGTTTCTCTCCTTCATCTTTTGTCTGATTATTTTCTATTTGTGAAACAGTCGGAGAAGCCGGCTGTTCTGCCACCGTTTGGATAGGACATGTTTCTGTATTGTTTTGCAAATTTTCTGATGCACTCGTCATATGGCGTGGTTTGAAGAACTTCAATCTCAATGCATTTAATACAACACATACGGAACTCAAGCTCATTGCCGCAGCCCCAAACATAGGATTCAATTTCCAGCCAAGCAAAGAGAAAAATACACCCGCAGCCAACGGAATTCCAATGCTGTTATAGAAAAAGGCCCAGAATAAATTCTCTTTGATATTACGAATGGTTTGCTTTACTTAAACGAATTGCTGTTACCACATCCAATAAGCTATTTTTCATCAGCACAATATCAGCCGATTCAATCGCAATATCCGTACCTGCGCCGATTGCAATACCAACGTCTGCTCTTGCAAGTGCCGGAGCGTCATTGATACCGTCTCCAACCATAGCAACTTTGTGACCGCCTTCCTGCAATGCGCGTATTTCTCGTTCCTTATCTTGAGGCAACACCTCTGCCACCACTCGGTCAATTCCCAGCTGTTTTTTGAATGGCTTGCGCAGTTTTCTTATGGTCGCCTGTTAACATGACAACATCAATGTGCATATCTTTCAGTTGTGAAATTGCCTCTGCGCTGGTCGGCTTTACTACGTCTGCTACAGCAATTACCCCTAAGATATGATTGCTGTCTGCAAAATAAAGCGGCGTCTTCCCTTGATCAGCAAATGTGTTGCTGAGTTCCTCAAAACTTCCCACATCTACATATTGGCTGATAAATGAAATATTACCTGCATAATACTCAGTTCCATTCATAGAAGCAGTAATTCCTTGCCCTGACACTGCCTTAAAAAGCTCTGTTGGAAGAAAACCCACTTTTTCTCTTGTGCATACGCTACGATTGCATCCGCCAATGGATGTTCGGACGGTTTTTCCATGGAAGCCGCCACAGACAATAATTTTGTTCGGATATATACTCAGAAGGTACAACATCCGTTACCTTCGGTTTTCCTTCTGTAATGGTACCCGTCTTATCCAATACAACCGTTTTCACACTATGAGCCACTTCCAAAGCTTCTGCCGATTTAATTAAAATACCATACTCCGCACCTTTTCCTGTTCCTACCATGATGGCTACAGGTGTGGCCAAACCAAGTGCACACGGACAAGAGATAACCAATACGGCAATACCGATAGAAAGTGCAAACTCAAACGGATACCCCAAAATCAGCCATACAATGGTAGCAATTACAGCAATGGTAATGACTACGGGAACAAAAATACCGCTGATTTTATCTGCTAATTTAGCAATGGGAGCTTTTGAAGCATTTGCATCCTCAACCAATTGGATAATTTGAGCCAACGTGGTATCATCTCCAACCTTTTGGGCCTCCATATGGAAAGAACCCATTTTATTGACAGATGCGGCAATGACTTTATCTCCAACATTTTTTCGACAGGGATACTTTCACCCGTTAACGCAGATTGGTCAACAGAAGAACTACCCCCTATGATGACGCCGTCAACAGGAATGCTTTGTCCCGGCTTAATCACAATGCGGTCCCCTACCACAACTTCTTCCACAGGAATCTCCTGCTCTTCTCCGTTACGAATGACCGTTGCTGTTTTTGGCGCTAAATGCAATAACTTTGTAATTGCCTCTGAGGTTTTGCCTTTAGATTTTGTTTCTAAAAATTTACCAAGCGTAATTAAAGCCAATATCATTGCGGAAGACTCAAAATACAAATCCATAGTATAGTGATGAACCGTTTCCATATCTTGATAGCCTAACCCGATTCCTATTTGATAAATTGCGAATACACCGTAAATCAAAGCGGCAGAAGAACCAATTGCAATTAAGGAATCCATATTTGGATGAAGCTTTTTTACTAAATTTTTAAAACCCGCCTGAAAATATTTGCGGTTTACATAAACAACAGGCAATGTTAATAAAAATTGAGTCAAAGCGAATGACAATGCATTTTCATTACCTGTCAAAAGTTGGGTAATGGAGCACCAAACATATGCCCCATAGAAATATACATCAGCGGTATTAAAAAATACAAAAGATAAAATCAATCTGAATTTCATATTTTTAATATCTTGTTCCACAGGTGAAATGTTCGGTGTGGCAGATGCTTTTTTCTGATTATTTTTTGCTCTAAAGCAGCTTGATATCCAGCCTTTACCACTGTATCTATAATTGTTTGGTTATTTACTTTGTCTTCATCATAAGAAACAACCATAGAATTGGACAAAAGATTCACAGTGACCTCTTTTACGCCCTCCAACTTTTTTTACATTTCGTTCTACTGTAGCAGAGCATGCAGAGCAAGTCATACCTGTTACTTGAAATTTTTGCTTCATATATTTTCACCTCTTATCACCCCACCCCTCAGGGGGTGTTGTTCATACTATACCACCATTTTATTTTTGTGTCAATTACTAATATAACCCATATGAAAAAAACATGTGGAATTCCGTAATTTACTGCATGCAAACCAACCCATGTTTTCAAATTTGTACTGGGAATATTACTTAAAAACAGCGCTCCTAAAATCAATAGGCAACACCCTAAATATCGTCTCTCTCAAAAATATCTTAATGCCAATATAGGTTTCTTTGAAAACACAGTAAACATTTGACCAACTGTATTCAAACAAAAATCATTCAATGTAAAACGAATATGTTTCATCTATCACGAAACCTAAATTGTTTTTTATACTTATAAAATATTCACTTTCATATCTATCAAAATCATGTGAAATTGATTGTATTATCACCTGTTAATGTATGCTGCTGTACCTTATCGAAATGGAAGAAAACAAATGAAAAGATAATATAGTTTCCTCGTATTCTATCTTGGCAATACATCAATAACCAAATCTTATCTACTTTATAGATAAGATTTGGTTATTGAGCTTTTACTCTTTGATATATCATTGCTACACAGTTGGTCTTACGATTGTCTCTAGCGCAACTACGCCGGATTTAATAGCATTACATAATTTATTTTTCGTATTTCATCTTTACGTTTTTTATTACCGGTTGAATATTTTTATCTGTTTCATTTTCCAAAGTTATTTCGATTTTAAAAGTTCTACCTTTGATTTCAGACGTATCTGGTAAAATTTCTTCTGCTCTGTTATTTTATTGATGTAATTTTTTCCTTTGTACTATCACTTTGATAGTTTGCAGCAATTTCTATGATTCATTTAGAACAATCTTTTTCCTTTTACATAAAGAACGCCTATTCAAATGAATAGGCGTTCTTTATGTAAACTGATTCTTTTTTATGTTTAACGTGCAGCTCTAAAAAATAGCTACAATTTCTTCATGAGTAGCTTGCTTTGGATTGGTAAAACCACAAGCATCTTTTAGTGCATTGGTTGCAAGTTCGTCAAAAAGCATCCTCAGGAACGTTTAATTCGTCCAAACCGGAAGGAATTTCAACATCTTTTGACAGTTCTTTAATCAAGTCAATTGCTTTTCTTGCACCTTCTTGCTCGCTTAATCCTTCTACATCTGCACCCATGAATTTTGCAATGTCCCTCAATCTTCCTGCTGCAACTTGTGCATTATATTCCTGTACATGAGGCAGCAAAACTGCATTACATACACCGTGAGGTAAATCAAACATACCACCCAATTGGTGAGCCATTGCATGTACATAACCCAAAGAAGCATTATTGAATGCCATACCTGCCAAATACTCAGCATAAGCCATATTTTCTCTTGCTTCTACATTTTTTCCTTCATGCACTGCAGTTCTTAAATACTTTGTGATTAATTCAATTGCCTTTTGTGCACAAGCATCTGTAACAGGAGTTGCATTGGTAGAAACATATGCTTCTACAGCATGGGTCAATGCGTCCATACCTGTTGCTGCTGTCAGTGCCTTTGGAATATTCAACATTAAGTTTGCATCATTGACTGCAATAATCGGAGTCATATTTTTATCTACCAAAGCCATTTTACGTGACGTTCTTCATCAGTGATGATACAGAAAATAGTCATTTCACTGGCTGTACCTGCGGTTGTGTTCACTGCAATCATTGGCAGCTGCGGTTTTTGGAACGGTTTACACCTTCATAGTCTCCAATGACTCCGCCGTTGGTTGCAAGCAAGGCAATACCTTTACAGCAGTCATGAGAAGAACCACCGCCAAAAGAAATTACGAAGTCGCAATTTTTTTCTTCTTTGAGCATAGCTAAACCGTTATTTACATTTGCAACAGTCGGATTTGGTTGTACTCCGTCATAAATTGCGTATTGAATACCATTTTGCTCTAACAGTTTTGTTAGCTCTCCCACCAGACCAATTTGATTTAACACTTTATCCGTAACGATAAGTGCTTTGGTTAAACCAAGCTTTTTGATTTCGGCCGGTACTTCCTCAATACACCCTGCCCCCATTAAACTCATTGATGGCATATAAAATCTTTCTGACATAATACATTCCTCCTGTTTCAAGCGTCTAAAATCCGCATGAAATTTTATTCATTAAATTGATGTATTTAGTATACCATATCCGTACACATTGTCAATAATAGATAAAAAATAGACAATCTTTGTTATTTTTTATACAACTTAAACAATAGACAGTTATAATAATAGCAGTAAAATCTGTATACATTTTACTGCTTCCAAATATTATAAATATAAAAAATCCTTTTTTCCTTCAGAGTTTTTTCCACTAAATCCAAAATTTCTTCCGACTTTGCCTCAATGGTATGGGAATGAATTCCGTTTGTTAAGTCTGTTAGTGGTTTTGTCTGGTTTTCGTATAAATCCTTTAAAAACAGCTTTACTTCCTGCCTGGAAGCCACTTTTAAATCTGCTCGTATGATACCGTATATCTCATGCTCTACGGTTACATCCAGCACGCGGGCACCACAATCTACGATGACATTTAGCTCTTCCTCAATTTGATGGCTATTGTGTTTTACTCTGATAACCCTTGTGACATGGTGGGTATCGTCTTGTAGCAAGACATAACCACGGTTTGTTGCAAAAATAGGGTATTTGCTTGCTCTCAATAAAGCAACATCTTGTACAATAACCTGACGGCTCACATGTAATGTTTGAGCCAGCTCTGTTCCTGAAATGGGTTTTTGACTTTTGGAAATTAACCGTAATAATTCCTGACGTCTTGCATCACCTTCCATATGTATGACTCCTATTCTATGGGCGACAAATTTTTTTCAGGGAAAAATCCAAAATTGGAGCAGAATGGGTCAAAGCACCGCACGAAACATAATCTACCCCAATTGCAGAAATTTCTTTGAGTCGGGATTTTGTCACATTGCCTGAGCATTCTGTTTCCGCTCGGCCTGCAGTTCGTTTTACTGCTTCTTTCATCGTTTCAATGTCCATATTATCCAGCATAATAATATCGGCTCCTGCTTGCAATGCTTCGTCCAGCATTGCAAGTGTTTTACTTCCACTTCGATTTTACGAACAAACGGAGCATACTCTTTTGCCATTTGAATGGCTTTTGTTATGCTGCCGGCTGCACCAATATGGTTATCTTTAATCAAAATACCATCTGAGAGGTTATATCTATGATTATAGCCTCCCCCTACGGTAACAGCATATTTTTCAAAAGGACGCATATTAGGAGTTGTCTTTCTGGTATCCAGCAATTTTGTTTTGGTCCCCTGCAATTCTTTTGCCATTTCATTTGTGATGGTAGCAATACCACTCATACGCTGTAAATAATTTAATGCAGTACGTTCTCCCGTAAGCAAAACGCGTATATCGCCTTTGATTTCACCTACGATATCTCCCTTTTTACCACATCTCCATCTTGAAAAAAGCCGGTAAATTCACTCTTGCTGTCAAGAAGCTGAAAGACACGTTCAAAGATAGTTAGTCCTGCAATGATACCTGTTTCTTTACAAATCAACTGCGCTTTGCCCTGTTTTGGCATAGGCATAACTGCATTTGTCGTCACATCTTCACTGGTTACATCTTCTTGCAGTGCACGTAAAATGTAATCATCTGCAAGTATTTTCATCGTGACACCATTGATCATAAAATGCACGGTCCTTTCTTTTTAATTTCATTTAAGATACATTGTTTATATTGTTGTTTTAATAATTCCGCATCTTGATACGGCTGCACATCAATTGGTTGAGATGGCGGCATTTCTTTTTGACATATTCTCTGCAATATGCAAAGCAGCTCTCTTTGCAAATACCAAACTTTCCAATAAAGAATTGCTGGCCAAACGGTTGGCTCCGTGTACGCCGTTGCAGCCTGTTTCACCTATGGCATACAAACAATCCATATCTGTTTTACTGTTTAAATCTACCTGAATGCCGCCCATAAAATAATGCTGAGCGGGAGTAACGGAATGGGTTCCTTTGTAATATCGTAGCCTTGCGCAAGACAATATTCATAAATATTGGAAAACGTTTTTTATCACATCTGCTCCCATATGTTCCATGGATAAGTACACAAATTTGGCATTCGTTTTTTTTCATCTCGTCTTTGATTGCTTTTGTGACCACGTCTCTGGGCAGCAGTTCGTCGACAAAACGTTCTCCCTTTTCATTGAGCAAGACAGCGCCTTCTCCCCTGACTGATTCTGAAATTAAAAAGCTGCGGCCTTTTTTCTCAGAATATAAGGTAGTAGGATGAATTTGGATATAATTGATATCCTGTAATGCAATGTGATGTTTTAATGCAATTGCCAAAGCGTCCCCTGTAATATGGGGATAGTTGGTAGAATTTTGGAACAAACCGCCCAGCCCACCTGTAGCAAGTACCACTGATTTTGCATATATAGGCTGTATCTGTCCGTCTTTGGTTCTTACAACCACTCCCTGTACATACGTGATTTTGTTCTATAATATCAACCATAGAAGTGTATTCTTCAATATGGATATAGGGACGCTGCTGCACTTGTGCCATTAATTTACTGGTAATCTCGTAACCTGTAATATCTTTATGATGTAAAAATACGGAATGTGGAATGGGCGCCTTCCTGGTATAGGACAGTCCATCTGATGTACGTTCAAATTCCACACCAAAATCAATCAGATTTTTGAATAATCTGCGGAGAAGACCGAATCATAACATCAACAGAGTCCGGATTGTTTTTATAATGACCTGCACGCATGGTATCTTCAAAATAGCTGTCGTAATCTTCCGGAGTTCTCAAGGTGGAAATTCCGCCCTGTGCCAAATAAGAATCACTGTGTTCCGCTTTGTCTTTTGTTATCATCAAAATAAATTCTTTTTGGCAGCTGTAACGCACAAAAAGCCCTGCCACGCCTGTTCCCACTATGATAACATCTGCTTGATGTTTCCATACTTGCCCTTCTCTCTTATTGCGCAATTTGATGCATCTGCTTTAATGCACCTTCTGCTTTTTCATCAAATTTTCATCAAGTTCCATTGGAACACCTTTGCTTAAGCGCAAAGCTCCACTTTTCTAGTGTAATTTTTTCATATCGTCACAAACTTGGTGCTTTTTCACCGCATAAAACTTCTTGTCGGGATTTGCCTTTTGCAAATTGTAGAAGATTCCTGTTTCGGTACAAATAATAAATTCCTGTGCGTCACTTTTGGTTGCATACTCTAAGATTCCCGAAGTACTTCCTGCATAGTCTGCCAAAGCTACCACATCCGGACTGCACTCCGATGCACCAACACCTTTGCATCGGGATATTCTTTCATGGCATCTTGTACATGGTAAGCCATAATGTCTTGATGCACACAGCAATAGCCTGTATGAAAGATGAAATTCTTCTCAGGAATTTTTGCTGCAAGATTACGCCCTAAATTTCCGTCCGGAATAAAAAGATATTTTTTGTTCCAGTGCCTTTACAATTCTTTCCGCATTGGAAGAAGTAACACAAACATCGGAATAAGCTTTTTGTTTGTGCGGTAGAGTTGATATAGCATACTACGGACAAATCGTCATAAGCTTCTCTTACTTTTTAATATCATCAGGCGTTACCATATGTGCCATGGGACAGTCTGCTTCCACATCTGCCATAATCACAGTTTTTTCGGGATTTAAAATTTTTGCACTTTCCCCCCATAAATTCCACACCGCAAAACAAAATGGTTTTACATGGACTTTGAGATGCTTTTTTTTACTTAAATAGTAAGAGTCGCCAACATAATCGGCAATTTCCTGTACCGAGCCGTCAACATAAAAAGTGCGCTAAAATAACTGCGTCACGCTCTTTTTTAACTTTTGGATTCGTTCCTTCAACGCTTGCATACAATACAACTCCATTTCTTGGGATTCCCGCCACAGCATATTGGTAGGATTTTAAACTTATGTATACCAGTATTGCACAACCGCAACTATATGTCAATACAACTGACAAGACAGTAGAAATTTTTGTATGATATCCATGAAAAGACAGCACTATGATGTTCTATTTGCTATTGGATACAACAGACAAAAAAAAGAACTGCAAATTTGCAGTTCTTTTTATCGACTATGAGGTTCCCCTTATTCCAGCATTGCTTTTGCAAAATTTTCTCCATACAAAAGCTTCTTGCAATTGTTCATCACTTGGTTTTAACTTGACACGGTAACCTTCCACCGGCAGTTTCAAATTTAACTTTTCCATTCTATGCAGCAAATTTGGTACTGCTTCTCCTCCCCATGCATAAGAACCAAATGCTCCCGCAAAACGCCCCTTTTGGATAATAGGGTTGATGTAAGTAAGCATTTGCCATACAGGAGGTAATGCATCAGCCACCAAAGTGGGCGACCCCAATAGAAACCCGTCCGCCTGCTGCAGTTGTTTACCTGCTTCCTCTAAATCTGTTGTTTCCAAATCAATACTTTTAAATTTTCAATACCTGCATGACGAATTCCTTCTGCAATTTTTTCTGCCAGCATTTTGGTATATCCATAACAGGAGGCATATGCTATGACTACTTGCTTGTTTTCTCTCACAACAGGAGCAGACCATTTTTGATATAATTCGATATAATAAAGGAATATCCTTGCGCAAAACAGGACCATGCCCATTGGCAATCAACTCTATTTCAAAGGCTCAATTTTCTTTAACGCATTTGCCATGCTTGGGTATGCATATGGTCCTATAATATTGTCGTAGTAATATTGATAGGATTCTGAAAAATCTGTATCAATCAGGTCGTTAAATACACGTTCGTCTGCAAAATGACACCCAAAACTGTCACATGTAAACAGTGCTTTTGCCTGAGGAATATATGTGTAAGTGCTGTCCGGCCAATGAAGCATTGGCGCGCTGATAAACTGAAGAGTCATACCTCCAATATCAAGGGTATCTTTTTTCTGTTACCATGATAGAAGGAAAAGGGGCATTGAATATTTCGCTCAAGTAATTCAGCGCTACTTTTCCCGCAACTACCTTGCATTCGGCGCATATTCCAACAGCTTTAAAATACTTCCGCTATGGTCAGGTTCCGTATGATTTACTACAATATAATCAATTTCAGAAGGATCGCATACTTGACGAATATGTTCGAGATGCTCTTCAAAAAAACGGCTCTTTACTGTATCAAACAAAACTGTTTTTTCACTGCCTCTTACCAAATAAGAGTTATACGTAGTACCGTAATCGGTATGCATAATAATATCAAAATTGCGCAATTCTTTATCTAACACGCCTACCCAGTAGATATTCTTTTTTCGCTTCCAATGCAGGCATAATCAAACCTCCCTTAAAATACACGTATTTTAAAGTATACCATATCGCTATACTTTATTCAAGCACAGACTGTCTTTCATGGTAAAAAAAGCTGTCTGAAATCAGACAGCTTTTTATTATATGGATGCAATCAGCTCAACTTCTACCAATGCATTTTTAGGCAACTGTTTTACAGCTACACAAGAACGAGCCGGTTTCTCCGTAAAATAAGTCTCGTATACTGCATTAAAGCAGCGAAATCATTCATGTCTGCCAAAAAGCAAGTTGTTTTAATCACATTTGCAAATGTGGTGCCTGCGGCTTCCAGCACTGCGTTTAGATTTTTCATCACCTGCTCTGCCTGCGCTGTAATATCTCCTTGTACCAATTCACCGGTTTCCGGAATAATCGGAATTTGTCCGCTGGTATACAGCATATTTCCGTTTACAATTGCCTGAGAATATGGTCCGATTGCTGCGGGAGCCTTTTCTGTACTTACTTTTTTTAACATATGCATCGTCTCTCTCTTCCTATAATTTTATAACCCTGATTGGTCAGAGCGTTTTCAATTTTCAAAATATGCGCATGGTCTCTGGTTTCCATTACCAAATGTAAATAACAGCCGTTTACATTTGTGTTTTCACCGCTTCTGTCATGATGTACAGCCACTACGTTTCCGCCTGTCTCCGCAATAATTCGTGATACATCACTTAATTGACCCGGTTTATCCACCAGTTCAATAGTAATATCGGCAGAACGCCCTGTTTTTAGCAAACCGCGGGAAATCACACGGGACAAAATGGTAACATCAATGTTGCCGCCTGAGACAAGACATGCTACTTTTTTGCCTTTGACATCTACTTTTATTAAACAACGCCGCTGCAACCGCAACTGCACCTGCGCCTTCGGCAATCAGTTTTTGTTGTTCAATTAACATTAAAATCGCTGTGGAGATTTCATCATCTGTTACGGTGACAATTTCATCTACATATTTTTCACATAAATCGTATGTTAAATCTCCCGGCTGTTTCACTGCAATACCGTCTGCAATGGTAGAAACATAATCTAATGTTTCTACGTGATGATGTCTTACAGAATTATACATAGAAGGCGCGCCTACTGCTTGCACACCGTATACCTTACACTCCGGACGCAAAGATTTAATTGCAAATGCAACGCCGCCGATTAACCCGCCTCCGCCAATGGGGACAATAACAGCATCTAATTCCGGCAATTGATCCAGTAACTCTAAACCAATACTGCCCTGACCTGCAATCACATCTTCATCATTAAACGGATGAATAAAAAGTACTGCCGCTTTCCTGCTGCAATTCACAGGCTTTTTGATAGGCGTCATCGTATACACCTTTGACAAGGCAAACATCTGCTCCATAACGTTTTGTTGCTTCCACTTTTGAAATAGGAGCGCCGTCCGGAATGCAAATCAAAGCTTTCATTCCATGTTTGGCAGCTGCCAAGGCAACCCCCTGTGCATGGTTTCCTGCTGAACAGGCAATAACGCCTTTTTGATTTTTCCTCGTCGGAAAGCTGTGAAATTTTATAGTATGCACCGCGCACTTTAAACGAACCGGTTGTTTGCAGATTTTCTGTTTTTAAATACAGTTCGCAATCCGGGTTCAAATGGGGGCCAGAATCAAATCTGTCTTTCGCACTACGTCCCGCAATACGTAGGCCGCATGGTATATTTTATCTAGTGTAAGCATATCATCATTCTCCCTTTTGCAGTGCTGCGCTCCAATTTTATTAATAAGTGTTCTCTTACAACCGCTTCGTTGTCGTCGTTGAGTACAGTCACTTGTTCAATTTCCACCAGTTTACTCAATTGTTTATCTACCTGCCGCACAATACGGTCGTCCCCTTGCACAACAATTAAAATTCTGGATCTGTTATTATCCTCCGTTTGCGCAATGTATACAGTTTTTGAAGAACAGACCTTGATGACCAGCTTTTTCCAAACAGTTTGTAGGTTCAAAGAAATATATCGGAGATGAAACTGTTGTAAGTATTGAGTCCCGTGAGAAACTTCGTGAGCTGACTACCATTCAGAAATTTACAGAGGATTTGCAGCTTCTTACAGACAGAACGAACGTTATTTGTATTTCTGATGAAGCACACAGAAGCCAAATCAATCTCGACCAAAAGGTTAAGATTACAGAGTCAGGTGTTCAGAAAACCTATGGCTTTGCCAAGTATCTGCACGACTCTTTACCAAATGCAACTTATGTTGGATTTACCGGAACTCCGGTTGATGGAACAATCGAAGTCTTTGGTGGTGTTGTAGACGCATATACAATGACGGAAGCTGTTAAGGACGGTATTACAGTTAATCTTGTTTACGATGGTCGTGCAGCTAAGGTTATGCTTAATCAGGACAAGGTAAGACAGATTGAAGAATATTATGCACAGTGTGAGCTTGAGGGAGCAAATGAACATCAAGTAGAAGAAAGCCAGAAGGCAGTTGCCAAAATGGAGGTTATTATTGGCGACCCTGACAGACTTCGTGCTGTTGCGGAGGACTTTATCAAACATTATGAAACCCGTGTGGCAGAAGGTGCAACTGTAGCAGGCAAAGCAATGTTTGTATGTTCCAACCGAAATATAGCATACGATTTCTATAAAATAGTAAAGGAACTCAGACCGGAATGGACAGAAAAGAAGATTTGTGATGACGGGGTTGTTCTGAGTGAAAAAGATAAAAAAGAGTTGAAGCCAATGGAAAAAATTAAGTTGGTTATGACTCGTAATAAAGATGATGAAAAAGACCTCTTTGATATGCTTGGCACAAAAGAGGATAGGAAAAGAATTTGACCGTCAGTTCAAAAATCCGAAGTCAAACTTTAAGATTGCCATTGTTGTAGATATGTGGCTGACTGGTTTTGATGTGCCGGAGCTTGATACGATTTACATTGATAAGCCTATTCAGCAGCATACCCTTATTCAGACGATTTCCCGTGTAAATCGTGTATGCGAGGGCAAGGATAAAGGCTTGATTGTTGACTACATAGGTATCAAAAAAAAAACATGAACACTGCCCTCAAGAAATATACAAATTTTGAGAGCGAAGAATTTGAAGGTGTGGAGCAGTCTATCACGATTGTAAAAGACCAGTTAGAAGTTCTTGGTCAGATGTTCCATAACTTTAACAGCAGTGATTTCTTCAATGGTTCGCCTACCGAACAGCTTGCCTGCCTGAACCGTGCGGTTGAGTATGTGCAGTTGTCTGAAGAACTGGAAAGAAGATTTATGGCAGCAGTCAAGAGAATGAAACAGGCATTTAACCTTTGTAGTTCAAGTGAGAAATTCTCTGATGAAGATAAAGATTATATCCATTTTTATTGTGCTGTCCGTTCTATCCTTTTCAAGTTGACAAAAGGCGATGCACCGGATATTGAGCAGATGAACGCTCGTGTCCGCAAAATGCTTGAGGGTGCAATTCAGTCTGATGGCATTGAGGAATTATTTGAAACCGGAAAGCATATATCGGTGGATATTTTCAGCGATAGTATATGGATAAGATAAATGCTATTCAGTTGCCGAATACGAAAATCAAGATACTTCAAAGACTTCTTTCTCAGGCGATTGACGAGTTTAAGAAAGTTAATAAAATTATGGGTGTGGAATTTGCAGACAGACTCAAGAAAGTTGTTGATGAGTATAATAACCGACGTCGTGATGAAGCGTATGCCAACGAAGTCCTTGATGATGTTGCGGAGCAGCTTGCACAGTTGTTGTCTGAACTGAAAACAGAAAAGAACTCCTTCAAGAATATGGGAATAGATTATGAGGAAAAAGCTTTCTATGATATTTTGAAAGCAGTTTCCAAGAAGTTTGAGTTTGAATATCCGGACGATAAAATGATTGAACTTTCCAAAAGGATAAAGCTGATTGTTGATGATAAGTCACGCTATACCGATTGGTCTGCCCGTGATGATATTAAGGCAAACTTGCAAGTGGATTTGATATTGCTGCTTGATGAGTTCGGCTATCCGCCAGTAACCATTGATGATGTTTACAAGGAAGTTCTTGAGCAGGCAGAGAATTTCAAGAAATATGCGAATTAAAAAACTGATTGTATCAGGAGTAATTTTCAGAAGATAGAACTTAGAAGAGAAAGGAATTGGATTATGTCAAAATTAAATGTTGACCAAAAACAATAAAAGATTTATTTCAGAGTAAAAAATCGGACTTTTTAATACCAGATTATCAAAGACCTTATGCGTGGGGCGAAGCTGAATGCAGAACGCTTTGGGACGATATATTTTCATTTGCTATTCCCGATGAAGGAAAGACAGAATTTGATAGTAATAGCGAGTATTTCCTCGGTCCGATTGTAACTTTTAGAAATGAGGATAAATTAGAGGTTATTGATGGACAGCAGAGATTGACAACTCTTATGCTACTTTTAAGAGCGTTCTATTCTAAGTTCGGTCATATGCAGGACAAGGCTTCTATATCAACAAAGCAGAATATTGAAAAGTGTTTATGGAAAACTGATGAATTTGGCGAGCCTGATATGTCACAGCTCAAGATAGATTCTGAGGTTGCTACTGATAATGATAAAGAAGAATTTCTTGAAATATTAAGAACAGGAATTGTCAATAAAGAAATGAAAAGCAAATACGCTTGCAACTTCAGATTCTTCCAGAATAATATTGATGAATTTTTGTCCAAATATCCTACTTACTTTGCTTATTTACCTACCCGTATTATGAATAACTGTATTCTCCTTCCGATTGAAGCTGAGTCGCAGGATACAGCGTTGCGTATTTTTTCAACGCTTAATGATAGAGGGAAACCTCTCTCTGATGCAGATATTTTTAAGGCACAGTTTTATAAGCATTTTTCTAAATTGGGTAAAAAAGAAGAATTTATTGCTCAATGGAAAAGCTCGAAGAACTTTGTGAGAGAATATTCCATCCGATTTCTGGTACACCGATGGACGAATTGTTTACAAGATATATGTATTTTGTCCGTGCAAAAATGGGGATTGTATCATCTACAACTGAAGCTTTAAGAAAGTTTTATGAGAAGAATTCTTATGCCCTCTTGAAAGACGCTAATACATTAACGGAATTGATTGTATTGGCTGAATTTTGGGAAGATGTTTCAAATCAAGATACCGAAAGATTTTCAAATAGAGTTTTGAAGCGTTTTTTTTGTATTGAACTATGCTCCAAACGGAATGTGGACATATTTTGTATCCGTATATTTTATGCAAAATAACGATGATGAAGGTTTGCTTGATGACGAGAAGTTCTATACATTCTTGCAAAAGATAACTGGATTTATATGGACGTATGCTATTACAAATCCGGGCGTAAATGCACTTAGAACTCCAGTGTATGCTGAGATGGTAAATATCGTAAATGATAAGCCTATTGAATTTTCAAAATACAAGTTCGATGCGGATACTATAAGAAGTATGTTTGATAATTTCAGCTTCAATAATGCACGTCCAATTACAAAAGCAATGATAGCTTGGTGGGCATATCAGAATGATAAACAGCCACTACTTTCACTTGAAACTACTTTTGAGATTGAACATATTTATGCTCGGAATAGAAATGAGAAAGAAAATTCATTAACAGATGCTCGAAATGTAGAGTCATTGGGCAATAAAGCATTACTTGAGAAAAGAATCAACATTCGTGCTTCTGATTATCGTTTTACAGATAAGAAGAAGTATTATGAGGGATTTACAAACAGTAAAGGTCAGATAAAAGAGGGAACAGGTGTTGTTGAACTTCTTGACCTAACGGCTACATCGGCTGATTTTACCGAGAAAGATATTATTGACCGATATAAAAAGATGATTGATTGCTTTATCAATTACTTGCAGAAAAACAGTTTGATTAAATAGTATTTTAGAAAGGTCGGGCTATGGAAACAAAGCCAAGGATTTTATACCTACAAAAGATTTTACTGGAAAGAACCGATGAAGAGAATCCTCTTTCCACAACACAGTTAATCAATATATTGAATGATGAATACGGAATTTCTGACATAGAACAACGGTTACGAAAGATATTGCTGCACTTCAGGAGTTTGGAATGGATATTGTTACTATCCATTCTACTCAGAGTAAATACTTTGTAGCTAGTCGTAAGTTTGAATTGCCGGAACTGAAACTGCTGATAGATGCGGTAGAGTCATCGAAGTTCATTACAAAGAAGAAAAGCGAAACTTTGATTGAGAAGATACATACGATGACCAGTCCAGGGCAGGCAGCGAAGCTGAAGCGTAATAACTATGTGGTCAATCGCATTAAGCCGGATAATGAGCAGATATATTACATTATTGACGCTATAAACGACGCCATCAATGCAGGCAAGCAGATTTCTTTTCAGTATTATGATTATACCGGATTAAAGAAAAAGGTTCTGAAGAACAAGGGCGAAGTGTATAAGCTCAGTCCGTATAAACTTCTCTGGTGTGGGGACTATTATTATGTTCTCGGATATTCAGAGAAGAAAAGCAAGGTCATCAATTTCAGGGTAGACCGTATTGCCTCCAAGCCGGAGATATTGGATAAAGACATTATTCCTATGCCTGATGATTTTGATATTGAAAATTACACAAAGGAAGTATTCTTTATGTTCTCAGGCGAGAAAGTCCTTGTAGATTTACGGTGTGATAACAGCCTGATGAAAACAATGGTTGACCGTTTCGGAGAAGATGTGACAACCCTTGCGTATGATATGACGTCTTTCAGAGTACAGACCGAAGTATCAGCAAGTCCTACCTTTTTCGGTTGGGTGTTTGGCTTTAATGGCAAGGTACAGATACTTGCACCGGAAAGTGTGAAAGAACAGTACAGACAGATGATTGCAAAAAGCCGATGAGGATATGTAAGAGAGTGAGTAGTGATTCGTAAACGATTTAAAATTTGTGTAAAAAATCAATTATTATGAATATGAAAATGATATGTTTTTAAATTGTGCAGACGGTCTGCACAATTAGGAAGGAGTCAATATGCTTACACCGTCAGGCAGTAGAAGAAATAAATGATTATGTCAATCAGGCTAAATGCAGAGCTTCTGTCAGTGTAAATAGTGAGATAATGAAAACAAATATATTTATTGGAAATGTTATTATCCGCAATTCTGAGTGGGGAAATAAATTTGTGGAAAATCTGTCTAAGGATATGAAGATGAGATTTCCAAGTGCAAAAGGTTATTCTGTCAGAAATTTAAAATATATGAAGAAATTTGCACAGACTTTTACGGAAGATGATGTAGATGAGTACGGATTGGGAAGGATTACTTGGAGTCATCATCAGATATTGATGAGTAAAGTGTCAAATCGAGAAGAATATATATGGTATCTGGAAAAAACTTTGGAACATAAGTGGTCAGTTGATGATTTGACTTCCCAAGTTAAGAGTCAATTATATGAGCGACAGGCAGTTGCTAACAAAATATCAAATTTTGAAAGACGATTACCGGCTGAACAAAAGAAGATGGTATTAAGCACAATGAAAGACCCATATATGTTTGATTTCATCGATTATACGGAAGAAATGTTGGAAACAGATATAGAAAATGAACTTGTAAAAAATGTTACTTCTCTACTGATGGAATTAGGCACTGGTTTTGCTTTTATGGGACAGCAGTATCATCTTGAAGTTGGCGGAAAAGATTTCTATATAGACCTTCTGTTCTATAACACAAAGCTTAGATGTTATGTAGCAATAGACCTTAAAACTGGCGAGTTTAAGCCAGAACAGGCAGGAAAGATGAATTTTTATTTATCTGCTTTAGACGATTTAGTGAAAGCTCCAGAGGATAATCCATCAGTGGGACTTATTTTGTGCAGAGATGAAAATAGAACAATTGCAGAGTATGCATTGAGAGATATGTCAAAACCGATTGGTGTCAGTGAATATCACTTATGCACGGATTTACCGTTAGATTTGAAAAATGCATTACCTGCCGTAGAAGATATTAGAAGTAGAATTGATATGAAAAAGTAATTTGTGCAGACGGTAATAAAAATGACAGATATGTTGTATCAGTGTTATTGGCTGAAGGATAATACATAGTAAAAAGTGTTCTTAGAGATTTTGGACTCCGTGAATCCAAAATCTATACGGCTGTTATTGAAGCTCTATATATTGCTTAGATTGTTGCCCCAGTGAGGCACAATCTAATTGTGCAGACGGTCTGCACAAATTGCAGGATAAAAGTTCATTGAACAAAAAAGTCTTTATAGGCTGCAATTTTCAATGAAACAAAAACTTTACTTTTAACATTGTTGAGTTAAAAAAATAAATTTTCGTATCAGCAAATGCGACACCTCTTTTTTTTGCGAAAAACTATCGAAAGCAAACTGTGCTTCCGATAGAAGAGAAAGTGAGGTGCAGGTATGAGAAGCAAGAGTCCTGAACTTATGAGTGAGATAAAAAAGTATATCGAGGATTATTACCTGCAAAACAGACAATCCCCATCGACTACAAAGATTGCTGAAGCGGTTGGTATTGCCAGAGGTACAGCATATAAATACTTGGTAGAGATGGCTGAGAAGAATATGATTGAATATGACGGGCAGGAGATTCGTACCAATGTGACCCGTAAGTACAGTGGTGAACAGACACAGACACCGATTGTAGGTTCTATTCCTTGTGGCAGTCCTCAGTATGAGGAAGAAAATATTGAAGAATATGTATCACTTCCTACTGCTATTTTCGGCAAAGGAGATTTCTTTATATTAAGAGCAAGCGGTCAGTCTATGATTGAAGCAGGGATTGATGACGGCGACCTTGTGGTTGTTAAAAAGCAAGTAGAAGCTAATGATGGCGATATAGTAGTTGCCCTTGTGGATAATCAGAATACATTGAAACGCTACTTCCGAGATGATGAGAATAAGAAAATCATTCTCCATCCGGAAAATAAGAAGATGAAAGACATCATTGTAGATGAGTGCTGCATTCAGGGTGTGGCTTGTCACATCATCAAAGAACTATAACAGAGGACAGACGAATGAGAACACTTGAAGGAATTCGCTATCTAATCAATTTGGATAGTGCGGAAATACAACAGAACTTTGCCGGAGGAGTTGCACCGCCGGACAAGGTGGAGTCGGAGGTGGACACAACTTGAGTATTTATATGTCAAGAGCCGAGTTGGAAGAAATCAGCGAAGGTTTGATAACAGCTTATACTAATAAGTTTAGCAATCGAGTGATTCAATCCATCGACATAGAACATTTCATTACAGAATTTCTTATGTTACGAATTGAATACGCTTCTTTCGCAGAAGATGATGCAGGCAGGATTGGCTTTCTGGCAGATGGAGCAACACCACTGCTGATACATCAGGACGGAAAAATTATTCCCTTTGTTTTCCCGAAAGATACCATCGTACTTGATAAATTTCTTCTTGCTGAAAAGGAGCAGGGACGTCGCAGATTTACAATGGCACACGAAGCGTCACATCATATCTTGAGTAAGATGTATGCAATGCCGAGTGAAGGACGCTTTCATGCAGAGTATGACAGTGAGCGTAGTTATTCCAAAGAGGAACTGGCTCAGATGTTTGCGTCTGTTGAATGGCAGGCAGATACAATGGGAGCTTCGCTTCTTATGCCGAGAAGAATTATTGAAAATGCCTTGGCGAAATATAATCAGTCAAATCCGATAAAAGTTTATGGCGATAATACCATTACTTCAAAGGATAAAGCAGTTATCCGTAGAATGGCAGCTTATATCGGAGTATCTTATACAGCCTTGGTTATCAGATTGAGAGATATGGGACTATTTGAGTATCACAATATCCTTGAGTACATTTCCAATGAGCTAAATCTGGGAGGTGTTTCACAATGAGGTTACAGACTCAGGTAGCACCTGAAATACAAAAGAGATTGCTTCTGTCAAGAGTAGAAGCAGAAAGTCTGAAAGAGCGTGATATTCTCTGCCCGACTTGCGGGTTCAGGATACAAAGAGTTTTTTCAGACGCAACCGGACATTTGAGTGTGAAGTGTCAGAAATGCAAGAATGTCCACATTTTAAATCTTGCTTACTTCCGCAGAATCCGTAGGAACGGATATGGCAGGAATTGCAGGCGATGAAGATTACAAGTAAATATCGAAACGATTTCTAATCGAGTAAGCGGAGATAAGCAATTTATTTGCTAAACTACCAAGCACCGTACGAAGCCGGATAAGTGAAGAATAGAAATATTCTTTGCTATCCAGATTCGACGGTGCTTTTTTGTTGCTGTTTTATTCGATTATGCTTCGTGCAGTATTAGGTCTTTTCCCTTACTTGGGAAAGGACTTTTATGTTTTATAACGCATGGCAGTGCCAGATAGCTGAGTACCCGTAATCTCCGAATTTTGAAACTTATCAATTTTTCAAAATTCAAAGGAGATTACGGAAATGAAAAACAAACTTACATTAACAGAACAAGAAGAATTATTTGCAAAGGACTGTAAACTTATCAATCTCAAATATGAATATGACGGATATACCGGAGATGAGAAATGGGCAATTATTACGGAATTATCTGTAAAAGAGCTTTGGGAGAAGTATCCCCTTGTTATAGAAAGATATTCTCCGTTTGTACATCTTTCCATTGCTCAGGGAGAGGTAATTGACGATGCGAACCGAAATGAGGACAAGTATGCAAAGAGAAGCAGTCGCACACTTGACTGCTATGGATATGACGATGAAATGTCCTCACAGTTCCATAAAGAACTTGCCATTATGTTTGACGACCCATTTGAAAGAGCAGAGGAAGAAAGGCTTGAACTGGAAAGAGAAGAATTGCGTCAGTGTGAAATCAGGAAAGCAAGGATAGCACTTTCAATGTTGCAGCCACTTCAAAGGGAACGCCTTATGAAGAATGTGTGCTGCGGTCTGAGTTCCAGAGCAATTGCAAAAGAGGAGGGCGTAAATTATAGCTCCGTGGATAAGTCCATTGCTGCGGCAAAGAAAAACTTTATCAAATTTTATGAAAACCTCTGATTTTGGGTGTGCATTTCGCACCCCTTTGTCCAAATGAGTGAAGGGGTTATTTCATTCCGGATACGAATGACACTTCATAAAAATTAGATTCTTGTGAGGTTATGTATATGAAAGAAAAAAAATGATTTGTCGTGGGGATTTATTCTACTATGACTTTGGAGATAACAGTGGTTCAGTACAAAGCGGAGAGCGTCCGGTGCTTGTCGTTCAGGCGGACGATTATAACCAGAATGCTCCGACGATTATTGTTGCAGCGGTTACAAGTGTAATCAAGAAAAAGATATTTGCCATCGCACATTATTCTCGGCGAGGAGTTTGGACTGAAGAAACCGTCAATGGTTCTTCTGGAGCAGATACGGACAGTCAATAGAGAGGATTTGCGTGAATACATAGGTACGGTAGATGATGATAAACTTTTCAGGCAGATAAACGCAACTTTGAAAAAGACTTTTGGACTTTGGGTTTACAAGCCGGAGGGAAAAGAAAATATTCGTTGTCTATGTCCGAAGTGCCTGAATGATTACATCCACAATCCGGACTATATTGTAAGGCGACTTGACCCATTTGCAAAGCGAAAAGACAGATGTGATAAGTGTGATGGGGATGGTTGGGATTATGTTGTTACCGACAGATATTCATCAAAGAAAAAGAAAAGAGGTGCAAGAATGTCTAATAGCAGCGTAAAGAAGCAGAGTTATAATGTACCGCTTTGGCATAAGCCTAATTTGTCGATTGAAGAAGCATCTATATATTCCAATATTGGAACAGGAAAACTTTATGAAATGACGGAAAAGCAAGATTGCCCGTTTGTACTTTGGATAGGAAGCCGCCGAATGATAAAGCGAAAAAATTTTTGAGGAATATATTGCAAATCAGTATTCAATTTAATGGAAAAGTCAAATTTGCGATGAACAAATTCGCATCGTTGGCTCAGTATAGATTTTTGAGTATGCTGTAACCACGCAAAGGAGGTTACAGCATATGAACAACGAAAAAGATGAAACAATCTATAATGTCCCACTTTGGAAGAAAAAGTAATGCTTACAATTGATGAAGCCGCTGCTATACAGGTGTTGGAAGCAGGAAAATCAGACAGCTTACTGATAATGAAAGATGTCCGTTCGTTTTATGGAATGGCTCAAAGCGACTTATCAAGAGAGAAGAATTTGTTGAATTTATAAAAAACAGTATTCGATATGAGGAGGTATTATTGTGAGTAATCCAGTAAAAAGAAAGATTAGAAGTACCGATATGGCATAAGCCGTATCTGACCATTGATGAAGCTACTGCCTATACCGGCATTGGCAGAGAAAAAACTTCGTGAAATGACAAGGTTTGCTGACTGTCCATTTGTGTTATGGGTGGGAAAACGCCGAATGATAAAAAGAGAATTGTTTGATGAGTACATTGAAAAAATGTATGAGATTTAGGAGGTGGAACGATGAATGTGGATTTTGCAGATGAAGAAATGATTGCTTATCGGGAAAGCCTTATATAGAAAAGAAAAAAGAGCAGCCATTTTGGAAAAAAAGAAATGTTTGTCGGTAAATGAACAGCCGCTTATACAGGTATCGGAAGGGGAAAAATACGAGAGTTGATGAAAAGGAAAAAGACTGCAATTTTATGACGACAGACGGTTATCAGGTGTATGTCATCATCGACAAATTTGTGGAATTTTTAAATAGCAGGAATGAAATATAGGAGGAACAACCGTGGCAAGACCAAAACGAAAAGATAAAACAAGGACAGTTCTTCGCACGGGAGAACTTCAAAGAAGTGATGGAAGTTATCAGTACAGTTGGACTGATGAAAACCATAAAAGAAGATATGTCTATTCAAAAACGCTTGAAGCACTCAGGATTAAAGAGGAAGCGATTGAGAAAGACAAAAGTGATGGCATAAAAGCGGAAGCACGATATGTTACACTCGATGATTTATATGAGTTGTGGAAAGACCTGAAGAGAGGATTGAAAAACAACACTTTTGAGAATTACAAATATATTTATGAAACCTTTGTACGTCGGCAAATCGGTTCTAAGAGAGTTTCAACGTTTTTGAAATCAGATATTAAGAGATTTTATAATTATCTGGTTGATGAGCGAGGATTGAAGCCAGCAACGGTTGATGGTGTCCACAACATTCTTCATCAGATATTTGATATGGCGGTTGATGATAACTATATCAGAAACAATCCGACAAATAATGTTTTAAGGGAATTGAAAAAAGCTCATTGTTTCAAGACAGAGAAACGCAGGGGACTTACTCGACCTGAGCAGGAATTGTTTATGGATTATCTGAAGAACTCTAATACAGCAGTATATTGGTATCCGGTGTTTGCAGTAATGCTTGGAACGGGGTTAAGAGTTGGAGAAGTTACTGGACTCAGATGGTGTGATATTGATTTGGAAGATGGGATTATAGATGTTAATCACACGTTGGTTTATTATGACCACAGAACTTCTGAAGGAAAAAAGGGCTGCTATTTCAATGTGAATACTCCAAAGACAGAAGCAGGAAATAGACAAGTTCCGATGCTCGATTTTGTTAAAGAAGCATTTGTTATGGAAAAAGAAAGACAAGAACTGCTAGGGGTTCACTGCGAAGCGACCATAGATGGATATACAGATTTTATATTTCTCAATCGCTTCGGACAGCCACAACATCAATCGACTTTGAATAAGGCAATCCGACGCATAATCCGTGATTGCAACGATGAGCAGTTTTTGAAAACAGAAAACCCAGAAGTGCTTTTACCACATTTTAGTTGTCATTCGCTCAGACATACATTTACAACAAGAATGTGTGAAGCAGGTGTAAATATAAAAGTTATTCAGGATACACTCGGACATAAGGATATAACAACAACCTTAAATATCTATACTGATGTAACAAAGGAACTAAAAAGAACCGAGTTTGATGGACTGGATAAATACTTTAATAATTCAATAGCGTAGGAAAAAGTGGCGTACTTTAAAATGAAAATTGGTACGCTGCTTTTTTTGGGTCTGATTGACTTATTCAATAATAAAGATTATAATTTAGTAAGCAATCCGATTGAAGAACCCATTCTCTCAATCGGGATTTACATCAAATACATCAAATAATACAACTGCTTATGCGGAAAGTAATCAATTTTAAAGGTAAACAGGGCTTTTTATCTGGTTGAAAAAGCAAAGTAGGGAGTTGCTCAGGAATATGAGTGGCTTCGGAATTGCGTCGGAGAAAGTCCCAACAATGAAGAGCTTGGATTCCGACAAGAAGCCGTCAGGCATTCCGAAAACAAAGGACGCTGTTGTTGAAGAAAAGATTGATTTTTCAAAGGTGAAGGTTGAGCCTTTGTTTGAAGAATATGTTGATTTTGAAACATTTTCAAAGTCAGATTTCCGTGCAGTAAAGGTCAAGGCTTGCGAGGCGGTTAAGAAGTCGAAGAAGCTTTTACAGTTCACTCTTGATGACGGCACAGGCACAGACCGTACAATTTTAAGCGGTATCCACGCCTATTACGAGCCTGAAGAGCTGGTTGGAAAGACTCTTATCGCTATCACAAACGACATACTGGATGATGCAGTACTGTATTTGCGGGTCTATTTTGTGGGCTTTCCGTTTCTGTTTATGTATAATATTCTTTCTACCATGTTCACTTCCATCGGTGAATCAAAAATTCCGTTGGGGCTGCTGATCTTTTCATCCATCCTGAATATTGTGATGGATCTTTGGATGGTAGCCGACCTGGGGCTTGGTGTATTCGGCGCGGCTCTTGCAACCCTGATTGCCCAGGGAATTTCCGCTGTTTTTTCACTTTTGATTTTCTTTGCACGGATGCAGCGATATAAAAGTCCCTTTAACAGGTTTGAACGGCAGGAGCTGTATTCCATGCTTCGCATCGCGGTGCCCTCGGTCTGCAGCAGTCTACCGTGTCCATCGGTATGATGATTGTGCAGGCAGTGGTAAATCCTTTCGGTACACAGGCACTCGCCGGGTATGCAGCAACGATGAGGGTGGAAAATGTTTTTTCATTGATCTTTGTATCCATCGGCAATGCGGTTTCGCCGTATGTTTCCCAGAATCTTGGCGCAAAGAAAATTGATCGTATCAAAAAAAAAGGCTACCATGCTGCGCTGGTGCTGGATCTGTGCTTTGCCGTTCTTGCCTTTCTCGTCATTGAAACGCTACACACGCAGATCTCTTCGCTGTTCTTAGGAAAAGACGGAACGGCGTTGGCCTATCAGGTGTCCGGTGATTATATGAGGTGGATTGGTTACTTTTTTCATCTTCATGGGGATCAAGATGGCAACCGATTCGTGGTTATAATATAAAAGATTTAGTAACAGGAAGTAAAGGAAAAAGGTTTGTCTTTGAAGAAGGAGCATATCTTTTTTATTCGGAGAATTGCCAACTGATACACAGTTAATGGAATTTCAGGGAAAACTATCTGATTGTATGGAACTACCGACTGACTTTACCAGAGATGTCATTATGAAAGCACCTACATCAGATATTATGGGTTCTATGACTCGAAGTATTCTTACATTGGGCTCTTACGATAAGGAGAAAGAAAGTCTTGAAATTCCGAATGTGCTAAGGCAGAGTATGCAGTTGATCGCAGTATTTCCTATGTTAGCAGTATATGCATACCATGCTTATTGTCATTATGAAAAAAACGAAAGTATGTATATTCATAGACCTGAAAAAGATTTATCTATTGCTGAAAATTTCCTGCGCCTATTAAGACCAGATACAAAATTCACAGAACTGGAAGCAAGAGTACTGGATATAGCATTATTGTTACATATGGAACATGGTGGTGGTAACAATTCTACATTCACTACACGGGTAGTAACATCTTCAGGTTCAGATACTTATTCTGTTATTTCAGCAGCAATGTCATCCTTAAAAAAGGAAAAAAAAACATGGCGGTGCAAATCTGATGGTAATGAATATGATGGATGATATTAAAAGTCATGTGAAAGATTATGAAGACGAAGAGGAAATTGCATCATATCTGAGTAAGATTTTGAAGAAAGAGGCGTTTGATCAGAAAGGACTTATTTATGGAATGGGACATGCTGTGTATTCTATTTCAGATCCGAGAGAAAGGGTGTTCAAAGGCTTTGTAGAACAACTCGCAAGGGATAAAGGACGTGAGAAAGATATGACCCTTTATAACAATATTGAGAAGAATATTCAAAGGAGTAAGTCCTAATATAGATTTCTATAGTGGTTTTGTGTATGATATGTTGAATATTCCAAGAGAATTGTACACGCCATTATTTGCGATAGCAAGAATTGCTGGTTGGAGTGCACATCGCCTGGAAGAATTGATAACTACAGATAAGATCATTCGCCCGGCATATAAGAGTCTAGTCAGCAAAAAAGAATATATAGAAAGAGAGGAACGATAATATGGGAGCAGGAACCAGTGCAGAGGAGTTTTTTTTAAAGAGCGTCAATGTTGAAAGCATATTTGAATTTATTGAAAGAACAGATTATTTGTTCCTTTATAGTATAAAGGAATGTGTTGAAAAAATCAGACTGTCATGAAGGAGTATATCTTTCAGAAGTGGCAGAATACATGAAATTATCGATTCCAGAAACATCTAAGATGGTAAAAAGTCTTGAAAATAAAGGATATATTATCTGGAAATTAGATGAAAAAAAAGAAAGAACATACCTTGTTTTGACGAACAAGGCAATTGAATTAAGTAATTGTCAGAAAGAAAAAATGATAGAAGCTTATGAAAAAATCATATCGAATATACAAGAAGATGACCTGGCAGTTACACAGTGTACATTGAGAAAAATCCGACAGCTTATGGAAGAAATAAAATAGTGATTAATACAACGGAGTAAGAAAAGCTCCTTCATATATTAGAATAAAAAAAATAAATTTTGTTGAGGTTAAATTGAGATTGACTTTGTATTGTATAAGTATGAGATAAAAAGGAATCAGGTGATGTACAATGAAAAAGTATAAAATATGTAAAATCCTTAATATATAAAATCCTTCTTGTTATACTGGCAATTTTTTATGTGTGGCTTTTTATGAATTGCTCGGAATCTGCGTTGCATATAAAAAGCAGCCGGAAGTGTCCAATACAACCAAAAAAGAAACAAAAAATGGGTCATGGAACGAATGAAGTGAAAATACAGAACTGGCAGTAATCATAGAAAAGAATCCAGAAGCGCTTTTTACAAAGAGTGCGTTTGATCAAGAATGCTGTTAGTAGATGGAAAAAAGGAAATTATTCTTTCTACTTTTGCATTTCAGGAAAATTGATTTTCATTTTGTGTTATATTTTTATTGGTTTATGTCTAAAAAAAAGAAAAGTGATGTGACCGTACATGCAGAGTGAAGTGAATCAGGAAGAAAATTTGAATAGAATTATTACGGTTCCTAGATAAGGCTTTTTTATGATGAAAACAGTATATCATATGCGGTTATGCATTGAAAATACTGTTCAGTTAAGAAATGCTGTATTTTTTAGGTGTTTTTACCACAGCGTGAGAAGTCACTAATTCACAGAAATTATACAGAATCATACGGGCATTGATTTCCTGAAGGATTCCATCATACTTGC
>VOFD01002235.1_pt1 | contig 30804 bp, 55 predicted proteins | sample 5384101 | NCBI WGS metagenome assembly VOFD01 (sample SAMN12384723, study PRJNA508395) | human gut metagenome | isolation source: healthy gut C | host: Homo sapiens
CAATATATACTTCCGGATTGAGTTACAATCTTTTCGCCTTTTAAAACTGACACTGGCACTTTGAAACCCACTCTTCCGTACGGCAACGCGATATTCGGATAAAGTTTTCCAAGCAATATACTTTCTGAGCGGGGAAATTCTATTTTTTGTTCCATAATTGTTCTTTTAGCAGTCGGCTACTTATTCATATTATTTATCTAAAAAAGCAGTCAGCGGTGAGCTGGCTTCGGCTATAAAGATTGTCCGCTTGCAGTCTAATCCCGCTTCTGTATGCCTGTCTTTCCGGCTCTCGGTGGCAGCTTTGAAAGCCTTCGCCATTTTACCGGGTTTCCGGCAACGGCAATTGCTGTATTTAGCAGTACCGCGGAAGCTCCCAGTTCCATTGCTTCAGCGGCATGGCTTGGCGCACCGATACCTGCATCAACGACAACAGGGATACCTGCCTGCTCGATAATAATCTGTAGGAATTCTTTGGTCTGCAATCCTTTATTTGTGCCGCTAACATACCCATGATTTCATCTGTCACCATCGTTGCGTTGGTATAAACTGTAAGTATAAAACCCATTTTACTGATAGCTTCATATATCTCACAGAAATCTGGCCGAAGCATAACTTCTCCACCGGTTAACAGTAAAGAAAAGGTTCCTGCATCACGAACCTGTTCAGCCATGTCAATCCATTCTCCGGCAGTTCTCTCCCGCATGCCTGATTCACATATCTGCTGCTGCCCTATACGCACAAGACACATCTTGCACGAAAGATTGCAGCGTCCGGTCAACTCAAATGTCCCGTTAAGCGGATATCGTTCCTCATTAATCATTTAAAATCATTCCCCGTTCCAGCAAAATCTCAAGCGACCTCTCGACATCTTCTTTCGCCTGCTCCTCTGTTACAAAAAATGCCTCTTTTAATGCAGCAACCAAATCTTCTTTTGCAGCGCCTTCCTGAAGCGTACTCCATAAAACCTTTGCGGAATCATTTAGAGTAACAACCCCACGAAAATCAGCAATCGCCTCCCCCAACAGATACAAGAACATATTTACCTGCAATTTTTTTCTTAAAATATAATTTTTATTTGCTATAAACCTCTGTTCCATATACCGACTCACCCTGTTCTACACCTAAATATACTTTATTACATTACAAATACTATCTCTTTTTAACTATAACATATATACATCTTATGTCAACAAAATCAATATTATTTTATTGTTTCTTTTAAATACTGCCTATTCTTATCGAAATCAATTCCAAGTACTGACATTCCATATACCTGCATAAACTGATATGAATCTTCGACTGGAATCCTGCATGATTCCAAATCATATTTCAACCATGCCGGAACCTTCAGCATAAGAGATACCACTTCACTCTTATCTAAATTTGTTGTCACTTTAGACAATGCAGAATTCAACAGTTGATTCAATGTCAGAATATCCGCTGTCTTTGCTTTTTCAAACGCCTGACTAAGAACCTTCCGCTGTCGATTCGTCCGCTCAAAATCCGCATTTCCTATATAACGAACCCTCGAATATGCCAGCGCCTGAGTGCCGTTCAGATGCAATTTCCCTCCGCCGGATAACTTATATTCATCTTTTTCACGGCCATTCAGCCGGTTCAGTTCCGAAATATAATCATTCATAATTCCAACTTCTTCATCCGACACTTCCATATCAACGCCACCCAAAATGTCCACAATATCCACAAAAGAATAAAAATCCACGGATATATATTTGTCCACTTCGACACCGAAATTTTCTTTTATCGTCTCCATCAGCAGATCTGCTCCACCAAAAGCATAAGCTGCATTTATCCGGTTATTGCCATATCCAGGAATACTGGCATAAATATCTCTCATAATGGAAGTCATGTATATCGTCTTCTTTTTCTGATTAACTGATAAAAGAATCATCGCATCTGAACGCCCCATTTCATCTTTATTTCGAATGTCACTACCAATCACCAGTATATTATATACATCCTTGTGATTCACGGAATCCTCCGTAATCATGGCATTTTCTTTTAATTTTTCATCCATCTTTAAAATTTCTTCCGACTTTGAACTGCTTTCTTCCGGAAAATATTCCGCAATAACCTCTTTGTCAGCAAATGTCGATGTTTCTTTTTCAGCATAATTCACTTTATCCAGATAATATTTTGCAAAAAACGCTGCCACCACGAGCAATGATAACAAAACGGATATAACTATCAAAAAACTTTTGCAGCAACCGACAGCTTTTTTCCCCCGGCCTTGCTTATCCATATTTGACTTTCTTTTCATGTTATTTACAACTCCTTGAATTTTACCTGATTCACGAAAAAAGAATCGTATCATTTTTTTATGTCATACTTTGAGATATTATATCACATTCCGACATTCAATCCAATGAATATTCACATGAGTTCCCCCAAAGCCGCCGCCAGCCGATCGCCCAATTTCAGTACATTTTTTGCCCGTTCCCAGTCCTGTTCAAAAAACATCAGCTCTTTGAATATGTACGATTCCGTCCTTATTATATCCTTTATATACACCATAAGTTTCTGAAGGTTCCTCTGCATACTTTTTTCTTTCTCCGGTAGCTGTACAATGATTCAGCCTCAAATCTTCGAATAACGCCCGGTTATCCATTTTCTCATTTGAAAATACCAAAATATGTTCCTGCCGAAGGATTTCTTCCATAAGCAAATCCGTGTCTACACACATTGAAAAAAAGTACCAGCGCATCCATCTTGTCTAATGGATTTCTAATGAGATATCCATGCTCCGGATGCATTAGATAAGAAATAAACTCTTCTCTGGATGTCCCGTAATTAATCATTAAAAATCCCAAATGAATCGTTTTTGCATCCTCTGTGCATTTCTCATTAATCTTTTTAACATTCTTGCTCACCTGACGATAATTAGATTTTAACTTTCGCGCTGACTTCCGAATGGATTCCGGTACAACATCTTCCTCCTTTAGCGCCGGAAAATAATTTTTTATAAAACAGTGTCCCATGCTTCATCTGCGTCAGATTTATGCCATCCGCATATTCCGGATCACATTCCAGAGCTTTAACTTCTACTTTAATTTTATAATCCTTAAAAACAAACGCATACTCAAAATGCTTATTCTGATTGCCATCAGGTTCGTATTCCAGCCGTAAAAACCCGTCCATATCATATCGTCGGCTTTTAATAAAAATGCCAACAAATAAGTAAAAGAAAATTTCAAATTCACTGAAACCTTCATTAAACAGTTTTGTATTAAAATGTCCATCTTTATGGCTCAGCAATTTTCTCTCCAGCAAATCCGTCATCATTTCGGAATTTCCAAGATATTTCGGAACAATGTACCTGCAGTAAGCCAGAGAAAAAAAGCTGTCCTGTCGAGTAAAAATTTTTTCTTAAAAACGGATGACCCTGAGGGTATTTCTGCCCGACCACCGACATCATCGCCTCATAGCCGGCAAAAATCCCTTTTACCCCATCCTGGCGATTAACTCCAAAGGGCTGCAGTAATTCAGGATATTTCTCTATTGTCTGTTCAATAAAATATTTCAGAAATATGCATTCCTGATCCGAAAATACCGCTGACTGCCTATAACGATGTTTATTCAGCATGGACAGAGCAATTCCCTGTCCCCTTTCCAAAAGCTCACGGGATGCAAACCCATACATAATAATTTTTTCGTAAAGCTTTGCCCTATCAACAAAAGGATAACATATCTTCCGGACAGCTTCCTCCGTAACCTTTGACTGAATTTCATTAAACAAAAGCCGGCTGTCCGCCTCACCAAGCACATATCGGAATTCGCCCAAAAGAAAAAATAATGCTTTCGCACGATACACAATGCAGGCGGAAACATTTTCCGATATCTCCTGATCATATCCGTATTCATCTGCCAGAATACCCTGCCTGAAAAAATCCCATGGTATCATTTTGTAAAACACCACAAATCGGTCCAACGGAAGCTCTTCTTCCTCTTCCGAAATCATCTGAAAAAGACAGATATTCCGCGCCTCCGGATTCTCCGGTAATGTTTTCACGCCCCCTAATCCATCGATAACTTCCCGGATATGGGGCGAAATAAAATGAATATCATGGCGTTCTGCCAATGTCCCGCAGCGACGAATATCTTCCTCCGGCAAAGGAAATTCCAGTTCCATAGACGCCCGGTGACCTTTAATCTCCTCCAGATATTGATCCTGATTCAGAGCGCTGCCATAAAAACGATATACGGAACCATCATCATAAGTAAACTGAAAAATACAGAATTATTATATTTTACAACTTCCTTCTTCATGGACGTATCTGAAAACGTGGCAATTCCGCATACAATCAATACATATCCATAGCGTTCGAAAAATTTAAAATCACTGTATCCTTCCGCACAGGAAAGATAATCTTCGATTAAAATTTGAAAACTTTCCGATGTAAACGCATTCTGTACATAATAAAGCATCTTCTGAAAATTGGCAATAAATGTATCATAATTCTCCAGAACTCCACCAATCCAACTATTCTTTTTAGGCACATTCTTGTTGGCCGTCCGCCATCTAATGCCGGAAAAATAAAATGTTCTGCGGAATAGTTTTGGAACAAGCCTTCTTCTTTGCATTTTTTAAAATTTGCCATAGTGCTGTCATCGACTATTCCTCCACATTCCGAATTTTGTACTCGATCAAATCTTCTATGCGGCAACCAAGGGTTGGGGCAAGCACCCTCAGTTGTCCATCAGCCAGTCCAGTACGTTGATTACTTTAATACCTTCGTAATTCCCCAAGGTAAACCGATCCAATGTCAGAACAATCTTTTCATAGTTATCTTTCATCCGATAAAAAGAACTCATCTCTCGATCAAAGGTTGGCTGCGCTGTCATATCAGCTGTTACCTGGAAATAGGTCAGCACACCCTGTTTTTGTGCAACAAAGTCTATTTCAGCATTTTCATATTTGCCGATGTTTACCTGATACCCTCTGTGCAGCAGCTCAAAGAACACAATGTTCTCGATGGAGAATCCCAAATCATAATTCCGTCTTGGAAGGATGTGGTTTCTCAATCCTAAATCCACCATATACCATTTCTTATTTGATTTTAGCAGCTGTTTTCCAACCACATCAAATCGCTCGGCGGGATAAAACACATAAGATTCTGCCAGCGCTTCCATATAGTCACTTACCGTATTCGAAGATACCCTGCGTCCACTGGAAATCAGATAATCTGTGACACTCTTAATAGAAATCGGGCTTCCAATTGAACTTGCCAAAAATCTTGCAATACTTTTCAGCAACGCAATATCATTTACCTTGCGTTTGCCCGGATCACTTTCTTTTCGGCTCTGTCGTTCCTCAATATCTTTCACGATAACGGTATTGTAAATTCCCTCTAAATAGGTATCCACCTTTTCCTGTGTCTTATCCATAACAGCGATATAAGGCAACGCACCGTTTCTCATGTAATCTGCAAAAGCTGTTTCTGGATTTCCACCGGTAATATCAAGATATTCTTTGAATGATAACGGAAGCATGGAAATCTCCACATATCTTCCGGTAAGCAGCGTAGCAAGATCACCGGACAACATATAAGCATTGGAACCGGTGATATACACATCGGTGTTCTTTTTACATATAAACTGTCAACCACTTTCTGAAAATCAGGAACCTTTTGAATTTCGTCCAGGAAGATATACGTCATCTTATCTGCACAAAGACGTTCTTTGATATATCCATATAGCGCTCGATAATCTAACAGATGCTCATACTCCAGTTCCTCAAAGTTAATAGAGATGATCTGATTCTCAGCAACACCATTTTCACGCAAATAGTCCTGATACTGCATCAACAAGGTAGATTTTCCGCAGCGTCGGATTCCCGTTACTACCTTTACCACCATTTCATCCTTCCAGCTTTTCAGCTGTTCCAGATACGCTTTTCTGATAACCATATGAACGCCTCCTCATTTATCTTATGCCCATAATAACACATTGTATTCGATTTTTCAAGTTTTATTCCCGTTTCGGATTTTTTATCTTGTATTCTCATATTGACATTTCATTTCGGTATATATCTATATTTATGTCATATTTTCATCCAATTTAACATGTAATCCATTTCATATTTTTACGCATATACGCATTTTCATGCAGTATGTAAAGTGCTGTCAAAGTAAAATACACAGGTCGATTATTTTCACAACCATAATGGTACTGTACCGCTCACTGTACTAACCATCCAAAGTTCATGTGCAGCGTCCGGCAGGAGCTTTCCTTTGTACACATCCATTCCTTTGATTAAAAGCTCAATCTTGGTTGCTACCGACGTCGCTTCATGTGCAGTTTTTCACCGTTTTGGTGAAAGTGGCTTTTTCAGTGAAACTTATCAAGGTTGTGTTTCCTGAAGTTTCAAACTTTATTCCTATTTCGGATTTTTTGTCCACTGATTATCGATGTAAAAATCTATTACGGTATAAATTACCTCTGCAAGCCCTATTCATCCTCATATTTCACTGTAAAATCAAATCATTCAAATTTCGATATACCATATTAGGATAAAGAGAACAGTATTTATCAAAATCTTCTTTCCGCAATTTTTCATCTCTGATATATTTGCTCAGACGCTCAGCTGCCTTAATAATATCATCAGTATACACATCAATGTCCTTCAGCAAATCCAGAAATTGAAGGATACGATGATTTTGTTCTGTTATCTCCACCTGCGGTTTTCTAAGTATTATCCGCAGCCCTTTGAGATTGACTTCACTTACCTTTTCACTGGCCATATTGGAAACAATCTCCTGAACATAAGGGACCTGTGCTGTAATCCCAATCTGATTTGCAAAGGTAAAGCCAGAATAATATCCATTCACCTTACCATTACGAGCGACATACTTATAACAAGATAATGATATAACATTCAGTTCACCTCTCCTACCACAACACTTGTATCAAGAACAGCGAGCCTTGCAAAGGGATTTTTCTCTCTACAAGGCTCTAATCATTTTTATTACAATGCAACCGGCTGTCGTGCTTCAATATACAAATCAATATCTTCCACAATATATTTATCTCCAGTTGTGTGCAATGCTTCAAAGCAGGAGTAAATATAATCCCATACTCTAAATTTGTTGAACAGGTCGGCTACCTGCTTGCCGCTTAAACCTTTGCCGACCTATACTGTTCAACGCAATATACCAGGAAGTTACCTTCTTTACTCATAATCACGCCTCCTCCGGGAAAGTAAATGTACCAGTTTTTTTTCTTCATCAAACATATTATACAGGGTCAACGCACTTAAATGCCACAGCTTCGTATCCTCCTGTTCCAGAACAGAATACACCTCTGAAGAATAGAATTCTCTCGTTGCTATTATCTCATCATATGGGTAGTTTTCTGTAATCAAAAGAATCACCTGCGGCACAAGAAGCGTAAGCACTGCTTCAAATTTTCTTTTTCTCCATTTAGAATTCCTCCTCCGGCACTGTGCCAACAAATTTCAAATAACTCAAAGCCTTTTCCGATGTAAGAACTAACTGATTATACAGCTTCTTTATTTTCAATGCTTCCAGTGTTTGATCTTTCGTCAAGGCTCCGGCAGTGTACAAGTTAAAAGTCGTGTACACATCATCATTTGCGACAGGTCCATAGATAAAATCGTATGCCTTTCCTTCATAATTTCCAGATCTGTTTTCTGACACAAAATCCAACCACGCTTCATTGGCGGAATCAAATCTTAAAACAGAACATTCTGCAAAGGCTTTCACTTCATCAACCTCATAGATATTGACTACTCTGCTTCCTTCTTTTTTCTTCGTTTATAAACTTTGTCTGCAAAGCCTATCGCTTGCTTTTTATTTGTTGTAGTGTAGAAGCCAAATCCAAAATCAAGGAATCTATTTTGCTTGATAAACCTCGGCTCAGAAACCACCACATTACTTCCATGATATAAAATCATACATGACCCTCCAATACCTTTTCTGCAATTTTAAGTTCTTCCAACAGCGATTTTATCATCGCTTCGATATGGCGACGCTTATCAATCTGCTGCTTTAATTCTTCAATTTCTTTTTTCCCAATATATTTGGATACAATCTTTTTTCCTTCACGATATTTCAGATAATAATAGGTATTTCCCTTAACCTGTTTTTCGGAAATCGTACCCTTTGGAAGTTCAGCTAATGCCTCTTGATATTTTTCCAACATATAGTCAATGCGCTGTTTTTCCTGCATAACTGTAGTCAAGATCAAATTCATTCTTCTCACCCAACTATATTATACCCAACAGCAAGCAATAAATCAATAGATGTTGTGTAAACAATCTATGTCAATCCTACTCAAAAAAAATACGCTACCCGGTTATTTCCACAACCATGGCAGCGTTAATTATCCTCTGTAAACTGAACTACATCATTCGGCGTACATCCCAAAATGCGGCAGAGCTTTTGCAATGTCAGCAACGTGATATTTTATTCTTCTTTAATGTGTCCAGCGTTTTATTATCAATTCCGTTCTTTATCAACTGATACTGAGTAACACCCTTCTGCTCCATCGTTTTCCATAATGGAGAAAAAATCAATCACTACTGCCACCACCTTTCTACCCTGAACTTCCGAAAAACACAAACATATCTTGTTTTCAATTATATAGTTCCCAAAAGCAATTGGATATGCTTTATTACGTGATGGAGAACATCCTTTTTCAAATAAATACAGTGCTACAGCCGAAGCAATCCTTACCGAATTTACAACAAATGAAGATATTGTAAATTCCTCTGTCGAAGATCTCGTTGCTTTCATTAATACAAAAAGCAGAGGCCGCATTGCTGATCCGGAAGAAACCGCTAAAAATAGTACAGGCTGCAGCTCGTAATTCATACAGACTTGATAAGCGTCTCTATGAACCACTTACGATATCGATTGCATCTTCCTTTAACTGCATCAGTTCCTTTGAAAAGGAATTAAAAGCAATCGACAAAGCAATCCTTCAAACAATGCAAGGGTTAAATCCCGAAGAATATACTGTGCTGAATTCCATCCCTGGGATTGAAAGGTATACTCTGCCGGAATTCTTGCTGAAATCGGTTCTGTCAAGGCTTTTCAAAATGCTAACTCACTCGCAAAATACTGCGGTATCATCTGGAATGATAATGATTCCGGCGATTTTGAAGCCGAGGACAAACGCATGAGCAAAGCTGGCAACAGTTACCTGCGTTATTACATCATAGAAGCAACCGGAAGTGTCATAAGGCACTGTCCTGAGTATGAACGCTTCTATCAAAAGAAATATGCTGAAACAAGAAACCATCAGCATAAACGAGCACTCGCGTTGACTTCCCGTAAATTTATACGTCTGCTCTATGGTCTGCTGGACAAGAGCCAACTCTACTCTCCGGAAAAGAGTAGGTAATCCATATCGCATTTTCTGCTTGTGAAACTCGTTGTAAGCCACAGGCTTATTAAGGTTACCCTTCTGTCTGAAATTCTTTTTCAAAAATACCTCTTGACTATTTACCAAATTGCTTTCTGTCACGAAACAGCTTTTGCCGATCTGCATTCACAGAGCGCTCTCCGCCGGGAACCTCATCCAGCTTGTAGATGATTTTGCTGTACGGCAGATAGCTGTTGACCGAAGCCCTGGATAAACTCATCTGTTCCTGAATGTTCTTCACAGAGTTTCCGGCAATCCAAAGTTCCAGAACCTGATCCGCTGTCTTAGATTTATATACACCTACAGTAATCAGCAGCTTTCGGACTTTCAGAGGATTTAATCCTTTTATCCCCTGTCTGTTTAGTTCGTCTGCTATGGTCTGCAGGGATGGATGCTTCCCTTCTACTGGTCGATATGCCGCAACTGCAACACTCAGCACCTCCCCGGTAATCTGTCCAGAATCATAATCTGGTTTTTTCTTGGGTTTCCCCGCTACCCATTCTCGCTTTTTCATATTTTTTCAATCCCTTACAATATAAAACGCAACAATCTATATATCTAGCTACAAGGAGAGGCCGATTCCCCAATCGGCTGTCTCTTATAAAATATCATACTTCTTTAAAAGCTCAATCCTGCGTTTACTAATCTTCATGCTTTCTGCAGCTAAATTACCGCCATTTGCTTTGTTGTGAGCCAGGAATCTTCCCCAACGCTTTACCCAACAAACAGGAAGAAGCCACGGTTTTTCCTGCAATTCCGGATGAAAACTTAACATCTGAGACTTTGCCGGAAAAACAGTATAAAACCATGTACTAAGATTAGAAAAATTGTCCTTACGCTTGCTTTGCATTGCCGAACTCGTCATTTGTGTAGCTGTACGCTGCGCTTGAGTTGCATTTCCAAACACACCACAACTTAATATTTCTGCTAACAGATCATCGGGACAATTTGATTCTGATGCACCCTCCATATGAAACCCCAGATATTTTCTCTCCAATGTAAAATAGATCCTGCAAGAACAATTCCGCCTTTAATCCAGTCAACACCTCACACAAATGCTCCCAATTGCATACGCTTTCATACTTCTCTGCATAAATCAAAATATCTAATACTTGTCTAATTCCAAAACCGCCTGCTGTAAGGTGCTTGAATGCATGAAGTATTAAGAATAACATATGGTCTGTATATCCCATAGTAGTAATAGCTACGTCATCAACCACTTCATCTATTCTATTCTGAAATACATTCTTAAAACAATCGTTCAATTGTCTTCTCCAGTTATCTTCATGTCCTATAGGATTCACATGAACCTCAATAGATAATCCTATCACGGTATTAAAGAATGTAACTTCCTGTAAATCTTCCAACTGTTTCTACTTTTATATTCTCATGATCTGGATAATAACCATTCTTCACAAGAATTTGTTGAACTAATTCAAATTCACTCTTCTGAATTAGAATATCTTCATCGCCGGATGGACGATGATCACAATATTCTTCATACAACTGACGGCAAATAAGTCCTTTCATTACAATAGGATGGATATCTGCTTTCACAAATTCCTTGTAAAGAGACAAAAAAGCTTCAGTTCTTCGTGCCTGCCCTGCAACAATACTCATGACTTCAAATGCATATTGCTGATATTCTGGTAAACTAACAAAGCTTTCATTCTCAGATGCTTTTTTTCAAAGATTAAAGGAAATACATTATGCGCTCTTGCTATACGGACAACTTCTTCCCATTCCTGTTGACATAAATTCATTTGAGGAACTGCAGTATTATTTATACAACTCGATAGAATATGTAAAAACCGCTCTCTGCCTTATCTAATTTCTTATTCATCAACACTAAGTCCCCCTCCTATGGTTTCATTGGTAAAATATTAATACGACCGACATAACTTTATCTTATCCACAAGCAATGCTTTTTTCTCCGTTCATTTGAAATGCTTATGAGCTTTCAAAACAAACCAATATATAAGGCCTCCGCTTAAACCTCCAAATGTATTAAAAAAATATCAGACAATTGAAATGTACCTAACTTAAAAAATAGTTGTAACATTTCGATTCCCAGTGAACACCCTAATGACAACAAAGAGCTTTTTTACTATTACCTCATTGAATGTTATTTTCTTAAATATTTGTTTTTGGTATACCCAAAGAAATAGAAGAACAAATGGTAAAAACAAAATATAGTTTTCTATATTCTCCGTATATAGCTTACCATCTGCATCATATAATGACCATGTCCCTAGGATATTAACAACAGGATTTACCCATAATGTTCTACAGAAAACAGTTCGAAACAAAATCATCGCACAATAAAATCCCAACGCAAAAAATTTTCTAAATTCACGATTTGTTTTAAAATTTTGAATCCACGTAAAAGCGCTTTCCTTACTCCATTTTCTTTTTATAAACATATAAGTAAACATCAGCAATATTGTCATAACAAGAGATGCTCCAACATGCTGATATAAAGTAATTAGAACATTTCTCAATATTTGTAGCATCATCTTCTCCTATATTTGTCCCGTTACTGTTTATTCTTTATCGAGCATACCTTAATGCACTTATAACATCTGATACACATCACATCATTAATACCCGGATACATAAAACCTTCTTCATCTGGCTTCATCGTTATCGCATTTTGAGGACAAACTGCAAAGCAAGCAGTACATCCACAACACATTTCTTTTTCTATCAAATAAAACAGGAATGTCTTTTATTAACATCTACACCACTTTCCTTTCCAGATGAAGTATTTTTTCTTCAGTTTCTTTATCACCTTTGCGATAAAATAATCCCCCGTTATTGTTCTGACTCGTTGTTGAACTGTACCATCTGTAGAAAAGAATTTATTTCTTCCAACTGGACGAATAGGAGATTTAAACATAGCACTATTTTTTTTTTTCAAGTGCTTTCTTAACCGGACCTTCTTGACATATAAACTGATCTTCAACAGTTTTCCATATTTCTTGTCCTCTTTTATCATTGATAAGTAATAACGACACTCCATCCTCATCATAAAACTCAGGCAAAACCTTTTCTACACCCCCAAAAGTCTGCTAAAGTTATGTTTGCTTGCCTTTCATATCCTTTAAATGCACACTCGTAACAGGATGGGCGTAAATAAATATTCTTCAAAAATCCTTTTAAATACCAATCTTTTTTGTAAATTATTTCTGTAAGATTTCTTATCACTATCAACTCTCAACGAAAATTTTTTCCATCCATCTGTTTTTCTCTCTAAAGCTGATATTCTTTATCTTCGTTATATCAAAATTCTCCAACAAGTAATCTTTCCATACCTTTGGACTTGGGACACCATGACAAACAAAATCAACTAAGACCAAATTTTTATAATCACGATTCAGATATCCTTTTAAACCACTAATTTGACAAGGAGTTCCCGTAAACAAGACGACTCTATTACCATCCAGTATTTCTTTTACTTGGATAAAAACATTACCCAAACAGCTCTGGACATATTTACTCCCTAAAAATGCTTGTAGCTCGGAAACTTCATCGCAGCATGAGTGGACTACTTCCCAATTTTCATTAAATCGAGCTCCAAATACTACTCCACCATGATTAATTACTTCTTGAGCTAATGCATAAAAAACACCACCGGACGAACTCCTCAACCTCAATTCACGATTTTGATTTTTACATGCATATACCACTGGTCTCTCCATTCTAGTAGTCTCCTTTTTATAATCTTTGCAATTTTTTAATTATTTTTCCAAGAACCGAGCCAATCATCTTCCTGTTCCAAAGAAAAATAAGATACCCGCAAATGCAGTTAACATCAAATCAACTTCGAAATGCGTCCAAATTGTAACTACTGCCATAAGTACACACGCAATAAACCATACTCCGAATTTTTTATAGTTAATCTTAATCGGATAATCGTCTTTAATGTCTCTCATCCTCACTACCCACATTGCTAAAAAACCTGCAAAAGTAGAAAGCGCCGCAGCAAATAATCCTATATACTTCATCAATACAACATCAATCAACAAGTTTACGATTGCTCCAATAATACTGCTTGATGCCGCACGAACAGTCTTTTTCCCTTGTAAATATCCAATACTACAAAACGAGGAAAATCCCTGAAATACTGTTCCCAAGTATAAAAAGCCTATATAGATAGACGCAATTTTATAGGATTCACTTAAAACTAATTGTGTAACAATTTTAGTAAAGGGAATAAGCACGAACGCCACCCCAAACGAAAACATATATAATTGTTCGAAAACCTTTGCTGTATATTCCTCGCTTTCCTTGCCTTTACCAAACTCTGCGAGTGCTAAATCAGTCCATGCATTATTGAACATCGTAAACATAATTTGAAGAATAGACGGAAACTTATGCGCAACTGCATAAATTCCGTTTGACGCACTACCAAGGATCCAACGAATAACATAACGGTCAGATGCGCTAATTACCCACCAACTCAGTGCAGATGGTACTAGCGGCACTGAGTATCGAAGCATTTCCTTTTGTATTTCTTTTCTGTCGACTGTTCTTTTGTATACCCTCAATCTCTTCTCAAATAACAAAATGAGAATAATTGTTATAATCTGGCTAATTAACACACCTTGGAGCAACGCTACGACTCCTTGTCCGAATACACAAATCTGAACAAAGTTGAGTGATACCATCAACGCAGTATAAAACACACCAGAAGCAGCAAATAATTTTTGATTTTTAACCCCTCTGAGTAACTTTTGTAGACATTCCAGAATTCGGTTAGTCACTAAAATAGCTATAAAATATGGACAATTCAGATTGGTACAATTAAATTAAGTACTGCCAATATTACAGAGAAAAACAAGCAATTACGAATAAGCAGATGATATGTAGCAGAAATACTGTCATTGCGGTTTTTAGGATCATTTATTATCCACCGATATGTTGCATCCGAGATTTTCATCGTTAACAATGGCGACAACAAGCTTACAGTTGTCATCAGAAGATCATAGTCTCCCATTTCGCTCGGTGCAATATAATAGGTATATAGTGGTACAATTAAAAAACTCAATATCTTTGTACCGAAATTACCTATTGCATAAGTAATGGTACCTATCATTAGGGATTTGTTCTTTGAATGTGTCGTATTCGCCATCTATTCTACGCCTTTCCTCTAAATAAGAACTATACATTAATTGATCTTTCAAGCCATCCTCGTGAATAGTTTCTTTTGTTTTTTAACATTTCATCTGATTTAACCCAATCAATTTCTTTCTCTAATGTATGCATTGCCATGTCAACGGAAAAATCATTTAACTCTCTGTCCCTCAGATCTGTCATCTTTAACAGAGTCTGTATACGGGATGACATACCTTTTCTGACCCCTGAATTAACCAAGAATTTTTTATGGAATAATATACTAAACACCCCTGCGTGAAATGAATCGGTAATCACATAATCTGCACTTTTGATATAAGATAACCATTCCGGGATAGTAGGCGTCATAATCAATCCTTGTCTAATTTTCTTTTTTATCCTGTGGATTCATTGAAAGAGTAATTAGCTGCTTTCCCATTTTTTGAGCTGTACTACATGCCATTTCATATATTTGAGCATTATGCCTAACTTGGTAAAGCAAGACATAATCATTCTCAGGAACTTTAACAGTTAATTTATCCCATACTGTAAAATCACAAAGCATTGTCGGATCAACAACTACTTCTGACTCAAGATCTAATTTGCCTAATATTTCTCGGCCACTTTCTTCCCTTACTGACAGGTGCATGTACTGTTTCAAATATGATGAAACTTCCTCAATATTCTTATCTGGAATAGAAGTTTTACCGAAACTGGAGGCATATGATATTTTTTTTCCTTTTTTGTGAATCCCAGATAGAAAGGCTCATCGACCTTTTCTCCTGGCAAAAACGAACTATTCCACACCTGATCACTGCCCGTGATATAAACATCTGTTTGGGGCGGATTCTCCACCAATTCCTCCATACTATAATATGGTGCTGTAAATTTCGCTCTGTCATTTAAAAAATCCAAAAGGGTTTATATCCCGCTTTAATAACGGGATACCGTAACTTTTGCCACAGTTTTTTTGTCAGGTTATTACATCCCCATATTTTGCTTAACCTTGTAGCACTGTTTGTAAACACTGTTATATCATTTATATTACACCGCTCAGGAATATAATCAATGAAGAACGAATCATGCCCAATTTCACAAAGATAGGAATAAAGTCCATATGCCTGTAATATTCCACCATAATTCTTGGTTCTTGTATAAGTAATTATTGCTACTCTCATCTTCTACTCCTTACTGGCGATCTATAGTCTTAACCAAACACATAAACATAGGAAATGCATACAAATACAAATAATATCGCATTCTATCATTTTACCGTAATATGTTTTGATCTCCTGCCTCGATAATTCCATCAACCAACGTCTCAGCCCGCCTATTGTATCTTGAAATTCCCTCGGTTTACCACGCAAATAGAAAATCTTTGATATTCTAAGATAAGTAACAGCTTTTCTCCTCTTGCATGCACTTTCTAATTCAGGATACTCTCTTAAAATATCATCGCAAATATCATCTATAATTTTAATTGCGTCAAGATACTTCATTGTGAATCGAGCAGCACGGCTATTTGAACCTTCTCGCCTAATGTAATGGTACTTATCTACATTAATGCTTCCAAATCTTTTAGATTGTTTCAATGCCCTATATACAGCCATGCAGTCTTCATATATCTGTTTGCCTTCTGGAAATGAAAACCCTGGGCACAATGTATGTCTGAATATCTTATAGCATGCTGATATCTGAATTTTACTTTGAAGAAACTGATTCAGTATTTCCTGTTTATCAGTTAATAATATCAATTCATTCGGTTTCCCAAGGTGATCCATACTTATAACATCTAAATCATTTTGCACCGCTTGTTTATACAGCAACTCAAACATATCCGGATCATATTGGTCGTCCACGTCAACAAATCCGAGGTAATCCCCTTTGCAAGTTGAATACCGTTATTTCGTGCCACAGAAACGCCTTGATTTTTCTGGTGATAAACAATACAATTTGAATAAATCTCTGCCATACGATTACAAATTGCAGCTGTACCATCAGTAGAACCGTCATTAACTAAAATAATTTCCATATCTTTAAGAGTCTGATTTGCAAGTTGTCTACAGCAATCTTCAACAAATTCTGCACCGTTAAAAATCGGTACAATCACAGATAACATTATATGTTTCATAACACCCTCCCTGCTTTGGGCTCTGTATTAGCTAGAATATAGGGTATAGCTAATATCCAATACACCATAAACGCAGAAATATCTATAATTAATCCTTGATTATAGAAAAACCAAATAAATGATAAGCATACTATTACCTGTACTAGACTATAGTAAATGCCATTGTCTTTGTCAACTTTTTTTTCGCTTAGTACAGTAAAACAAAACGCTAATAAAAAAAGAGTACCAAAAACAGCAAACCGATTAGTCCAATATTGGTTAGCTCTAATGATGCAAGCCAATATTGATATCCTAAATACGAGTATTCTTTTCCCAAATCCGCTTGAAAAAGCAGAAAAGTTCACTGTATCTGCATATCCTAGCCCTAATCCAAAAAGTTTCTTTATTGGATCTGCCAAGAAATTTTCCCACATATATGGTAAAGCTGTTGTTCTATTCAACGCTGCTTGACCATAGGTGGTTCCATCAGTTCCCGCATATGTCAATGCTGCATCAAGTGTAAAGAAATTGCCCCTGTCTCCATAATATCGATTATAGAAGCTAAGACCAATAACCAACAATGCTCCTCCGCCAAATATACCAACGAATTTTTTCCAGCTAAATTTTGTGAATACAGTACACAAAGCAAATATTAGGACAAGTTCAAAATAAAACACTTTAATCTCACCTATTGCCGACATATATACACTTGCCAAAATAGGTAATATCATTTTAGGCAATGAACATTTTTTATTGAAATACTGAATAACAGAATATGTACATACAACACACATCAAAACATTCAGTGCAGCACTTCCACCCCGTTCATTTAAACCAGCTGAATATAGACCTGTTACAGAATCCAATCCATATCCCATCATATACTCCAATGTTGAAAAGATTAAATTCACGAATAAAATTTTGTAGAAAAAATCAAGTGTATTCTTAATTGAATTCCTTTTACGAATAACGTGCATGCAAAAAAGAATATAAAATAGCGAAATAATGTTCTCAATCCCCAAATATATATTAACGGGTTATACACATTTAGTAAATAACCAAATAGAGTTTCCAGCAACAAAATGCTAAAAGATTTTAAAAGGGACTTTAGCACTCTTAATTCCATTTTTTTGGTATGAGATAGTTACCGCATACAGCAAAAAGCATACACAAAGCATCATTAAAATAATTGATTGCAGCAGGCATCCTCAAAAAGTTAATTAAGGCTTTATATACACAATTAAATACTAATATACAACCAATCCACCCCTCCGGCCTTTCAAAATATTTCAATGAAATATTCAATCTCGGTATACGTATTATCATATACTTCCTCCCTCGTCTATCTATGTAAACGCTTCCTGATCTTTTTCGCAAGACAGATGATTCCACTCTTATATAATACAGGTTTCAGCGCTTCTAACAAGTAATCCTGGACAGATAAATGCATAAACTGCTTCATACACTCGTTGAGTCCACCATAATTTAACACCTTATAGAATGTATCACGATCATTATTTCGCTTCGGTTGATTTTCTAACATAATACCATCACATAAAATAGCATTAGCCTTGTCCACCCTATAACAATCTATATACTTCTGTAAACACTTTAATATTTTTTTTTTTTTTACAGAATGTGTGATCAGGAAGGTAAATCCTCGGTCATTATCTTTTATTCCAGCTAATTGTGCAGCATGCCATCCATCAAATATAGTAAAATCACTTACTCTATTTACCCCTTTGAATGGACACTCATAACATATAGGTCTTTTGGCAATGCCATTTACGAAGAAATGCATCATTGGATCTATTCGACCACTTTTGAATATACCCTTCTATTTTCAAACTCAAGTCGCATTGTACTACATTGATATCCATAAGTCTTGTATCTAAAATTTACATATCTGAGTGGAGACTCAAATTTTTTTGCTGCATGTCAATGTATTCATCCCAGAGTTTCGGAGATGGCACACCCGCACATACAAGATCTACTGTTATTAAATTTTCATAATCATTTTTAGATACTTTTTAGTCCCTCAATTTGGCATGGTGTTCCTGAGAAACAAACCAGTTTATTTGTTTCAAGCATTTCTTTTACATTTCGATAAGTCATTCCAAGATTGCTCTGCACATACTTTGATCCTCGAAACGCTTTGCATTCTTCATCTGTTTCTGCTGATCCATGTATAACGTGAAAGTCTTTGTCATAAACTGCACCCCAAACAATTCCACCCTGTTCAACAGCAAGTTTACATAATGCAGTATAAAAAGCCCCCTGAAGCACATTCCTTCAGAGTAGCTTCGTCCTTTAATTGAATTGCATATACTTCGTTATTGCAACTCATACGTTCTGCTTTATGTATCACCGGACACGCTTTTTCGCATAATCCACATTTTACACAATTGTTTTCATCTACAACGGATATAAAAACCTTCATCATCCGCTTTCATCGTAATGCAGTCTTTAGGGCAGATATTAGCACAAGCCGTACATCCGCAACACTTCGTTTTATCGCTTATATTGATCATCGTTTCCCTCCTGTGATTCACTAATCCACCCTACTATCAATCGTTTACTTTTTTTATGTGATTGATAAAATTCTTTCCAATACTCTTCCGGTGATAATGGCGTAATTGTATGTGTCGTTGAATACAGCTTTCTCTTCTCCATTATATCCTCAAAACTTCCAATAACTTTTGCCGGTACCCCCCACTACAGTTCCAGGAGCTACATCCTTGTTCACCACCGCACCTGCAGCAACAATAGCGTTAGGGCCAATGGAGACATTTGGCAGGATTCTTGCACCTGCTCCGATAAACACATTTTCATGAATTTCCAATACACCCTCGATATTCACTAAAATCTCTTTTTCCCTGCCATACCGTTGAAAATCCAATGTATAATATCGTGTTCTGTAAATTCAACATCTGCCGCTATTGCAACGTTATCATGTATTTTTTACTCTTGAACCGCCAGTAGGATACTTTCTCGGTTGAAAATGCACATGATCCCCGATATACGCTAATTTATTTTTTCTTTTTAACCATTCCACACGCTTTTGAGCAGTCGGAATCAAATAAAAAAGACTCTATCAATGAATTCAAATTTTGCCTTCTTCAAATATTTTTTACTTATCTGAAGCGAAGGATCATCATACTGTTTTTTCTCTTCCATTATTATTCACCTCTATTGTTCTCATTACGCTTTATCCAATGCCTTTTCCAGATATCCAACGGAAGCCTCTCGTAAATTATGCAGTTTATTTTCTACAGACTCATAATCAATTTCACATTTTACCTGGGTCGTTATATTGCCTATATAGCGCCGTGCATTCAATCCCAACAATTCGCACAGACTGTCTATTCTCGAATTTCGAGACGTACTTTCTGAGCCAAATCGATTAAAAGTAATAAACTTTTTATGGTGCAAAATACTAAATACGGAACCATGAAATGAATCAGTCAATACATATTCCGCATGACGAATCAAATTAACGAAATCTTCTGCATCCATATCGAACATTTGAACATCACCAAATTGCTGATCTTCTTCAACAAAATTATCCAAAAAAGGGCATGTTACTAACTTTAGACCTGTTACCATTCCTAATTCACGAGCCACTTTGCGATGCTCTGAATTAGTTCCCAAAAATAACAAAAGATGTAAGGCTCCTCTATAATCCTTTTTGTTGGAATAATTTTCTCCCACTCATCTACATCTAAAAGTAAAGTAGGATCACAAACAACTGGCACCTCTTTACACGTCAAATCCTTAATAATCTGACCGCCTTTTAATTCACGTGCTCAAGGACTGAAAACGATTTAAATAAGCAGCTGTACGCTTCTTTTTGATACCAAGGAATCTGGCTAACGCCAAAGCTAGTAGCATATGCAATCTTTGCTTTATTATCAGGCACAAATTCCAAAGTATAAAAATGACTACCTAAGTTACCCGGAAGCCATAGCTGGTCACTACCACAAAGAAAAGCATCGTATTCATTAGCTGATCTCTGCTTCAAATCCTCCCAACCAATAAATGGGGCTGATAAGTTCTAAAATGTTTTTCAACAAACTTCTCAAACCTCTTATTTCTAACCGCCACCTTCTTTGAAATCTCAGGATGCTGTGCTAAGCGTCTACTCTTTCTTTTTTTTCCAGACATCTTTCCCTTCACAAAATAAGAATTAAAGAATCTCGGTAGAGTATGAAAAGCAAAAGTCAATGACAATTTCTTTTTTATATCTAATAATCTCCGTTTGATAGCCCAGTTTTTTTATTTGTTCATCCGTTGCTAAGACCTGCAATTGACTGCCAAAATTTTTTGTATCATAACAAACACATAAGCCTATTTTTTTTCATATTACTTAATCCTCTTCAACTCTCGCGGATTTATATATGTACTGTTGGGTTCAATATCATGTAAAACCATTGTTCCAGCCCCTATAACCGCATTCTCTCCTATTTCTACATTTCCCATAATAATTGCATATGCACCTATACGCACATTTTTTCTTATTATTGGGCAACCATCCGAGCCTCCAGCTAATAAAACATGATGTTGAATGGACACACCATCTTCTATCACTGAACCTGAATTGATTACCACTCCAAGTGCCCTATGCCCAAAAGATACATTTTTACCTATCTTAACCTTTCGAGGTATATCGCAGCTATATAAAACTCTTAATAGGAACGCCCCCCCGAACATTTCGAGAAAGATTATATATTGTACGGAACATATCCATATTCTACACTCCTTTGTTACTAATTTGCTTGTTGCATGACATCAGAATAATACTCAGCTAAAATAATATGCATTCTTTTCATGCTGAAATTTTCATCAATTTTTTGGATATTATTCTTAGACATAGATTGTACCATTTTCGTATCCATGGAGCATTTTATTAACGCATTAGCCAATGCCTGAACATCCCCCTGCCTCAATTAAAATGCCGTTATCTTTTGTCACTACCTCAGGTATTGCGCCAACAGTAGAACTAATGATGGCTTTTCCACATGCCATTCCCTCTAAAACAGACATTGGTAATCCTTCATTGTATGAGGGCAATACAAGCGTAGATACCTTTTAAGTAACTCAATCTTTCCATTGAAGTCAACCCAACCGACAACTTCAATATTGCCTGCTAAACCTTTCTCTTCAATTGTCTTTTTTCACTTGATCAATTTCTCCATCACCAGCCATATAGAGCCTTATATCAGGATTCTGCTTAACAGCAATTTCCATTGCCTTTACAAGATCATACGCACCTTTACGCTCACCTAAGCGTCCCAAAAGCACAAAACTATTTTGATACTTTATAGGATCCGTAATTGCATTTGCAAATTCATCAGTATCAATTCCATTATTTAGTGAATAGCAATTATCCAGTCCAAATGTTTGTTCAAATTTATCCTTCCAATCATCCGAAAGTGCAAGAACCATATCTGCCTTATGTAAAAACTCATTTACTTTTTTTCTTTTAGCCTCATTTAAGCCACTATAAAACACAATATACTTTGCACCATGAATATGGACAATTACCTTTTTCCCTGTCCTTTTAATGGAATTAAGATAATATCTTTTTTCTAAATGTGCTTCCGAAAGAAGCAACATGAATATGAAATAAATCATATTTTTTAAAGCAAAATAAAAACTTTAAGTATGCATATATTGAATATAACAGGCGAACTACAATGTTTCCATCAATATAAGAAGAGAATATATCCACTTCATACTGCTCACTCAATATTTTGCTATTTCTTATTCCGCTTATAACTGTAGCCATCCCTCCACGCGACTTTGTATCGTTTGGACCGATTACAAGTACTTTCATATCCTAACCCCTCACTTTACTCAAAATAAATTCTTGGTACTCTTTTGGATATGTTACATACCACTTCATATCCTATTGTACCAATAGTATGTGCCATATCGTCAGCAGTAATTACTTCTTCTTGACTTTGTCCTATAAGTACTACTTCATCTCCTATTTTTACTTCAAGTACATTTGATACATCTACCATCATTTGATCCATACATATATTTCCAACAATAGGTGCTCTGCTTCCATTTATCAAAACATACCCTTTATTTGACAAACAGCGACTGTAACCATCTGCATAACCCGTAGGAATTGTAGCTATCCGCATATTATTATTTGCCCTATATTTCCTTCCATATCCTATAGTTTCACCAGTTCGAACAGTTTTTACCATTGATACAACCGTTTTCCATGTTAATGCCGGTGAAATCTCTTTTGGTAAAACCTCTGCATAATCTGGCTTTTTAAACCATATAGAATTATCCAGCCGAAGAATATTATTATATTTTGATTTATAATTTTTTCCTCCTGCTGAATTCATACAGTGTACAAATTTTATATCTATATCACGAATTAGCTCTACAATGCGATCGAATTTCATGATTTGATGTTCAGTAAATATTTTGTTTTCATCCGTCGGAACATCTGCTACACATAAATGTGTAAATACACCCTCAATCTTCAATTTTTTAGCATACTCTCTAATTGTATTCGCACATATTTCTGGGTTGTCTGCATTTAAACCAATTCTATTCATTCCTGTATCTAAAGCAAAGTGAAACCTGATTTGTGCTATATCAACATTTTCACAAATGTATTTTGCATACTCTTCTGATACTAATGTTTGAGATATATTATATTCTCTTAGTAAATTAAACTCTGCTACTGAAGTATATCCGAGAATTAAAATATCACTTTCAATACCGCTCTCCCTAAGTTTAATTGCCTCAGAAATATTCGAGACAGCAAACATATTCACCTTATTTAATTCTAAGATTCTTGCAACTTCTACATCACCATGCCCATACGCATCAGCCTTAATAACAGCCATTATAGGAATGTTTGCTGAATATACATCTTTATAATATAAATAATTTTTTAAAATATGACCTAAATTTATTTCTGCCCATGACCTGCGTGACACCTTTCGTTCCACACTCATTTTTTTACTCTTCCTTAAAATTTAACTCATTATATTGCACGGGATGCTTTGGCAATTCTAACCACTGTCCCATTTTATAATCAAAGTCTAATGGTTTAATTTTCCCAAATCCGGCACCTTTGGTAAAAAGTAAGTTCACCAAAGTATATTTTCCCATGTGAATAATAAAAATCTACACGAACATGTAAAAATCCTTTGAAAGATCCGAGGCTATCTTAATCATTTCATTTAATGAAGCTGGCGGCTCTACATCTGTATTATCATCATTCGGATAACCTAACTCAACACCTTTAAACAGATTGAAATCTGTATCATAGGCATTTATTGCATGTTGTCCATCTTTCCATGTATCCACATAAATCATTTGAGGAATTCCATTAAAACAGAAAAATTTGTAATCAAACAATGGCAACCCATTATCTCCCTCAAGATATTCTTCAACAATTACTCTTGGTTTCTCTATACCATAAAACCATTCACCATAACACGGAAGGAACTTCGCTTTTAACCATTTTTTACACTTAACGACTACTTCTTCACGATTTAATGTAGTTTTATCCTCGCAGATAATGTTAAAAGTTGAACCGTGAGTAACTTTAATTACAAACCGCTCTGGTAATTCGTCAAATGGAATCTCTTCCGGATTAAATCCTTGCCAAATTAGCTTATTTAGTAAGCAACCATACCCTTTACTTTCTATGTACTTTCGGACTGCATATTTATCGCAACAAATAGGCATTAGAGGATTATGATCATATAATTTAATCCATTGTAATTTTTCATTATACGTTTTAGGATTAACAAGATTTAATTTATATCCTAGCTTTAACCTGAAAAGTAACTCTAAGTCCAACTTTGGATTTAATTTATATAAAATATTAAACGGTGTTAAAATTATGTTCTTTTTAGATTATCCATACTCATTTTAATTCGCTCCTTAAATAGTCTTCGATACTATCAATTATTTTTTTGGTATTAGTCTCATATTTTCTATATTCTGTTTCATGAAGTTTTTTTAACGCTTTTTCAAAATCATCAAGTTCATAACATGCTTCGATAATTTCCATACCATCAAACTGCTGCAAAAGTTGAATCTGATGATCATCAACATGTTCACCATATTTTGCCAGTCTGGGAACGGCTAATACTTTTTTTTCCTTTTTTCACAGCACCAATAATCGCTCCCGTACCACCATGTGTAATCACAACATCTGCTTTTGACTGTATTTCAGAAAATTCATTGCGATTCAGGAAATCTTTATATTGATAATTTTCAGGTTTATAATCACTGTATCCTATTTGTGCAAATATCTCTTCCTTTTATTGCTTCCTCTTTAACAAGTTCATCTATTTTTTTGGAGCAATCTATTAAACTGAAACTTCTGTGAACCAAGTGTCACAAAAATCATATTTGATTCCCTCCTTAATATATACCACCAAGGCAAAGTGCTTTTGGATAGAACTCTTTCATGCTCTCCCACTGAACATAAAACTGGTCTGCATATTTATATAGTAATTTTCCCGTTAATGTAGGAGATGTTACTTTTGCAAAAGACTCTATGTAAATTAATTTTTTCCGAACATTTTCATAATTAGACACATGGGAATCATAGCGAGTACGCCTGTGCAGATAATTACATCAGGCCTCTCTTTAATAAAAAGTAATAATGATTCAATTGCAATCCAAATCATTTTTTATTGGGAACAATTTTTCTCTTCTATTTACCTGTGAAACGTAATATGTCTTTGTATCTTTAGCATTTGTCTTATATAATGTTTTTTCTGTCAAAATAAAACTATCATATTTGTTCATAAGTGGCTTAAGCATCATCAACTGCTCATAATGCCCTCCCTGACGAAGCAGCAAAAGCATATCTTCAACTTCTTATCCATATCCTTGCCTCTCCCCCTTAATCCCTCTGGAAAATATCTCTTGTATAGACCTTGTCTTTTTACATCATCCAAGCAGCTATCATATCGATTAGCGATAATTGCGTTGCACATATTTTTGAATTTAACAATATCATTTACAACAGCACTACCAAAGAATGTTTCTCCATCCTGTAATGTAGGTTCATAAATTACAACTGTTGCACCCTTCGCCTTTATTCTCTTCATAACGCCCTGAATCGAACTCTGGCGGAAGTTATCACTGTTACTCTTCATTGTCAGACGATAAACACCAATTACAGCAGGTTTTTCTTTACTCTTGCTGTACTGGTTGTCCTCTTCATAGCCATAGTATCCAGCCATCTTCAGAACACGATCCGCAATAAAATCCTTTCTGGTTCTGTTGCTTTCTACGATTGCAGACATCATATTCTGCGGGACATCTGCATAGTTAGCTAATAATTGCTTTGTGTCCTTTGGCAAGCAATATCCGCCATAGCCGAAGCTCGGATTGTTATAATGTGTACCAATTCTCGGATCGAGGCATACGCCCTGAATAATCTGCTGAGTATCCAGACCTTTCATCTCTGCATATGTGTCTAATTCATTGAAGTAAGAAACTCTAAGGGCAAGATATGTATTAGCAAACAATTTAACAGCTTCCGCTTCAGTAAAGCCCATAAAGAGAATATCAATATCTTCCTTGATTGCACCTTCCTGTAACAGTTCTGCGAAAGTATGAGCTGCTTCAACCAATCTTTCATCTTCCATATCAGTTCCAACAATAATTCGGGAAGGATATAAATTATCATAGAGTGCTTTTGACTCACGCAAGAATTCAGGACTAAAAAATGATATTGTTGCTACCCATCTTCTTACGAATAGAAGCTGTATAGCCTACAGGAATTGTCGATTTGATAATCATAATAGCATTAGGATTGTATTCCATAACCAGCTTGATCACTGCTTCCACAGCAGACGTATCAAAGAAATTTTTCTGACTATCGTAGTTTGTCGGTGCTGCAATAACAACAAAATCTGCACCGCTGTATGCAGCTTCCGCATTGAGCGTTGCAGTCAAATCCAATTCCTTTTCTGCTAAATACTTTTCAATATACTCATCCTGAATCGGGGATTTCTTACTATTTATCAGATTCACCTTATCCTCGATGATATCAACCGCAGTTACATGATGGTGCTGAGCCAGCAGTGTCGCAATCGAAAATCCCTACATAACCTGTTCCCGCAACAACGATATTCAATTTTCCCTCTTTCGTTCTCATTGGTATCCACTCCTCATTTAATCTTCTACGCTCATATCAGAGCATCTATTGTCTCATCCAGACTCCGATCAAAAATCGGTTTTGAAACTTTTTTCTTCTTCACTCACGACAAACAGCGAGTAGATTTTCTCTATCCGCTGTGGCATACCTACCCTCCTTATGTCGGCCAAAAAGTCCCGTATTTACGGTTTTTTCGTTCACTTTCCGGGTAAGAAAATATGAACTTGGAGAGGAGCCTTTCACCCCTCAATATCTCCTTGTTCCTATTATGCCACATGCATATTATGTTACATACAGATTATACCACAACCTCGTTATTTTCAACTTCTTCCCAAGACACAACAAGCAGCGAACAGATTCTTCCGTTCGCTGCACTATGTCTATTCTCCTTCCACCGGTATACCATCCACATTCAGGATCACCTTTTCATTCCGATAATCCTGGAAGACATTGGTCAGCGAAAATGTCACTTCAGCACTTTTACCGTCCGGATTGATTTCATAAAAATATGTAATGCCACTGGAAACATCATTTCCAAAGCCATCATCACCTTTCATGACACCCCGGCCTACAAGTACTTCTGTAAGCCGTTGAAGTTCTTCCCATGAGACGGTTCCAATTTCATCGAATAGAATCGATGGCCCCTGGTAATTTTCTAATCTAAGTTGGCAGACCGCTTCCAGCTTATCCAGTTCAGAATCATACACCGTATACCAGATTTCTTTTTCCTGAATAGTTTTTCCTGAAATATAGGCCACCGCAACTTTGCCAGTAATATCATCACCATCATTATCCAACGCCTGCACACCATCCATGGCCTCGAAGATTCCATTTCCATCAAATGTCCGCTCCGTTTCGGTCAGTGTCAGTGCCGCTTTGCCATTTTCCTTTTCCATCTTTCTCAGATATTTCATGATGAACCTCATCCGATATTCCAAAAAAATTTGGCAGGAAGTTCCGGCCATAATAATAGCACAAACAAATTTAAAACCGCCAGTATAGTACCGACTGCCGCTATGATTTTTCCTTTATGAATTTTTCTGCCGCCCTGTCTTTTTGTCCATATCCATATCCGCCATATTTGCCATAACCGTATTTGCCATAACCGTATTTGCCATAGCCATACCTGCCATAGCCGTAACCATAATAATGATACCCATAGCCAGACAGACTGCTTTCAACACCGTTTAATACACCGCCTAAAATCGGAGTTCCGTGACTGGTGACCTGCTGAATTCCATCTATAATCTGCCCCTGTTTCGCTTCATCCTGTCGGATGACATAAAGGATACCATCACATACCTCAGAGATTGTTGCCGCATCCGAGATAGCTCCACAAGGAGGTGCATCCAAGATGATATAATCCATCTGCTCTCGACATTTTTTTGTATTATCTTTCTCAAAATTGGTTTTGTAAGAAGATTTGATACATTTTTGCTGGCCTTCTGCCCTCCCATGAAAAAAGATTCCCTGACTCAATTTTTTGTACACCAAGCTCCGGAGACGCTGTTCCAGCCATAATCTGTTCCAGTCCGGCAGTTTTGAAAGATGCTTTCAGATTTTTTGCTAATGTCGGATTTCTGAAATCCATGTCAATCAATAATACCTTTTTCCCTTTTTCTGCAAGATTCATCGCCAGATTCATAGCAACTGTAGATTTTCCCTCATCCGGAAGGGTACTTGTAACCAGAATCACTTTCTGCCCTTTTTTCTTTCATCCGCCGTTCCAGTTTTAAACTGAGACTACGAACAGATTCCCTGAATGGTCTGCCGGTTTTGTCATTTAATATAGAAATACTTCGGTCTATCTTCTGCTTGTGCGCCTTAAACTTGACTTGAGGTACAACGCCCAGACATTTCATATTCAAAACTTCCCGAAAATCTTCCTCTCTGCGGATTGTTTTGCGGAATAGGGCATATATCCCCAATATAACGCAGCTCACTACCACACCGACCAGGAAACCTTTCACTACTTTTCTCCGATAACTCGGTTTATTATAGGAAACTTCCGGTGTCGTCGCCGGCTGGATAATATTCAGTTTCGTTTCACCGATAACGTATTTTGTTACATCCGGAAGATGTTTCATCGTCGCTTCCAGTATCTGTTTCGCAGCTGTTGCATCGCTGCTCGTAACTTTCATCGTAAACAGGTTGGAATTCGGAACGGCATTGGCAATGATATTTCCATTGACAAATTCAGTTCCAAGTTCTTCCTTAATTAAGCCCTGCATCACATCACTCTGCAGAATATATGGGAAGAGATTTGCCATCTGTTCTGCCGTCGATTGATTATAATAAAAGCCGTAGCTCGTATTTGTTTCATCATATCCGGTCTGTGTACTGACCGTAAAAGATATCTTGGATTCATACATCGGTGCATACCGCACTGCAGACTGCACATAATTCATTCCGGCCATAAGGCTACAGAGAATCAAAAATACCCACCAGAGTTTTTTAATCCTTTCCATAGATCACAGAACAGCACACGAAGGTCTATAACAATTTCATCCTCGTCCTGCTGCTGTTGCACATTGTACTCACTCATATTTTTTTCCCCAGTTCTATTAGTTGTTTTCTGCAGCATTTCTGCTGTATCTACCATATTTACCGTATTTTCCATAACCATATCCACCCTGACTTCCAAAACCGGATTTATCGAAACCATTGAGTACATATCCAAGAAACTTTGATTTTCCCTCTTTCATCATTTCCACGGCATCATTCAAATCAGAAATTTTCACCCGGTCCTGACGAACAATCAAAAGAGCAGCGTCCGCATATTCCTGTAAATATTCAGTATCGGTTCCCGCACTGACTGGCGAACTGTCAAGAATAACATAGTCAAATGCTTTTCTTGCTGCTGCCAGAAATCGTTCAAATCGCTCTGTATTTAAATATTCCTGTGCATCGTCAATGCCTTTATCATTTAAAATGGTACATATCTGCATCGCTTTGTCATACTGCACTGCATCGTTCAGCGCCGTTTCGCCCTTTAAAAAGGCAATAATCCCTGCTTTCTTTTCACTTCATGTTCAATCAGCTTATAAAGCGCCGGTTTTCGAAGGTCCATGTCTACCAGAAGCACTTTTTTTATTTCTCCGTGCCAATGCCATGGCCAGATTCACACATACAGTGGATTTGCCTTCATTTTCAGCCACACTCGTTATAAGAATAACTTTTTTCCCCTGTTTGTCGGCCTTATATTCCAGACACGAAGCGAGCTGATGGCAGCTTTCTTCATATCCAAAGCTGATAATCTGGCTATTGAGCAGAATGGCTTTGTTTGTTTTATGGATTTTTCCTTTTAGAGTCCTGTTTTTTTCTTCATACGGAAGTGCAGCCAGACATTCGCCTTCCAACTTCCGTTTCGCAGCTTTTGTTGTTTTTTCACGGTACTTCGTAAGACAGAACACAAGACAATCAACCCCACCATCAGAACGACTGCCACAACAATTCCTCGTTTATCAAACCATGACGTCCGAAATGCATTGGACGGAGCTACAGGAACCTGTGGTTCCATTATGACTTCCAATACTGCATTTCCGAAGAGATAATCCGATACATATTTATAATTTCCCAATATTGCCTGAAGCACCCGGTAAGCAGATTGTGGATCTTTGCTGTAACACCGAGCACCAGCAGGTTCGTTTCCGGTATCAATTCAGAGGAAATTTTCACACCTTCCGGCATTTTTCCTATAGCCTCTTCGACCTTTTTCCTTGACAACATCACTCTGAAATATCTCGGTAAATACTTCCGCCATCGAATTTGCCGTACTGAGAGAAGAATAGGCATTGCCTTCTGCATTTCCTTTAGCAATAACTGCCAATGTTGTACTCGCTGTATATTCAGGCTCATAGGCAATATTTCTGTATGTACGAATTCCCATGAGTACAATCAATATAGCTAAAATTACAAATGGCAAATTCCATATCAAATCTTTCAGAATCGTACGCAGATTGATTTCATCCATACGGATAGATGTTTCTCGTTCCATTTCCTGCCCTCCTATTCT
>VOFD01001442.1_pt1 | contig 30794 bp, 51 predicted proteins | sample 5384101 | NCBI WGS metagenome assembly VOFD01 (sample SAMN12384723, study PRJNA508395) | human gut metagenome | isolation source: healthy gut C | host: Homo sapiens
GGACGCAGAGAGAGCAGACTGATACATAAACAGGCCTCCTAAAAGCGAATTCTTCGATGCCATTTTAACACATTCTTCGGATATGACAACCGATCTTTCTCTCGCTGTGCCCTTATCCTGAGTCATGATTGGACTAAGAAAACGGAGATTTTACAAAATTGGCTATGTAACGCAGTCTTTTCCTGTTTTCCAGATACGCGCTTGGCGGATGAAGTTTTATGCCGGCAGAGAAACGATCACCGACAGGGACGCTCCGCTGCTCTCTGCCCGGATTTTTTCCCCTGTGGGCCAGCACGATGCCCTTGGCAATGGACAGACCCAGGCCGTAACTGCCGGTCTGACTGCTGCGGGACTGATCGCCCCGGTAAAAGCGGTCAAAGAGACGGCCCAGCGTCTCCCGCTCCATGGGGCGGTCGATCGTATTGGAGACCGAAAGGCGGATCATGCGCCCCTCTTTTTTCAGTGCGATCTCCACTTCCCCCTCTTCCGGGGTATATTTTAGGGCATTGTCCAACAGAATGGACAGCAGCTGCCGGATAGCTTTTTCATCTCCGGTATAGGAGAGCATGGGGGGGATGGACAGCGTGAGCCGCTTCCCCTGCGCCTTTGCCAACCCCTGAAAGGATTGAGCCATCTCCTCTGTCAGGTCGGAGAGCGGGAACTCGATGGGCTGGATGGGCGGCGTCTCCTCCTCCATGCGGGAGAGGAAGATGAGGTCCTGGGTCAGCCCGGTCAGCCGCCGGACCTGACAGCGGATGTCCTGAAGCCACTCGTTGCCCTCCAGCTCCGGCTCCACCAGATCCAGATCCGCGCCGATGATGGTCAGCGGCGTCTTTAATTCATGTCCGGCGTCGGTGATGAACCGGCGCTGTTTTTCATAGCTTTCCGCCACCGGGCGAACGATCCGCTTGGACAGGATCAGCAGAAGCAGAAAGACAGCCAGCAGCCCCGCCAGCGCCACCAGGACGCTGGCAATCAAGGTCGTCCGGAAATTGAGAGGCTTCGCCCGCAGTCCACGAAGATGAAGCGGGTACCTTCCGCTTCTGCCGCGCGGATATAGCGGTAGTCCCCCTGGAATCCGCTGGCGCTTCCGCTGGACCATACCGCCTGCGCCATCTCGCCGGCGCTCTGATCATCCACGGCGGCGATCTGCCCCGTGTCGCTTGGAGGACCTGCCCTTCTTCATTCAAAAGGACAGAAAAAAAGCGGGATTCAAATGGGGTCTCTGGAGAGAACCCATGGCCAAAGCCCGGAATTGGCCCAGGCTTTCCCCCCCGGTCGTCCGGCGGTGTCTGCTGAGGGAATACGCCCCGGTTTTCGCTGAGCAGGGCCAGGATGCGGTCCGCATCCCGGACCACCTTTTGATAGCTCATGGCGTTGACCCCGCCCAGGATCACCAGTAGCACCAGGGCCAGAGACAGCATGGAGGCGGTGATGAATTTCACCCGCAGCTTCTGGATCATGTCCGCACCTCCAGCGAGTATCCGAGGTTGCGGCTGGCCCGGATCTCCACATCCGCCTGCAGAGCGGTGAGCTTTTTCCGTAGATAGGAGATATAGACCCACACCACCGATAGCTCCACCTCGCTGTCATAGCCCCAGATCCGCTCCAAAAACCGCTCCGTGGGGATGATCTGCCGGGGATTGCGCAGGAACAGCTCCATCATCTGATACTCTTTGTTGGCCAGCCGGAAGCTGCCAGCCGGGGTGGACAGCTCAAAGGTGGTCTGCTCCAAAGAGAGATTTCCGAAGGTCAGCTGGCTGCTGAGCTGGACGCTATGCCGTGTAATGGCCCGGAGCCTTGCCAGCAGCTCCTCCGTGGCAAAGGGTTTGGTCAGGTAGTCGTTGGCCCCGGAGTCCAAGCCCAGCACCTTGTCCTCCACCTCACCTCTGGCGGTGAGCATCAGCACCGGGATGGAGTTGCCCTCCTGACGCAGCCGGCGCAGCACCTCCAGCCCGTCCAGCTTAGGCATCATGATGTCCAGGATCAGGGCGTCGTAGTTCCCTCGCGAGATAATCCAGCGCCTCGCGCCCGTCATAGACCGCGTCCACCGCATAGTGGTTCCGCTCCAGCAGGGCGGCCACCGCCCGGGAAAGGGACCGCTCATCCTCTGCCAGTAAAATGCGCACACCGCATCCCTCCTTTTTGTTCTGACGGTATTTTACCGGATTTACCTTAAATAGAATTAAAAGATAGCACGGTCATGGCTCGTTGTCAGCAAAAAAAGTTTTTGATTTTTAAGTTCAGTTATGGTTTGGATTTTACACTGGCTTTACCATCTCGAAACAAGGAGGACCTCACCGTGAAAAAAGAGACCGTCTTTCAGCGCTATGAGTTCAAGTATCTGATGACCCGGGGCCAGCAGGCCCGGCTGCTCTCCGCCGCCGGAGACCGTTTGCGTCCCGACGAATACAGCCACAGCTCTATCCGCAATCTCTATCTGGACACTCCGGATTTCCGGCTCATCCGCCGGAGCCTTGAAAAGCCCGTCTACAAGGAAAAGCTGCGTCTGCGCAGCTATGGCCGGGCGGACCGGGAACACCCCGTTTTTATGGAGCTGAAGAAAAAGTACCGCTCCATCGTCTATAAGCGGCGGCTCACCCTGCCCTATGGCCGGGCGCTGGACTGTCTGGCCGGGGACTGTCCATGGCCGGAGACCCAGATCGGCAGAGAGATAGGCTACGCCATGGACTTCTATCCGGATCTGGAGCCACGGGTGTTCCTCTCCTACGAGCGGGACTCCTGGTATGCGCCGGAGAGCGGTCTGCGCATCACCTTCGACGACGCCATCCGCTTTCGGACAGCAGACCTGACGCTGGACTCCGACCTGTGGGGCACAGCCCTGCTGAGGCCGGATCAGGTTCTGATGGAGTTAAAGGCTCCTGGGGCCATCCCCCTCTGGATGGTCCGCCTGCTGACAGAGATGGGACTCTATAAGACGTCCTTCTCCAAGTATGGAACGGCCTATCAAATTTTACTGGAACAGGAATACAAAGGAGGAAAACGGTATGCCTGATACGCTTTTTCAAGGGGATCTTTGACACAGAACGGACAGCGGTGATCGCCCCGGAGCAGTTTCTTTTGTGCGTGGGGGCGTCTCTGGTCATTGGCCTGGTCCTGTGCGCCATGATGCTGTGGCGCACCCGCCCCAGCACCGGCTTTGCCGTCACCCTGGCTACCCTGCCGGCGGTGGTGTGCGTGGTCATTATGATGGTCAACGGCAAAGGGGCCGGCGTAGCGGTGGCGGGGGCCTTCAGCCTGGTGCGCTTCCGCTCTGCCCCTGGCTCCGCCCGGGAGATCGGGGCCATCTTCGCCGCCATGGGGGCGGGGCTGATGGCGGGCATGGGCTATCTGGGCTATGCCGCGCTCTTTGCCCCTGATCCTGGGCGGGATCACCATGGCTTACCACGCCCTGGGTCTTTGGCGGCGGAAACGCAGCCCTGCGCTGCCGCACCCTGCACATCACCATTCCGGAGGATCTGGACTACACCGGCGTCTTTGACCCGATTTTGGCACAGTATGCCACCAAGTCTGAGTTGAAGCAGGTCAAGACCACCAACATGGGCAGTCTCTTCAAGCTGACCTACGACCTGACCCTCCGGGATGGAGGGCAGGAGAAGGCCTTGATCGACACCCTGCGCCAGCGCAATGGAAATCTGGAGATATCCCTGTGCCAGCAGGAGACCGGACCGGCCGGACTATGAACAGGAGGAATCCTATGAGACGAATCGCTATGCCCCTGCTGCTGAGCCTTTCGCTGCTGCTCAGCGGCTGCCAGAACACAGACACAGCTTCTGCCAGTAGCACCCCGCATCGGCTGACACAGAGCCGGTGTCTGTCATCGATCCATCGGACCTGTTCAGCGACCGGGATCTGGACGGCAGCTATGATGAGAGCGCCGCCGTCCCCATCCAACTGACGGGAGAGACCGCTGCCTGCACCTCCGATGCTGTTCCATTGACGGCACCCAAATCACCCTGCTGGACGAGGGGACCTATCTGGTATCCGGCACCCTAACAGACGGACAGATCGTGGTGGACGCCGATGATACGGACAAGGTCCAGATCGTCCTGGCCGGCACGGATATCACCTGCGCTGACTCCGCCGCCATCTATTCCAAAAACGCCGACAAGGTGTTCGTCACCCTGGCAGAGGGGACGGAAAATACCCTGAGCAACGGCGGCAGCTATACCGCCATCGACGAGAACAACATTGATGCCGTGGTGTTCTCTAAAACCGACCTGACCCTCAATGGCTCCGGCAGTCTGACCATTGACGCCCAGGCAGGCCACGGGGTGGTGTCCAAGGACGAGCTGACTGTTACAGGCGGCAGCTACACCGTCACCGCCGCCGAGCACGGCATGACAGGCAAGGACAGCTTGGCCGTGGCGGGCGGCACATTTACCATCACCTCCGGTAAGGACGGTCTCCACGCTGAAAACGCCGATGACTCCTCTCTGGGATTTTTGTATGTGGCGGATGGCGAATTTACCATTGCCGCCCAGGGAGATGCCGTCAGCGCCAGCGGAGCTTTGCAGGTGGACGGCGGAACTTTTGAGCTGACCACCGGAGAGGGCAGTGCCTCGGTCACCATGCCCGCTGAGGAGAGTTTTGCCCCCGGCGGCATGGGAGGAGGTCCGGGCGGTCAGAACGGGGCGCGGCCCCACGGCGGCCCATCCGCCGAGAGCGGGACACCGCCTGAGCGGGCGGACAGCAGCGACGGCGGCCAACCTCCGGAGTTCCCCACCCAGCCGACAGACGAGGAACCGGCCTCTGCCGCAGAAACAGGGGAAGTGACGGACACCGCAGAGGGCACCGTCAGCCAGAAGGGTGTGAAGGCGGAAGGTGCCCTGACCATCAATGGCGGTACATTCACCGTGGACAGTGCGGATGACTGCATCCACAGCGGCGGAGATCTGACCGTCACCGGCGGGATCTTCACCCTTTCCAGCGGAGACGACGCCGTCCACTCTGACGGTGCGGTGACCATTCAGGCCGGAGAATTTTCCATCCCCTACTGCTATGAGGGGCGTCGAGGGCCTGTCCGTCACCGTGGAGGACGGGACCTTCGAGATCACCGCTTACGATGACGGCTTCAACGCCGCCGGCGGCGCGGACAGCTCAGGCTTCGGCGGCAGAGGAGACCCATTTGCCGCCAGCGCGGACAGCTTTATCACCATCAACGGCGGGACCATCACCATCGTGGCGGATGGGGACTGCCTGGACTCCAACGGGGACCTCACCATCAACAGCGGGACGCTGGACCTCACCTGCAATGGAAACGGAAACACCGCGCTGGATTGCAGCGGCAGCTATACCAACAACGGCGGGTCGGTGACCACCAACGACGGCTCCGAGTCCAATCCCGGCGGAATGGGCGGCGGACGGCCTGGCGGGAAACAGGCTCCTTCCGCCCCGGAAGTGCCCGTTTCCTGAGCGGGATCTGTCTGGAATAGATGGCTTCCCATAAAGCAGCTCCGCCATCAAACACATCTTTCTTATTTTTGCAGAGTCTCGTTGGAAATTCCCAACGAAACTCTGCTGTCGTTTCACGGATTGACTGATTTTTACCGTATCGCGTCCTTCATGGTTTTGACATACGCACCGATATAGTCGGGGGCAGTCTTCCCGTGCTGTTCCAGCAGCTTGACGATGGCAGAGCCGACGATCACGCCATCGGAGAGCTCTGCCATCCGCCTGGCCTGTTCCGGGCGTGGAGATCCCGAAGCCAATGGCGGCTGGGATATGGGTGTTCTGCCGCACAGTCTCCATCATTGAGGCCAGATCCGTTTTGATCTCGCTTCTGGCTCCGGTGACGCCCAGGGAGGACACCACATAGAGAAACCCATCCGCCTCTCTGGCGATCATGGCGATTCGGTCCTTGGAGGTAGGTGCGATGAGGGAGATCAGCTCCACCCCGTACCGCCTGCAAACCGGCAGGAATTCCTCCTTCTCCTCAAAGGGCACGTCGGGGAGGATCAGTCCGTCGATCCCGTCTCCCGGCAGGTGGAGAGAAAACGCTCCGCCCCATAGGAGAACACCACATTGGCGTAGGTCATAAAAACCAAGGGCACCTCTACATCCCGGCGCAGGTCCCGCACCAGTCCGAAGATCCGGTCTGTGGTGACCCCGCCCTGCAAGGCCCGGAGGTTGCCCCCTGGATGACCGGGCCCTCGGCGGTGGGGTCGGAAAAGGGGATGCCCAGCTCGATGAGGTCCGCGCCGTTTTCCACGGCGGCCCGGACGGCGGCGGCGGTGGTCTCCAGATCCGGGTCGCCGCAGGTGATGAACGGAATGAACGCCTTGCCGCTGGCAAAGGCCTTTGCGATATTACTCATGAAGATCCTCCCCTCTGTATCGGGCGATGGCGGCACAGTCCTTGTCCCCCCGGCCGGAAATGTTGATGACGATGATCTTGTCCTGCCTCCATGGCGGGGGCCAGCTTCATGGCGTAGGCCACCGCGTGGGCCGACTCGATGGCCGGGATGATGCCCTCAGTGCGGCTCAAGTATTCGAAGGCATCCACCGCCTCATCGTCGGTGACGGCCACGTACTCCGCCCGCCCCGTGTCGTGGAGCATAGCGTGCTCCGGACCGATGCCCGGGTAGTCCAGACCGGCGGAGATGGAGTACACCGGAGCGATCTGGCCGAACTCATCCTGGCAGAAGTAGGACTTCATGCCGTGGAAGATGCCCAGCTTTCCCGTGGCGATGGTGGCCGCGGTGTCGGGGGTGTCCACCCCCCCGGCCCGCGGCCTCACAGCCGATCAGCCGGACTTGGGAATCACCGATAAAGTGATAGAAGCTGCCGATGGCGTTGGAGCCGCCGCCCACGCAGGCCATCACCGCGTCGGGGAGCCGCCCCTCCTTCTCCAGCAGCTGCTGCTGGATCTCCCTGGAGATGACAGCCTGGAAGTCCCGCACCATGGTGGGGAACGGATGGGGCCCCATACAAGAGCCCAGGCAGTAGTGGGTATCGCGGATGCGGGCGGTCCACTCCCGCATGGCCTCGGACACGGCGTCCTTCAGCGTGGCTGTGCCCGTCTTTACAGGAACCACCTCCGCTCCCAAAAGGCGCATCCGGTACACATTGAGGGCCTGGCGGACCGTATCTTCCTCCCCCATAAACACCACGCACTCCATGCCGAACAGCGCGGCGGCGGTGGCGGTGGCCACTCCGTGCTGTCCCGCGCCGGTCTCGGCGATGAGGCGGGTCTTGCCCATCTTTTTGGCCAGCAGGGCCTGGCCCAGCACGTTGTTGATCTTGTGGGCGCCGGTGTGGTTCAAGTCCTCCCGCTTGAGGTAGATCTTCGCGCCGCCCAGATCTTCCGTCATCTTCTTGGCGAAATACAGCCGGGATGGCCGCCCCGCGTATTCATTCAAAAGCTCGGTGAGCTCCCGGTTGAACGCCTCGTCATTCTTGTAGTGATCGTATGCCTCTTCCAGCTCAATGACCGCGTTCATCAGCGTCTCGGGGATATACTGCCCCCCGTGGATGCCGAAGCGTCCCTTTGGATTGGTCATGCTCTCGCTCCCTTTCTGACTGCGGCCACAAAGGCCGCCATTTTTCAGGGTCCTTGCCCCCATCCGTCTCAATACCGGAGCTGACATCCACCGCATAGGGGTGAAGCCGCTCCACCGCCTCCTTCCATTATCCGGCCCCAGCCCGCCGGCCAGGAAATAGGGCCGCCGGAGCTGCCGGAGCATACTCCAGTCAAAAACGGTTCCCGTACCCGCACCGGCATCCAGCAGGATATGGTCAGCAGCACTGGCCTCGGCGCGGAGGACGTCCTGAACCGTGGCGATCCGGAATGCCTGGATAATGGGCTTTGGGGTAAGCATCCGCAGCCGGTCAACATAGTCCCCGCCCTCGCTGCCGTGAAGCTGGGCCAGGTCGATCACACCGCGGTTCAGCAGGCGGGCCACTGTCTCTGCTGTCTCGTTGACAAATACGCCCACCGCCTGAATGTTCGGGTCCAGTAATTCCTTTCAATTCAGCGGCCCCTTTGGGTGCGATATATCGTTTGCTTTCAGGAGCAAATACAAATCCGATATATTCCGGTCTCAGCTGATTTGCGGCCAGAATATCCCGGGGGCGGCTCAGGCCGCACAGCTTGATTTTTGTCATATTCCACCTCGCAATTCCGCCAGGGCAGACTTTTTATCGGCCGCCCGCATCAGAGTTTCTCCGATCAGGACTCCGTCCGCTCCCAGCTCTCGGAGCACTGCGATGTCTCCGGCGCTGCGGACGCCGCTTTCGGAAACAAACAGCATCTCGCGGGGGATCAGCGCCCTGAGCCGGCGGCTGTTGTCCGGGTCCACAGAGAAATCCTTCAGGCTGCGGTTGTTCACCCCGATGATCCGCGCCCCTGCCTGGAGGGCAATGTCCGCCTCCTGCCTCGTTGTGGACCTCCACCAGGGCGGACAGGCCCAGCTCATCGCAGGTGTGCAGGTATTCTTTGATTTGCCCCTCGGTCAAAATGGAGCAGATCAGCAGTACTGCCGCCGCCCCCAGCACCTTCGCCTCATAGATCATGTATTCGTCTACGGTAAAGTCCTTCCGCAGGCAGGGGATGGAGGCCGTCCGGGCGATCTCCTGCAAATGCCGGCCGCTGCCCAGGAACCATTTAGGCTCAGTGAGCACTGAGATGGCCTCCGCCTCCGCCGCCTCATAATCCAGAGCGATTTGGAGATAGGGAAACTCCGGGGCGATGAGTCCCTTGGAGGGCGAGGCCCGCTTGCACTCGCAGATGAAAGAGAGTCCGTCTTTTCTCAGGGCTTTCTCAAACCCAAAATCTCCTTTGGGGAGAGAAAGGGCCTGCCGACGCAGCTCTTCCAGAGGGACAGCGCTCTTGGACGCCGCCACCCGCTCCCGGGCGTGGCTGGCCAGCCGGTCTAAAATGGTCATGCGCTCACCTCCGGACGGTTGCTGACCTCGCCAGCCTGTCCAGCACAGCAGCAGCCCTTCCGCTGTCGATGAGCTCCGCCGCCAGGGCCACGCCGTCCTTCATGCTGTCCGCCTTTTCACCGATATACAGGGCCGCCCCGGCATTGAGCAACACCGCGTTCCGTTTGGCGCCCTGATCGCCGCTCAAAATAGCTCTGGTAATGGCGGCGTTCTCCTCCGGCGTCCCGCCCTTCAGTTCCTCTTTTGTGCAGCGGTCAAAGCCAAAATCCTCCGGGGTGATGACCGAGGACTTGAACCAGCCGTCCCGGATCTCGCAGATGGTGGTGGGGGCACTCAGGGAGATTTCGTCCAGTTTGTCCTGGCCGTACACCACCATGCCCCGTTTAATGCCCAGATTGATGAGCACCTGGGCCAGCGGTTCCACCAGATAGTCGTCATAGACGCCCAGCAGCTGCCGGACCGGCGTCCCGGGGTTGGTCAGCGGGCCTAGGATATTGAATACCGTGCGGAAGCCCAGCTCCTTGCGGATGGCTCCCACATATTTCATGGAGGTGTGGTAATCCTGGGCGAAGAAAAAGCACATTCCCACGTCCCGGAGCAGCTCCACGCACTTTTCGGGGCTCTGGTGGATGTTGACCCCAGTGCCTCCAGACAGTCCGCCGTGCCGCACAGGGGAGGAGGCCGCACGGTTGCCGTGCTTTGCCACTTTCATGCCCCCTGCCGCCGCCACCAGGGCTGAGGTGGTGGAGATATTAAAGCTCCCGGCGTTGTCCCCGCCGGTGCCCACGATCTCAAACACATCCATGCCCGTGTCCACCTGGACGGCGTGGGCGCGCATGGCGGCGGCACAGCCGGCGATCTCATCGGTGGTCTCCGCCCGGGCGCTCTTGGTGGAGAGGGCGGCCAGGAAGGCGGCGTTCTGGGTGGGGGTGGTCTCGCCGCCCATGATCTCATTCATCACGGTGTAGGCCTCCTCGTAGGTGAGGTCCCCTTTATTGACGATCTTGACGATGGCTTCTTTGATCATGATTTACATCCCCTTTATGAAGTTTTGGAGCATGGTTTTCCCGTTGGGCGTCAAAATGGACTCCGGGTGGAACTGCACGCCGTAGATGGGATACTCGGTGTGCTGGACGGCCATGACCTCTCCGTCCTCGGTTCGAGCGGTGATCTTCAGGCACTCCGGAAGGGTTTGGGCGTCCGCCGCCAGGGAGTGGTACCGTCCCACCAAGGGCTGTTTCCGGACAGCCCCGGAACAGCGGACAGTCCGGATCGAAGCGGACCTGGGACTGCTTCCCGTGCATCAGCGCCTTGGCGTAGGTAATGGAGGCGCCAAAGGCAGCACAAATGGCCTGGTGTCCCAGGCAGACCCCCAGAATGGGGATCTCATGCCCCAGGGCGGCCGCCACCTCCATGGTGATCCCCGCGTCCTCCGGCCTCCCGGGCCGGGGGAGAGGATGATCCGTTCCGGCTGAAGCGCCCGAATTTCTTCTGCGGTCATCTCATCATTGCGGATGATCCAGATATTCGGCTCGAATTCCCCAACAAGCTGGTAGAGGTTGTAGGAAAAACTGTCGTAGTTGTCGATGAGCAGGATCATAGCTTCCGCCTCCTGTGCAAGCTCCAGCGCCCTCAGGGACGCCCGCGCCTTGTTCATACATTCCTCAAATTCCTGCTCCGGGACCGAATCGGCCACGATCCCTGCTCCGCTTCTCACAAACACCCTGCCGTTCTTCTGATAGGCGATCCGGATGGCGATGCAGGTGTCCATGTTTCCGGTGAAATCCAGATAGCCGATCGCACCGCCGTAAACGCCGCGCTTGTTGTTTTCCAGCTCGCCGATCAGCTGGCAGGCCCGGAGCTTCGGCGCTCCGGAGAGGGTCCCGGCGGGCAGCACCGCCTCGATGGCGTCCAGCGCGTCCTTGTCCTCCCGGAGCTTTCCCCGGACGGTGGAGCCGATGTGCATAACATGGGAGAAGCGCTCAATGGTGTGGAACTTCTCCACCTGGACCGCGCCGAACCGGCTGACCTTGCCCAAATCGTTCCGCCCCAGGTCCACCAGCATATTGTGCTCTGCCAGTTCTTTCTCATCGGAGAGCAGCTCTGTCTCTATAGCCTGGTCCTCCTCCGGGGTATTTCCCCTGGGTCGGGTGCCCGCGAGAGGGAAGGTGTGGAGCACGCCGTTTTCCAGCTTGACCAGCGTCTCCGGCGATGCCCCCGCCACCTCCACATCGGTTCCGGAAAAATAGAACATATAGGGGGAGGGGTTAAGGGGTGCGCAGCACCCGGTAGGTGTTGAACAGGCTGCCCTCAAAGGGGGCCGACAGGCAGTTGGAGAGGACGATCTGAAAAATATCCCCTTCCCGGATGTGGACCTTGGCCTGCTCCACCATTCGGCAGAAGTCCTCCCGGCCGAACAGCGGCGTCACCGGGCCCAGGAGCCGCCCGGCACGGTCCTGCTTCTTTGCTCCGGTCCGCAGCAGCTCCACAAGCTGTCTGAGCTCCAGCACCGCCTTGTTGTAGCTGGTCTCCGGCTCGTCCAGGGACATATTGACCATAAGAATGAGCTTCTGCCGGAGATGGTCAAAGGCAATGACCTTGTCAAAGAGCATCAGATCAAGATCCCGAAATTCCTCGCTGTCCTCCACCTCCGCCCGGACGGACGGCTCGCTGTACCCCAGATAGTCATAGGAGAAGTATCCCACAAGCCCGCCGGTGAAGGGGGGAGATGGTCAAAGCAGGGGGGCTTTTTGTGCTCCTCCAGGACCTGACGCAGGTAAGCGGATGGGTCCGCCGTTGGGAAGTGAAGGCATCCGGCCCGCATCTCCCCGTTCCTGCAGGTGATCTCAAGACTGGGATCAAAGCCCAGGAAGGTGTAGCGTCCCCAGGTCTCATGGCTGGCTGCGGACTCCAGCATATAGCAGTGGGTGGAAACCTGCTTCAGGATGCGCATGGCTTCTATGGGCGTGGTGAAGTCAGACAGGATCTCACAGCTCACCGGCAGCACCCGGTATCGTCTGGATCTCGGGCGATCTCGATCTGCATGGTCTGGACTTTCTCCAATGTGGGAACGATCTGCATGGTCTGCACCTCCAAATAAACCTCTGGCGTTTCTGCCAGAGGAGCATTTGACAAAAATCGTCTTGACAGAAACTATCGGTCTGTCAAGGACGAATAAAAATACACTTATCCGCGGTGCCACCTTGATTCACGGCATGACCCGTGCGCTTAGCGGGATACCAACATATCCCCGGCAAATGACGTTATGCTTTTGCAACGTCGCAGAATACTTCCGTTTCGGACGAATGTGAATCAAAATAAATCATGGAACAGAAAGGAACACAACTTTGACTGTGCCCTCAGCGGTCCATTTGACAACTTGTTTCATAACAGTCAGCACGCAGCAGATCGCTTTGGTCTGGCTGATACAGGCAACATCTATGGCCGCCTGACCAATTCCACCCAAGGTGTTTTTGAACAGCGCATTTCCGCATTGGAGGGTGGCGTTGCCGGTCTGGCTGTCGCCTCTGGCGCCGCCGCGATCACCTATACCATTCAGGCGCTTGCAAAACAGGGGGAGCACATTGTAGCACAAAAGACCATCTACGGCGGCACCAGTAATCTGTTGGCCCACACCTTGCCACCCCAACTCCAGCTTTGTGGATGTCCACGACCTCGCCGCCGTGGAACATGCGATCCAGCCCAACACCAAGGCCATCTACATTGAGACCCTGGGCAACCCCAACAGTGATATTCCTGACATTGACGCCATTGCTGACATTGCTCACAAATATGGACTGCCGCTGGTAATCGACAATACATTCGGCACCCCCTATTTGATCCGTCCCATTGAACACGGCGCTGACATTGTGATCCACTCCGCCACCAAGTTCATTGGCGGCCACGGTACGACCCTGGGCGGTATCATTGTGGACGGCGGCAGCTTTGATTGGGCGGCAAGCGGAAAATACCCCTGGATCAGCGCAGCGAATCCCAGCTACCATGGCGTAAAGTTTGCAGAGGCTGCGGGAAAGGCCGCTTTTTGTTACCTATATCCGCGCAATCCTGCTGCGGGACGAGGGTGCCTGCATCAGCCCCTTTGCGGCTTTTCTGCTGCTTCAGGGTACGGAAACCCTGAGTCTCCGGCTGGAGCGTCATGTGGAGAACGCAAAAAAAGTGGTGAAATACCTGACTTCCCATCCCCAGGTGGAAAAAGTCAATCATCCTTCTTTGCCGGAACATCCGGATCACGCGCTGTACGAAAAGTATTTTCCGAACGGCGGCGCTTCCATTTTTACATTCCAAATCAAGGGCGGACGGGAGGATGCCTTCCGGTTTATTGACAATTTGAAGATTTTCTCTTTGCTGGCCAATGTAGCGGACGTCAAAAGTTTGGTGATTCATCCAGCTTCCACCACACACAGTCAGCTTACGGAGGAGGAACTGGCGAATGTGGGAATCTACCAGAATACCATCCGTCTTTCCATCGGCACAGAGCACATTGATGACATTATCGCAGATCTGGAGCAGGCGTTCCAGCGTGTCAAGGAGGTATGACCATGGCAAACATTTATACTTCTGCTGACCAGTTCATCGGCAAGACGCCTTTGCTGGCGCTTACCCATATTGAAAGATTCGAGGGCCTGGAAGCCAGGATCTTGGCAAAGCTGGAATACCTCAACCCCCGCCGGATCTGTTAAGGATCGTATTGCGAAAGCCATGATCGATGATGCCGAAGCGAAGGGATCGCTGAATACCCGGTCAGTTATTATTGAACCTACCTCCGGCAACACGGGAATTGGCCTGGCATCTGTTGCCGCGGCAAGGGGCTACCGCATCATCCTTGTCATGCCCGACACCATGAGCGTGGAGCGCCGCCAGCTGATGAAGGCGTATGGCGCGGAGCTGGTGCTCACCGAGGGGGTGAAGGGAATGAAGGGAGCCATTGCCAAAGCAGAGGAGCTGGCAAAGGAAATTCCGGACAGCTTTATTCCCGGCCAATTCGTCAACCCGGCAAACCCCGCCGCGCACCGCGCCACTACTGGCCCGGAGATCTGGGCAGATACCGACGGCGAGGTGGATATCTTTGTTGCCGGTGTGGGTACGGGCGGCACCATTACCGGTGTGGGCGAATATCTCAAGAGTCGGAACCCCGCTGTCAAGGTGGCAGCGGTGGAGCCGGCGGCCTCTCCGGTCCTTTCTCAGGGAGTGGCCGGAGCCCACAAGATCCAGGGCATCGGCGCAGGCTTTGTGCCAGACAACCTGAACACCGAGATCTATGATGAAGTCCTGGCAGTGTCCAATGAGGATGCCTTTGAATATGGCAGACGTGTGGGACAGCAGGAGGGAGTGCTGGTGGGCATCTCGTCCGGCGCCGCTGTCTGGGCTGCTGTAGAGCTGGCAAAGCGCCCCGAAAACAAGGGTAAGACCATTGTGGCCCTGCTGCCGGACACCGGCGACAGATACCTTTCCACTCCCATGTTTATAGATGAAAGACCGAGGGGTATATTATGATTTACGCAGACAATGCTGCAACCACCAAAATGAGCAAGGCGGCTATCGATGCTATGCTGCCCTATATGGAAGAATATTACGGCAACCCTTCCAGCCTCTACGCCTTTGGACAGCAGGCCAAGGGAAGCGCTGGAAAATGCCCGGAGCCGGATCGCGGCCTGCCTCCATGCCGATCCGCGGGAGGTCACGTTTACCTCCGGAGGCAGCGAGGCGGATAACCAGGCCATTATGACCGCCGCTGCGCTGGGGATGCGCAGAGGCAAAAAGCATATTGTTTCCACGGCGTTTGAACACCATGCCGTTTTGCATACCCTGGAAAAATTGAAAAAGCAAGGCTTTGAGGTCACCCTTCTGGATGTACACAATACAGGACTTGTGAGGCCGGAGCAGGTGGCTGAAGCCATCCGGGAAGACACCTGCCTTGTGACCATCATGTATGCAAACAACGAGATCGGTACTATTCAGCCCGTCACAGAGATTGGGGCTATTTGCCGGGAGAAAGGCGTGCTGTTTCATACAGATGCAGTACAGGCGGCGGGACACCTGCACATTGATGTAAAAGAACAGAGCATCGATATGCTCTCCCTTTCCGCACACAAATTTCACGGTCCGAAGGGAATCGGTGCTTTGTATGCCAAGCGCGGTATTATCCTGGAAACTATAATCAACGGCGGTGCGCAGGAGCGCGGAAAACGCGCCGGCACAGAAAATATTCCGGCGATCATGGGCCTGGCGGCAGCGCTCGAAGAAGCCTGTGCGGCCATGGACGAGCACAGCGCAAAACTAACGGTCCTGCGGGAGCGGCTGATCCATGGATTGGATCAGATTCCTTATAGCGAACTGAACGGCGATCACAAACATCGGCTGCCCGGTAATGTGAATTTCTGTTTTGAGGGCATCGAAGGTGAATCGCTCTTTGCTTCTGCTGGATGACAAGGGTATCTGCGCTTCCTCCGGCTCCGCTTGTACAAGCGGCTCTCTTGATCCCAGTCATGTGCTGCTGGCAATCGGCAGACCCCACGAGGTCGCCCATGGTTCTCTGCGGCTCAGCCTCGGCGAGGACATGACAGAAGCAGATATCGATGAGATCATTCTTGCCGTCACAGATGTGGTAAACTATCTGCGGAATATCTCCTTTCTGGAGAGACTTGGTCAATGGTAAACGGCCCCACATATTTGAAAGATAAGAGGTGTGTCTATGGCGTTGTATAGTGATAAAGTAATGGATCATTTCCGAAATCCTCGGAATGTAGGTATCATAGACGATGCAGACGGTGTTGGAGAGGTTGGTAATCCTGTCTGCGGGGACATTATGAAGATCTATCTGAAGATCGCGGATAACACCATTACCGATGTGAAGTTTGAAACATTCGGCTGCGGCAGCGCCATTGCTTCCAGTTCTATGGCAACAGAGCTGATTAAGAGCAAATCGTTGACCGATGCCCTTGCACTGACCAACAAGGCCGTTACTGAAGCATTAGATGGACTTCCGGCTCATAAACTCCATTGCTCTGTATTGGCGGAGGAGGCTATAAAAAAGGCGGTCAAGGATTATTACGATAAAAATGGCATTCCTTATGACCACAGCCTGTTCCCGGATTGTGAGCATTGTGCTCACTGCAGCAGGTGAAAGCTTGATCGCTATGAGCGGCGGCGTTGACAGCAGCGGCGCCGCTCTGCTGACACAGAATAGAGGCTATGACTACGTTGGATGCACCATGAAGCTATTTGATGATCCATCTACGGAAACTGCTCGGAGCCGAACCTGCTGTGCACTGGAAGATGTAGAGTATGCGCGAAGTGTTGCGTTCAGAACAGGAGTGCCCTATTATGTGTTTAATTTTAGAGATAACTTCCGCAGTAAGGTAACTGAAAAATACATCCAAAGCTAATATTCAAAAGACCATAGACTTTGTTGCCACCTGTTAGGGTATGGAAAGAATGCAGAGATATCAAAAGTTTGAATGGTTGACCATCGCTTTAGATAGCCAAATATGCAGAGCCTATATACCGTAAAAGATACTATCAGCAGAAAGAGAGCTAACTGACTAATCAAAATCAGTTAGCTCTCTTTTTATGAATCATGAAAAAATGTTGCCAAATCGTTGGAACAGAAGGTCTTAACCCCTCAAAACCTAGTAAAATCAGGCTTTTCTAGGCTTCTGAACTTATTCCCATTCGGCAAATTCAGATATATAGGAGTGTATTTGGGATGATTTCACGGGCAAAACATTCGCAAAATATGTTAACGTTTTACCCGTTATTCGGGGCAACTCATTTTCTTAGTATCAAAATAGTATCACAGAAACGGAGGAAAAGCAACCTTTTCAGGCCCAACACAGCCCCGAAAACTCCCCTCATTTTGAGGGGAGTTTTGGTCGAAATTAGTCTCGAATTGAGACTAATTTCGACCACCGCCTGGGAGCGTTTACGCTCCCAGGCGACAGGTAGATTGATTTCCGCCTCGGCGGAAATCAATCCCACCATGGGACGCAATTCGACAACCGGCCTCACCCAAAATCAAAGGGGGCGGGCAAGCACCCTCGGGGCTTGCCCGCCTTGATGACCGAAAAGCAAGACCGGGCGGGGCCGTCAATGGCGGCGCACCTGCGCCGTTCATCTTGACCATTGACGGCCCCGACTGGTATCCATCTAAAGAAAAACTGTCTAAGGAAGAAGTGCGTTCTTTTCTATTCGATTTTTTAGATCATCAATTTTTTCTCTGATAGACTGGATTATCTCTAAAAATGTTTTATCTGCTTCTCCTGTCGGATCGTCCAGCCCCCAATCCTCCCGGTGCTTACAGGGCAGATAGGGGCAGGCCACATTACACCCCATCGTTATTACAATGTCTACGGGCGGAAGTTCGTTCAGCAATTTGCTATATTGCGTTTGCTCCATGTCAATACCATAGAGTTGTTTTATCAGCCGAACTGCGTCTTGGTTGATTTGCGGCACAGTCTCCGTGCCAGCGGAGTAACTTTCAAATACAACGGAGGCCAGATACGTTCCGAGTGCCTCGGCGATTTGGCTCCGGCAGGAGTTGTGGACGCAGATAAACGCCACCTTGGGTTTTTGACCCATACGTCATCCCCTGACCTTCTGAATGAGGGCTTTTACCTCGTCTTTTTTCAAAACCTTGCCATAGGACATCACCTTGCCATCTACTACAAGGGCAGGGGTGGTCATCACGCCATAGGCGGCGATCTGCGAGAAGTCGGTCACATGGTCGATGATGGTGTCCATGTTCAATTCTGCAAGTGCCGCCCTGGTGGCATCTTCCAACGCATGGCACTTCGCACTGTCAGACTCCAGCACTTTGACCCCGGCAGTTGTTTTTGCGGCCTCTGCCTGCGCCATCTTTTCGGGTGTGCAACTATCGCCACAGCAACAACTTTTTTCCTCTTTCTTCTTACCAAACAATCCCATTGTGAATGACCTCCTTAAATCAAAATGAATTGAAACGCATTGAACAGATAGCCGACCAAAATAATGCCAACCGCACAAACGCCAATGAACAGCGCCAGCAGTTTGGGTTTTACAGCCTTGCGGAGCATGATAAGGGACGGCAGGGACAAGGTAGTGACGGCCATCATAAAGGATAACACAGTGCCGAGTTGTGCCCCCTTGGAAAGCAACGCCTCCGCAACAGGAATGGTGCCAAAAATATCTGCGTACATGGGGATACCAACGATGGTTGCGAGAATGACGCCGAAAGGATTATTGCTGCCAAGTACGGTTTCGATCCAACTTTCCGGTATCCAGTTGTGGATCAGCGCACCAATCCCGACACCAATCAGAATATAGGGGAACACCTTCTTGAAGGTGCCAAGCATTTGTTCCTTTGCATAGGTGAGCCTTTCCCGGATCGTCAGGTCAGGAGACTCAATGTCGACGCTGCCAGCCGAAAGCACAAAACTTTCAACGTACTTTTCCATATGCAGTTTTTTAATCATGGTGCCGCCGATCACCGCGATCACAAGCCCAAGGATCACATAGACGATCGCTACTTTTGCACCGAAAATACTCATTAGCAGGACAAGACTTCCTAAATCGACCATCGGTGATGAAATCAAAAGGAGAACGTCACACCCAAGGGGAAGTCCCGCACTGGTAAAACCAATGAACAGCGGAATCGAGGAACAGGAGCAAAAGGGGGTCACGGTGCCCAGCAGCGCAGAGATAATGTTCGCCCAGATCCCATGAAAACGGCCTAAAATGCGCTTACTTCGCTCTGATGGAAAATAGCTTTGCATATAGGAGATTACAAAAATCAATACGCAGAGCAGCACCGTGATTTTCAAGACATCATAGATGAAAAACTGGACGCTGCCGCCAACGCGCCCGGTTACATCCAAGCCCAGTGCCGACAGCCCTACGCCGAGAAGTTCGTTCAGCCATTTCATGCCAAGCACCTGATCTTGAATAAAGTCCCATACGCCCATACAAAAACCTCACTTTCCATTTGATGGACAACATATCAAAAACCTTTTTGATGTATTGCGCCGATAGAAACGCCATCTATTTAGATGGCGTTTCTATCCACAACGAGGACAGGTACTCTCTTACTCCGTGTTTGGAGTTGTCAGCTTCTTCAACAATTCCACTGCATAGTCCCTGCCAGCAGGACTCAGGCGGTAGTCACCGTCGCGACCGTTGCGAGCGTCGCGCTTTACTCGATTACTTCAAACGCAGGTGCTTCCACCACCATGTAAGTCAGCCGGATACGCCGTCCAGCGTGCTTAGTTTTATTCTCGTACTTTCACCTGATGTTCTTCCAGCAGGCGGCTGGCATTCACATTCAGATGTTTGGTGAGCCGGTTCACTGCCATATCCGTTTGAGTCGCCTGGGCCAGCTCGGTGGGACTGCCTTCCCATTCTCGATTATCAACAGACACGATCTTCGCCACAGCTTCCAGCACCGGGTCCGTAGGCTGCTTCCAAAGCTCATTCTCTGCATGGTCGAGACCCCAAACCAGGTTCTCTTGGTCTTTGCTCAGATACAGCCGTTGATCCGGCTGGTCTCTGCCCACCACCTCCAGGTGGCCCTGCTATCTGTCCGCTTCTCCTTCTGCATCAGGAGCGCCCCATCCGCACAGCCCAGCAAGCCCGGTGGTGCCGGAAATCATTTCAAAGCTGTCTCCCTGCTGGCTGCTTTCTGGTGTGGTGAACGATCAGGATACAGACGCCATATCGGTCAGCAAATTGTTTCAGCTTGCCAATCACCTCATAATCGCTGTAACTGTAACTGTCACTTACAGCTTCACGGACTTTTTGCAGGGTATCCACGATAATCAGCTTGGTATCGCTGTGTTCCCGAACAAACTTTTCCAGCTGTTCATCTAGGCCACCACCGATCATCTTAGCACTGGTAGCAAAGATGGAGGGAGCTTGTCCGTTCCACGCCAAACATCATAAACATCCGGCTCTGGCGGCGCTGAAAATCATCTTCTAGGGCCAGATAGAGCACGGTTCCCTTGGTGTACTTTGTAGCCCCACAGGTCTTGCCCGGTACTGACATGGTGGGCGATTTGCGCCACCAAGAAGGACTTGCCGATTTTGGGCGCTCCGGCAAGGATGTAAGCTCCCGTATAGAGCAGGTTCTCAATCACCGCAGACTTACCATCGAACACATTGTCCATCAGCTCGTCCAGGGTCACAGTATGGAGGTAAGCCGGGTCACTCATGCGGCGCATCTTTCGGTAAAGTTCCTCCAAATCTCTTTCCGGGGAATTGCAATTTTTTCGTCCGGGTCTGGTATAGTGGTTTGGAATTTTTGAGAGATTGACTGCCCATCGTCTGCGCCAACAGATGAGCCCTGGGCGGTCATTTTCTTTTTATCATCTGTCATAGGCAAAATCCTCCTGCATTCCGTTCATAATAGTAGCGATCATCTGGATGGTGTCCAGCAGCTCATCGTTTACACCCTGCCCAGCCTCGATCCGGCGCAGTTCGTCCAGCACAGCGGCCAGCTGGTCCCGCAGCGCCTTGTAGACCCTAGGGTTACCCTGGACCACCACATCCCGTTCCAGCAGCCGTCGAATGATGTAGTCCTGCTTGGTCAGACCGGTGAGCTTCACCAGGGCTTCCAGGTGTAGATCTTCCTCCGCCGACACTCGAAAAGCCACCGTCTTGTTTCTCCATCGGTTGTGGTTGTCGTAGTTCTTCTTGCTGACATTTCTTAATTGCTCCCTTCTCATTTTTCAGCGAATCCAGCTTGTCGGCCATTTCCACCTGGCGGGTAGGGAACAGATGGGCATAGCGGTAGGTGATGTCGATACTTTCATGCCCTACACCGCTCTGCGATAGCCAGGGCGGTAAAACCCATGTCGATCAACAAACTGATATGGCTATGTCTCAAATCGTGTATGCGGATCCTTTTTACCCCTGTTTGCTTGCAGCCACGGTCCATTTCCCGGTGAAGATAGCTTTTGCTGATGGGAAACATCCGGCTGTCTGGCTCCACGCCGTAGAGCTGCTTGAGGTAGTCCTGCAACTCGTCACACAGGAACTGGGGCATCTGAATGACCCGGTTGCTCTTTGGTGTCTTGGGGGTGGTGATGAGGTCCTGCTTGTTCAGCCGCTGGTACGACTTGTTGATAGACAGGGTGCGTTTCTCAAAGTCGAATCCGCCGGGGTCAGGGCCAGCAGCTCCACCTTCCCGGATGCCGCACCAGTAAAGCACCTCAAAGGCGTAGAAGGATAATGGCTTATCCATCATGGCTTCGGAAAACTTAGCGTACTCATCCCGGGTCCAGAACAACATCTTCTTTCCGTTCCTCTGCCCCCATGTTCCCCGCTTGCCGGGGCGGGTTGAGGTTCAGGCCATAAAACCGGGCGGCGTGGTTGAAAATTGCACTGAGTTGATTGTGAACCGTCTTAAGGTAGGTTTTTGATAGGGGCTTTCCATGGCAGTCCCGCATTTCACGGATCTCGTTCTGCCAGCGCATAATGTCCTTTGGCCGTGATCTCCGAGTTTTCAGCTTGGCAAAATAGGGCAGAATCTTTTTTTGATGATACTCTCCTTGGTGAGCCAGGTGTTGAGCTTCAGTTTGGGCTTAATGTCCTCTCTCATATAGAGCAACAAAACTCTCGAAGGTCATGTTTACATCAGCCTGCTTCTCCATCAGGAACTCCCGTTCCCATTCCAGCGCCTTCTCGCTTGGTGGCAAAGCCGCCTTGAGCTTCTGCTGACGTTCTCCCTTCCAATCGGTGTAGCGGAATTGAACATACCAGGTGCCATTGTCCTTGTTTTTGAACGCTGCCATAATTACTCCCCCTTTCTCGCCGTCTCGGTTCTCGTTCCATAAAACTTCTCGTGGAAGAACTTGCGGTCGATCCGCCAGAGATAGTGATACAGCCGGTTTTCGCCAGTTCTTCGTTCATCTGCCGGATGATGCTTATAGGCGTAGGGATTTGCACGGATACGCCCAGCTCCTCGGCCACTTCATTGACGCGCATAAAAATCTGATTTGCCATGATAAATCCCTTCCTTTCTTGTCGTTGGTGACTGCTGCCTAAAAGTGTTGTGTTTCATAAATGCCTCCTTACTTATGTCCGCCACTTTTTCTCCGTTTCGCAACCAAAAATATGGCGGTCCATTTGATGCTATGTTATCTAAGCGTATCCGCTTAGCATCCTTATGACACTATACATATAAGCTTAGTTCAAGCCTTTTAGAAGAAATATTGTTAAATAAATTTGCTTAGATTATCTTGACAAGGCTAAACAAATATGCTATGTTTCATATAAGAACAACCATAGATGGGAGCTGGATGTATGGCGATTGGCGAACGAATTCACTTTTTCCGTCTCCTGCGGGGGATGACGCAGAAATATCTTGGTATGGCGCTGGGCTTCCCGGAGAAGTCCGCTGATGTGCGCCTTGCACAGTACGAAACAGGATCAAGAACCCCTAAGGCGGATCTTACCGCTGCCCTAGCTGAGGTGCTGGATGTCTCGCCCCATGCACTTTCCGTCCCGGATATAGACTCCTATGTAGGGCTCATGCACACGCTGTTTACCCTAGAGGACAACTATGGACTCAAGATTGGTGGCTCTTGATGACGGCAGACTCGCCGCCCAGGCCGCTCTCGACCACGTCGGGGTAGATGGTGCCCTGTGCGAGGAAATCGACCTTGCCGATCTGCTTGGCCTGCTCTTCGAAGACGCGGATGAACTCCTCGCCGATGATCTTGCGCTTGCGCTCCGGCTCGGTGACACCGGCCAGCTTGCCAAAGTAACGCTCACGGGCATCCACGCAGACGAAGTTGATGTCAAAGCCGTTGGCATTGCCAGGGCCGAAAACAGAGCAGACCTCCTCTTTTTCGTTCTTGCGCAGCAGGCCGTGGTCCACAAACACGCAGGTGAGCTGCAGGGCCTGGGGAAGGTCTCAGCCAGGCCCAGACCCTCGCCGGTGGACTTCATCTCAGGGCCAAGGCCGGTATCCACGTCGGTGAGCTTCTCAAAGGAGAACACAGGGGCCTTCACCGCATAGTAGTTGGCCTCTTATAAATGCCGGTACCGTAACCCAAGTCCTTCAGCTTCTGACCCAGCATCACCTTGGTGGCCAGGTCGATGATGGGCACGCCGGTGACCTTGGAGATATAGGGGATGGTGCGGGAGGAACGGGGGATTGACCTCGATGACGTAGACCTCGTCGTTATAGAGGATAAACTGGGCGTTGATGAGGCCGATGACACCCAGGTGCTTGGCCATGTTCCGGGTGTGCTGCAGAATCAGATCACGGTGCTTGTGCTCCAGGTGGAGGGGCGGGTACACGGCGATGGAGTCGCCGGAGTGGACGCCGGCGCGCTCCACGTGCTCCATGATGCCGGGGATCAGGATATCCTCGCCGTCGAACACGCCGTCCACCTCCACCTCCCGGCCCATGAGGTACTTGTCCACCAGGATGGGGTGCTCCTGGACGGTCATGTTGATGATCTTCATGAACTCCTCGATGTTGCGGTCGGAGTAGGCGATCTCCATGCCCTGGCCGCCCAGAACGTAGGAGGGGCGCACCAGCACCGGGTAGCCCAGCTCATGGGCAGCCGCAGAGCCTCCTGGGTGGTGAAAATGGTACGGCCCTTGGCGCGGGGAATGCCGCACTTCTGCAAAATCTCGTCAAAGCGCTCCCGGTCCTCGGCGGCGTCCACGCCGTCGGCGGGAGTGCCCAGGATGCGGACGCCCATGTCGGTGAGGGCCTTGGCCAGCTTGATGGCGGTCTGGCCGCCGAACTGAACCACGGCGCCCCAGGGCTTCTCCTGCTCCACCACGTTCTGCACGTCCTCAGGGGTGAGAGGCTCGAAATAGAGCTTGTCGGCCACGTCGAAGTCGGTGGAGACGGTCTCCGGGTTGTTGTTGATGATGATGGTCTCGTAGCCCATGCGCTTGAAGGCCCAGACCGAGTGGACCGAGCAGTAGTCAAACTCGATGCCCTGACCGATGCGGATGGGGCCGGAGCCCAGCACCAGGACCTTCTTGTGGTCGTCGTGGGTGTCCACAGCCTCGTTCTCCCTCGTCGTAGGAGGAGTAGTAGTAGGGCGTCTCCGCCTCAAACTCGGCGGCGCAGGTGTCCACCATCTTGAAGGCGGGGATGATGCCGTACTTCTCCCGCAGAGCCTTCACCTCTGCCTGCTTCATGCCGCACAGGGTGCCGATGTAGCTGTCGGCAAAGCACATCTCCTTGGCCCGCTTCAGGGTGTCGGCAGAGGGGACGCCCCGGCACCGCTTCAGCTCCTCCTCCATGTCGATGATCCGCTTGAAGCCCTCCAGGAACCAGATGTCCATCTTGGTGATCTTGTTGATCTTCTGGGGGAGAAGCCCCGCCGCAGCGCCTCAGCCACCACAAAGAGCCGCTCGTCGGTGACCTGGACCAGCATGTCCTCGATCTCGTCGGTGTACAGGCCCTCCAGCTTGTCCAGCTTCAGTGCCCGCACATTCAGCTCCAGGGAGCGGATGGCCTTCATCAGGCCCCTCGAAAGAGTTGGCGATGGCCATGACCTCGCCAGTGGCCTTCATCTGGGTGCCCAGAGTCCGGCTGGCAGTGGTGAATTTATCGAAGGGCAGGGGGAATCTTCAAGACGCAGTAGTCCAGGGTGGGCTCGAAGCAAGCGGTGGTCTTGCCGGTGACGGCATTGGGAATCTCGTCCAAGGTATAGCCCAAGGCGATCTTGGCCGCCACCTTGGCGATGGGATAGCCGGTGGCCTTGGAGGCCAGGGCGGAGGAGCGGGACACGCGGGGATTGACCTCGATGACCGCATACTCGTAGCTGTCCGGATCCAGCGCCAGCTGAACATTGCATCCCCCCTCGATCTCCAGGGCGGAGATGATATCCAGAGAGGCGGTGCGCAGCATCTGGTACTCCCGGTTGGCCAGGGTCTGCGTGGGGGCCACCACGATGGAGTCGCCGGTGTGCACGCCCACAGGGTCGATGTTCTCCATGGAGCAGATCTGGATCACGTTACCCGCGGAGTCCCGCATGACCTCGAACTCGATCTCCTTCCAGCCGGCGATACACCGCTCGATCAGCACCTGCCCCACACGGCTGAGATGGATGCCCCGGTCGGCGATCTCCCGCAGACCGGGCTCGTCGTAGGCGATGCCGCCGCCGGTGCCGCCCAGGGTATAGGCCGGGGACGGACGATGACGGGGTAGCCGATCTGCCCGGCCAAAGGCCACGGCGTCCTCCACGCTCTCCACCACGTTAGAGGTGACGCAGGGCTGGTTGATGGCCTCCATGGCGTCCTTGAAGCCCTGGCGGTCCTCCGCCTTGCGGATAGAGTCGGGGCTGGTGCCCAGCAGCTTGACGCCGTACTTGGCCAGGGTGCCGTCCTCATGGAGCGCCATGGCCAGATTCAGCCCGGTCTGTCCGCCCAGGGTGGGCAGAAGGGAGTCAGGCCGCTCCTTCTCAATGATCTGGATGACGGAGGGAATGTTCAGCGGCTCGATATACACATGGTCTGCGATATCCTTGTCGGTCATGATGGTGGCGGGGTTGGAGTTGACCAGCACCACCTCCACGCCCTCCTCCTTCAGGGCCCGGCAGGCCTGGGTGCCGGCGTAGTCGAACTCGGCGGCCTGTCCGATGACGATGGGGCCGGAGCCCAGCACCAGCACTTTCTTTATTTCCGGATACTTAGGCATTACTGGGCACCTCCCATGGAAGCCATAAAGCGGTTGAAGAGGTACTCCGTATCCTTGGGGCCGGGGCTGGCCTCGGGATGGAACTGTGTGGTGAAGCAGTTGGGGCGCTTGTACCGCAGACCCTCGCAGGTGCCGTCGTTGACGTTGATGTGGCTCACCTCGGCCACAGCGGGGTCCACCGTGTCGGCCAGCACCACGTAGCCGTGGTTCTGGCTGGTGATGAACACGCTGTCCTCCTCCAGGTCCTTGACGGGGTGGTTGCCTCCCCGGTGGCCGTATTCCAGCCGGCCGGTCTTGGCCCCGGTGGCCAGGGCCATAAGCTGGTGGCCCATGCACACGCCGAACATGGGAATGTCGCTCTCATAGAGCTTTTTCAGCTCAGCGATGATCTCGGTGTTTTCCTCGGGATCGCCGGGGCCGTTGGAGAGCATCACACCGTCAAAGCCGCTGGAGAGCACGGCCTCGGCGGGGGTGTCGGCGGGGAACACGACATTACAGCCGCGGCGGCGCAGGCACTCGATGATGTTCTGCTTGACGCCGTAGTCCATCATGGCCACCCGGTGCTTTTCTCCTCGCCGTAGGCGGGAAACACCTCCGGCTCCGGTCCGGGTCACCCTGCTGGATGGTGTCTTTCACCCATAGGAGCTGCAGCGCTCCATGACCTCGGCGACATTAAAATGCTCCGCACAGGTGATCATGCCATTCATGCTACCCTGGCTGCGGAGTATTTTCGTCAGTGCCCGGGTATCCACGCCCTGGATGCCGGTGATGTCGTATTGTTTCAGATAGCTGTCCAGCGTGCCCTCACAGCGGAAATTGCTCCCACGGGGAGACAGGTGCCGGACCACAAAGGCCTCCGCCCAGGGACGGCTGGACTCATTATCCTCGCTGTTGACGCCGTAGTTCCCGATGAGCGGATAGGACATCACGATGCCCTGTCCCGCGTAAGAAGGATCCGTCAAAATCTCCTGGTAGCCGGTCATAGAGGTGTTGAATACCATCTCACAGATCCGGTCGGAGGTACCGCCGATGCTGGTCCCGGAAAATACGCTTCCGTTGGCCAGGATCAAAGTCGCTTTCTTTTCCAAAAAGTTTTGCCTGGACTTTTGGGCATATTGCAGGAAAAGGCTCCGGGACTTTCCCGGCTGGCAGGGATAGTGCAGAGGAAAAAAGGGCAGACTGTGGGCTGGGCCCCTGCCCACGCGCGCCAGACTGTCAACGGGAGGAGCGAGAGACTGTGTTTACCGGACTGATCCGGACCATCATCCTATACCTGCTGATTATCGCCGGCATCCGGCTCATGGGTAAGCGCCAGGTGGGCCCCATGATGGTGGTGAGGAGGGTGCCGTCCCAGGTGTACATCAGGTCGCAGGAGTGATTGGCGGCGGTGAGGGCGTTGAAGTTGTTCACCGCGGTCATCTCGTCCTGGATGGTGACAGGGATGCCATGGCGGTCCTCCACCAACTGCTTGATCATGCTGTTGACCAGCTGTACCTCGGAGAACTGGCCCTCATAGAGGAGCAGGCCGTCGGTGCTCTTGGGCAGGAAGGCGTACACGCACAGGGCCAGGGCCGCCGCGCAGGAGAGGACGGCAGCTCCCCGGGCGGCCATCCTGCGGCCCCTGGGGCGCTGGCTGTCCCGGCTGTTGAGATACCGCTCCGCCATGCCCATCAGCAGGTCCAGAACCAGGGCCGCCGCCATGAGTACGCCGGTGCCGCCCAGGATGGCCTGCATGTCCTCCTGGCGGATGCCGGTGGTGATGACGCTGCCCAGTCCTCCGCCCCCCACAAAGGAGGCAAAGACCGCGGTGCCGATGGCGTTGACTGTGGCGATGCGGATGCCGGTGAAGATGATGGGGGCGGCGATGGGGAGCTCCACATGGATCAGGCGGTAGGTACGGGTCATGCCCATGCCCCGGCCGGCCTCGATGAGGTACTCCGGCACTTGGCTCAGGCCCAGGTGGGTGTTCCGCACGATGGGCAGCAGGGAGTATAGGGCCAGACCCACGATGACGGTGGGCTTGCCCGGACCGATGAACACCATGATGATGCCCAGCAGTGCCAAGGCGGGGGTGGTTTGGATCAGGTCCACCACTCGGAGGACGATCTTCCGGGCAGCAGGATAAAAGTGGCAGAGGATGCCAAGGGGAACACCCGCCAGGACGGCGAAGATGAGGGCGGCGACCACCAGAGACAGGTGCTCTAAGATCATGGAAGCGGTCATACCTTATCCCCTCCCTTCCGCATCCCCTTGGGGACCACCTGACGCTGGACCAGATCCACCAGAGAGCCCAGCACGAAAGCCAGGAGGGCGGCGGGGATGGCACCCATCAGGATGAGGCCGTTGTCATTGGAGCTGATCCCGGAGTAGATGAAGTCCCCCAGGCCGCCGCCGCCGATCATGGAGGCCAGCACGGCCCAGCTGACGGTGTAGACCGTGGACATGCGCAGCCCGCCGATGATGGTGGGCAGGGCCAGGGGCAGCTCCACCTGGAGCAGACTCTGTAGGGGCTCATGCCGCAGCCCCGGGCAGCCTCGATGTACTGCTGGTCCACGGATACCAAGCCGGCATAGGTGTTTTTCAGCACCGGGAAAGTGGCGTAGATGCCCAGGGCAACCAGTACCGTTGCGGTGCCCGCCCCCCAGGCCAGCACCAGCAGACCGATGAACACGATGCCCGGGATGGTGTTGAAAACGGACAGGACGGGCAGCACCACTCCGGAGAGCTTGGGCCGCCGTGACAGCAGGACGCCCAGCACCACGCCCAGCGCAAAGCCGATGGCGACCGAGGCCAGGGTGAACAGAAGATGTTGGCCGCCGATATGGCCACAGGAAGTTTATCCATCAATGTGTCTCACCCCCAAAGCTGTTCCGCCATAGCGGAGGCCATGCTGGTCTTGGTGATGATGCCGTCCACCTTTTCCTCCTCGTTCAGGACGATGAGGTAGGGGGCGCCGCTGGAGATCAGCAGGTCGAAGCAGCCCTTGGCGCGTCCTCTGTGCGGACGGTGGGGGTGTTGCAGCGGATCAGGGGCTCGATGGTCTTGACCACGTGGCCGGTGAGGCGGATGTCCGCAATGGACACGGTGCCCTGATAGCGGTCCTGGTCGTCCACCACGATCAGGGTATCCACGTTGCGCCGTTGCATCTTGCTGACGCACTCGTTGACGCCCCGGCGGGCGGAAACGGTGGACACGCCGGAGCGCATGAAGTCGGCGGCGGTGAGCTCCTTCTGAGCGTGGGTGTCGATGAAATTGCCCAAAAAGTCCTGGATCTGTCCGCTGGCGGGGTGGGCCAGCATCTCTTCCGGGGCGCCATCTGGACGATCCTGCCGTGGTCCATGAAGATAATGACGTCCGCCAGATCCAGAGCCTCCGCCATGTCGTGGGTGACGAAGATAAAGGTCTTGTGCAGCTTCTGCTGGAGGCCCTTCACCTCCTGCTGCAGGGAGCGGCGGGTCATGGGGTCCAGGGCGGAGAAGGGCTCATCCATCAGGACAACGGGAGGGGAGGCGGCCAGCGCACGGAGGATGCCGATGCGCTGCTGCTGCCCACCAGACATCTCCGAGGGATATTTATGGGCATACTGCTCATAGGGCAGGTTGACCATATCCAGCAGCTCCCGGACGATGCGGTCGCACTCCTCCCGGCTGTACTTGAGCAGGGGGGGACCACGCTGATGTTCTGGGCCACCGTCATGTTGGGGAACAGGCCGATCTGCTGGATCACATGAAGCAGCGCAGGCGCTGGAGCAGGACCCTCCAAAGGCTGGGCGCTATCTGCCGCGGTAGGCCGGGGGGCTGGCGGCGCGGCCCATCCGGCGCGGCCTGGGCTGGCTGGGCGCCATGCTGGAGCCTATCAGGAAATGTGTTCAAAACGCTCTGGCGGCAGGGCAAATGGGGCCGGACCTCCTTGACGCCCCGGCTGTGCGCTGAGAAACAGCGAAAAATGTTGAGAATTGGGGCAGGGCTTGGCATGGTCAACGGGGAAAACTTGGGAAAATCGGCTGGGGGTAAATTATATAGCTGTATTATAGCAAAATAAACCTAAAATGGTCAAATAAACAAATCCGCCATACCGGAACCTGGACCGCTTACCGGGCGCCCCGGCCCAAAAAGGGAGCGGCGGACAGGCTCCGGGAGGCGGAAAAATGCCCCAGGCGCTCCTGATGGAGTGCGTCTGGGGCATCAGCGGATGAGGGAAGGGCTCAGGCCTCAGAGAACTGGCTCTTGTCCGCACCGCACAGGGGGCAGACAAAGTCCTCAGGCACATCGGCCCACAGGGTGCCGGGGGCGACGCCCTCGTCGGGAGCGCCGGCGGCCTCGTCATAGATATAGCCGCAGAGATCACAGACAAACTTTTTCATGGAAACAACCTGCTTTCAATTCAAATTTATGCCGGAGCGGTCCGGCAGGGGGAATAGGGGCTCAGGCCAGCGGTTCGAAGTCGCTGGCGGGCCGGCGGCAGATGGGACAGGTGAAGTCCTCCGGGAGGGTGTCCGACTCATAGACAAAGCCGCAGATCTTGCACACGAAGCCACGGGGCTTGTCCGCGGGCTCGGCCTCCGCCTCCGGGGCGGGCTCGCCGCGGACGGAGGCGGCCAGGGGTCCGGGCCAGGGCCCCAGTCCTGGTCCTGTCCGGGGGCCAGGGTGGACTTCAGGGTGACCGGGGCCTCCAGCAGCTCCATGTCCTTCATGCCGCACAGGATCTCCGCCATGAGCTTACCGCTGGCGGGGGCCCAGGAGCCGTTCTGAATGAGGGCCACCTTGCGGCCGCGGAGGGCGTGGTGGGCCAGATCCCGGAGGAAATTGTCCATGGAGACGAAGATGCCGTTGTTGTAGGTCGTGGACGCGAACACGAGGTGGCTGTACTTTGAAGGCCTCAGACAGCACATAGGAGTAGTGGGTGATGGACGTACATCGTATAACTCCACGGGATATTGGGGATGCCCAGTTCCGCCAGACGGCAGGCCAGGATATTGGCGGCGTTCTCCGTCCCGCCGTAGACCGAGGCGAAGGCGATGAGCACGCCCCGGACCTCAGGGCTCATAGGCGGCCCACTTGGCGTACTTGTCCAAAATATAGTCCAGACCCTTCCGCCACACCGGGCCGTGAAGGGGACAGATCATCTGGATATCCAGGCCGGCGGCCTTGTTCAGCAGGGCTTTGACCTGGGGTCCGTACTTGCCCACGATGTTGGTGTAATACCGCCGGGCTTCGTCCATCCAGTCC
>VOFD01000850.1_pt1 | contig 30787 bp, 49 predicted proteins | sample 5384101 | NCBI WGS metagenome assembly VOFD01 (sample SAMN12384723, study PRJNA508395) | human gut metagenome | isolation source: healthy gut C | host: Homo sapiens
ATTCTGCTGAGTATGATGAAAGATATCCGGAGAATAATCTGGATACGATTCTGACGGATGATCCATTGAATGATTCGCTGATTGAAGAAATCAAAAGCATTCCGGGAGTAACAGATGTCATGACGAGAGAGATTGTCTCTGTAAATCTGAACGGAACAAGATTTTCCGGCTGATATTGTGAGTAAAAATTTTTGATTTTATGCGCCAGGAAGGGGATATTGGCTCTATGGACTATGATCAGGCGGTAAAGAATGGTGAAATTTTCTTTGGCTGGTCATGTGGATGGAACAAGATGGATATGCTCGGGTGAATCCATTGCATTTGACTTTGAGAATGGAAGTGGAACCTATATACCTATCAGGGAAAGATTGCAGGATCTTTTGTAAGTGCGGACACTTATCTTGTCATTCCGGAAGGTGTATACCGTTCCATGAATCTGAGAGGAACAGCCTATGGCTATCTGTGGGTGGACTGTGATAAAAAGATGTGGCATCTGTAGAACAAAGTCTGAATACTGAAGATATTACCATAAGCAATCTGACAGAACCATATTTTGACCGCCTGGAATACGATTGCTATATCAAGGGCAGTTATACAGAAAACGGAGAAGAAAAGCACCATACGATCACGCTGGAACATGCGACAGCACCGCTGATCAATGAAAATGTCGGTACGATTGACGGAATAGATATTCTTGGAACGGTAAACGGCAAAGAAGAAGCGTCCGGTGAGGATACTTGTTTCGGAGCTTTTGCCAGAAAAAATTATGGTGCAATACAAAATTGCCGCATAGTCGGAACGACAAACAGTTTTAATGAGATCATCAGATCTCGTATTGAGGGCAGTGCAGAATATTTTGGCGGTTTTGCAGGATATAACTACGGATATATTACAAACTGTGAAATACACGACACTGACATCGTATGGAATGATCAGGAAGCTGCAAAAGGAGGAAGAAAACAGGCATACGTTGGCGGAATCACAGGGGCGAATGATGCAAGAGCTGTTCTTTCCGATGGCAAAATGCACAATGCAGCGGTTGGTGTGCTGTCAGACCATATCCGGGATACCGCACAGACGGTTTATCTTGGAGGCTTTGCAGGAAGCAGTTCCGGAAAAATTCAGAGAGGAATCCTGGAAAATGGAAAAATCGGCAGCATTACAACAAGATCAGATGTTCAAAGCATTGGCAGACTGTATGCGGGTGGAATTGCCGGAAGAGATGATAAGCAGACACAAGAGAGTGAGGATGCGTTCCGCTATGAAAGCAAACATCACGCAATGTCAGATTATGAACACTAGTGTAGGCAGTGCATACACCGCAGGCGGCATCATTGGAGAGAACAATTTCAGTGTGATCTCTGAAAATACGATGGATGGAGTATCGGTTTATGGCGGATGCGAGTATGCCGGACATATTGCCGGAATCTGGAGAAGTACCTGTTGTGTAGCAAAAGACAATTATATAGCAAATGCTAGGACAGCTACCGATACCGGAACAGCAGACATCGCCGCCGGATATGCAGAAAAGCCGGATGTTTATGATGGTGTCCATGCGACAGTCATGGTTCGTGCAAACGATAACAACACGAAAGTAATAACAGGAGAGCAAAGTATGTCATATAAAAAAGGATATTTTGTGTGCTACGTTGCTCACAAAGGAGCACATCAGTTATTCTATGAGATGAAGTATTCAGGCAGTGAATGGTAAGAAGAAAAACGAACGCTAAGAAAAAGCTTCCCATTGACACTGTGACGGCTATCTCATATAATAACAACAGAAAACAGATTACAAAGAAAGACAGGGCATGGTCTGTTGTCAGGGTACAACAGGCCATGCTTTTTTGAAAGGGAGGTTTTTTATTTATCATGTCCAGTGACTCGACTTCATTGGTTATTATTCTGGTCTGTCTTGTTTTTGTCCGCATATTTTTCAGCGACCGAGACAGCCTTTTCCACGATGAGCCATGCACGTATGAAAACAATGGCAGACAAGGGTGACAAATCCGCAAAGCACTTGCACTTCAGCTGGCAGACAATTACGACACAGCGCTCTCTGCGATCCTGATCGGCAACAACCTGGTCAATATTCTGCTCTCATCTGTGGCGACACTGCTCTTTGTCAAATTTCTGGGTGAGCAGACAGGGGCGAGCGTTGCAACAGCTTCCGTCACGGTTGTCGTGCTGATTTTTGGTGAAATCTCGCCGAAAAGCATTGCCAAAGAATCGCCGGAGAAATTTGCCATGTTTTCCGCACCGTTTATCCGTGCCTTGATGGTGCTTTTAAAACCATTTATCTGGATGTTCGCTCAATGGAAAAAGCCGCTTGTCAAACTGTTCAACAAGCCTTCGGATGACCGTGGGATCACGGACGAGGAGCTGATGACGATCGTGGAAGAAGCAGAGCAGGAAGGCGGGATCGATGCCGATGAAAGTACACTGATCCGCAGTGCGATTGGTTTTATGGATCTTGAAACAAGTGATATTTATACGCCGCGTGTGGACATTGAGAGTATTCCGCTGGATGCGACAAAAGAAGAAATCGCAAAAATGTTTCTGGATACCGGATTTTCAAGACTTCCGGTTTACGAGGAAGATATCGACCATATTGTCGGCATTGTCAACCAGAAGGATTTCCACAATTTCATTTATCATACCGACCGACCTCTGAAAGATATCATCCGCCCGGTGCTGTTTATCACACCGACGATGAAGATCGGTGTCCTGTTGAAAAAGCTTCAGGACAGTAAAACTCACATTGCGATCATTCTGGATGAATTTGGCGGAACGGAAGGTCTGGTTACGATCGAGGATATCATAGAAGAGCTGGTCGGTGATATCTGGGATGAACATGACCGTGTCATCAAAGAAATCGAAAAAATTTCCGACCGGGAATATCTGATGAGCGGATCGGCAAATATTGATAAAGTATTTGAACTGCTAGATATCGAGAAAGCGGTGGATGTCAATACCTTGAGCGGCTGGATCATGGAAGAGCTGGGGCAGATCCCGAAAAGGGGACAGTTTTGTAAGTGACGGCGTGAAAGTAGTTGTCCTGAAGATGGATGACCATCGTGTTGATAAAGCAAAAGTTTATCAAAACGTTCAAAATAATGCAGAAAACGAAGGAAACCAGGAAAAATAACAGCAAAAACATTCGAATAATGCAAAAATCTTTCAAAAAACTGCTTGACGGAAAAAATAAAATCGGCTATAATGCATAGCAAATCCATAGGGATAAAGACGCAGACAATGGAGCCTGTAAAAGGGAGCCATTGTCTGCGTCTTTTTTTGTAACAGTTCAGCCGTGACAAAATGCAAAAAATATGAATGCAAACAAGTTTGCAAATGAATATTTTTATGTATTTTGATATGGCACTCTGCCAAAAGCGAGATTTTAGCTGCGATAGCAGCGAAAAAGGCGATGGAATCGCCAAATCGAGCTTGCATGGCTGAACTGTTGATGTTGATTTTATTCTTACTAAATAAACGAACAGGAGGATTACTATGAGACTTACCCCGAAGGAACAGGAAAAACTGATGCTTCATATGGCCGGTAATCTCGCCAAAGAGAGAAAAGAACGCGGCGTGAAGCTGAATTATGTAGAGTCGCTTGCTTATATCAGTTCCGAGCTTCTGGAACTGGCAAGGGACGGAAAGACCGTTGTGGAGCTGATGCAGCTTGGAACGAAGATCCTTACCAAAAAAGATGTTATGGATGGTGTTGCAGATATGCTGGAAGAAGTACAGGTAGAGGCAACTTTTCCGGATGGAACCAAGCTGGTAACGGTACATAATCCGATCCAGTAGACAGGAGGCAGCCCCGTAGATGATTTGCGGGCGAATCTTGAAGAAGGAGGACAACAAACCATGAAAATCGGTGAAATTATTCCGGCAGACAGAGAGATCACACTCAACGAAGGAAAAAACACAGTGAAAATTCTTGTTGCGAATAAAGGAGACCGCCCGGTGCAGGTGGGATCTCATTATCATTTTTTCGAAGTAAATAAATGCCTTTCGTTTGACCGTGAGACAGCTTATGGATATCATCTGGACATTCCGTCAGGAACATCAGTTCGTTTTGAGCCGGGCGAGGAAAAAGAGGTGCAGCTCGTCGAGATGGGCGGCAGAAAACGTGTATTTGGATTAAATGACCTGACAAGAGCCAGAGCAGAAGAAGACACGAAAAAAGCTTCTATGGAAAAAAGCAAAGCATTAAAAGGTTTTGTATAGGAGGATGGCAGATGAGCGTAAAAATTTCCGGTGAAAAATATGCAATGATGTACGGCCCGACCGTGGGCGATAAAGTAAGACTGGCAGATACAAGTCTTGTCGTTGAAGTGGAAAAAGATTTTACCACCTATGGAGATGAAATTAAATTCGGAGGCGGAAAAACCATCCGTGACGGTATGGGACAGTCTGTTAAGACCTGCAAAGCAAAGACGGAGATCTGGATCTGGTGATTACCAATGCGCTGATCGTGGATGTGACCGGAATCATAAAAGCAGATATCGGTATCAAAGACGGCAAAATCGTTGGAATCGGAAAAGCAGGAAACCCGGATATTATGGACGGCGTAACTCCGGGCATGACGGTTGGAGCTTCCACAGAGGCACTGGCAGGAGAAGGCATGATCGTAACTGCCGGCGGAATTGATACCCACATTCATTTTATCAGCCCGCAAACAGATCGACTGTGCACTGTACAGCGGTGTGACAACAATGATTGGAGGCGGTACCGGTCCGGCAGACGGAACCAATGCAACGACCTGTACACCTGGACCGTGGAACCTGAAAATGATGCTCAAAGCAAAGCAGAAGAATATCCGATGAACTTGGGATTCCTCGGAAAAGGAAACTGTTCGGATGAGGCACCGCTGATCGAGCAGATCAAAGCCGGAGCCATGGGACTTAAGATTCATGAAGACTGGGGTGCGACACCGGCTGTTATCAACCACTGCCTGAATGTAGCAGATGAGTACGATGTGCAGGTAGCAATCCATACCGATACGCTGAATGAGGGCGGATGTGTCGAAGATACCTTGGCGCAGCGATCGGAGGTCGAACGATCCATACTTACCATACAGAAGGTGCCGGCGGCGGTCATGCACCGGATATCATTCGTGCGGCTGGCAAAGAGGAAATGTACTTCCGTCATCCACAAACCCAACAATGCCATATACAGTAAACACTCTGGATGAGCATCTGGATATGCTGATGGTCTGCCATCACCTTGACAAGAGAATCCCGGAAGATGTTGCATTTGCAGATTCCCGAATCCGTCCTGAGACAATCGCAGCAGAGGATGTTCTTCATGATATGGGTATCTTCAGTATGATGAGCTCTGACTCTCAGGCTATGGGCCGTGTCGGTGAGGTCATCACCCGTACGTGGCAGACCGCAAGCAAAATGAAAGACGAACGCGGAGCACTTCCGGAAGACGAAGGCAAAGGAAACGATAACTTCCGCGTGAAACGTTATATCGCAAAATATACGATCAACCCGGCACTGACACATGGTATTGCAGATTATGTAGGTTCTGTGGAAAAAGGCAAGTTCGCAGACCTGGTACTGTGGAAACCGGCATTCTTCGGTGCAAAACCGGATATGATCATCAAAGGCGGTATGATCATTGCATCTAAGATGGGTGATGCAAATGCATCCATCCCGACCACACAGCCAGTTCTCTATCAGCCGATGTTCGCGGCACATGGAAAGGCAAAAAAATGAAGCATGCCTGACCTTTTGTCTCCAAAGCACTTACGATGCAGATATCAAAGATGCATACGGACTGGAAAAAACCGTTGTTCCGGTAAAAGGATGCCGCACGATCGCCAAGAAAGACATGGTATTTAATAATCGCACACCGAAGATCACCGTAGATCCGGAAACCTATGAAGTGACGGTCGACGGAGAATCCATCACATCCAAACCGGCACAAAAACTGCCGCTTACACAGCTGTATAACTTATTTTGATGTCCAAGGGAGAAATGGACATAAAATGGATGCTTGCATACATTTTTATGTCTATGAATCCCGCCAAATCATGAAAGCAGCCATTTTTCGCAGAAAAATGAGCGGATTTTGAATGATTGCAAAATTGCGAGAGTTATATTATAACGGAGCAATTTTGAGGACATCAATTTAAATAAAGAGTTAGGAGGAACAAAATGTTAGGAGTTTGCCTTTTATTTGTGGGAATTGTACTGATCAACAACGGCATGTGTACGCTGTACAAAGTCGATGGCAAATCGGCGGCAGTGATGAATTTGCTGACCGGAGGCCTGTCGGTCTTTATCAATTTCGTGAGCCTGGTACAGGGCAACTATTATGCGGCAGGAACCGGACTTCTGTTTGGATTTACCTATCTGTTTGTCGCATTCAGCAAGATTTACAAGCTCAGCCCGATTCCGTTTGCATGGTTTTCCACCTTTGTTGCAGTCAATGCACTGATCTTTGGAACCATCGAAGGAATTACCGGAAGTGCAAAGCACTTGGAATTACCGCAGATATCCGCTGGGCAGGTATCTGGTATCTGTGGGCAATCCTCTGGGGAACTGCATTTGTAGAAGATATCATGGGCAAAAAGCTCGGAAAATTTGTACCGCTGCTTCAGGTGTTTGAAGGCGTGGTCACCGCATGGATTCCGGGAAGCATGCTGATCTTAGGAGTATGGTAGAATGGTTTGTGAAAAAGTAATCGGAAAATTAAAAGATGTGGATATCGCAGGAAAAACAGTAGAATATGTGAATATCGAATGGCATGAAGCATTTAAAAGATCCATCGAAAAGTGACCGGTCAGGGTCGTGAAGTGGGCATCCGTATGGATGATTCCATTCTGACAAGAGGACTGTTTCAGGATGATGTGATCTATGATGCAGACGGTGTGGTGATCGTGGTCAACACACCGCCGTGCGAAGTGATCGAAGTATCGCTTGCACCGGGACACGAAAAATATGTTGCAAAGGTCTGCTACGAGATCGGCAACCGCCATGCACCGCTTTTCTGGGGCGATAAAGAAAATACCTTTATCACCATTTACAATGAGCCGATGATGGCGATGCTGGAAAAAATGCACGGTGTAAAAGCAGAAAAAACCGTGCGGAAACTTGATTTTGACCGACGGATTTCCGCGGCGATCCACAACCATCATCACTGAGAATATAAAAAGATATTACGGTGCCGGGGCAGAATGTGCTCCGGCATCACAAAAAAGAGAGGAACGGATATGGACAGAGAACAGGAGATTCGCCGTTTCTTCTTATTGCAGGTAAATGACGCACTTTTCCCGATCGGAGGATATTCTCACTCCCAGGGACTGGAAACTTACATCCAGCAGGGAAGCGTCTGCGATGAGAAAACAGCGGCAGAATATATTCATAAAAACTGCGTTTCGCACTTGCTTATACCGATCTGCTGGCAGTTCGCCTTGCGTGGGAACTGGCAGATCAAAATGATGCAGACGGACTGGATGAGCTGGAAGAAATCCTCGGAGCATCCAGGATTCCTTTTTGAACAGCGGGAAGCGTCCAGAAAAATGGGTTCCCGTTTTGCAAAAACAATCGAAAAATTGCATGCAGAAACGATGCCGATGAAAAACAGAGAAATTTTTGAAGCGTATCTGGACGCAAGAAAGGGAAAAGCGGTCAGTCACTGCATTGTGTACGGAGTTTTCTGTGCGGCTCTTGGAATCGAGGAAGAAGAGACGTTGTATCATTATTTATATGCACAGACTTCCGCAATGGTAACAAACTGTGTCAAAACCATCCCGCTCAGTCAGAGTGCAGGACAGCAGCTTTTGAGCGGATGTTATCCGGAATTTGCAGAAATTCTGGAAGAGATCCGAACTTACAGCGAAGATGACCTGTGCCTGTCAGCACCGGGATTTGATATTCGTGGAATCCAGCACGAAAAACTGTATTCAGATTGTATATGTCATAGCAGGAGGAAAAAGTATGTCATACGTGAAAATTGGAGTTGCCGGCCCGGTAGGTTCCGGAAAAACAGCACTTATCGAAGCATTATCAAGAAAAATGGCAAAAAGACTACAGCATTGGTGTCATCACCAACGATATTTATACAAAAGGAGGACGCACAGTTTCTGGCAAAAAAACAGTGTTCTTCCGGTCGAGCGGATCATCGGTGTGGAAACCGGCGGATGCCCGCATACGGCAATCCGTGAAGATGCCTCGATGAACCTTGAAGCAGTTGATGAAATGATGGAGCGTTTCCCGGATATTGAACTGCTCTTTATCGAGAGCGGCGGAGATAACCTTTCCGCAACCTTCAGCCCAGAACTGGTAGATGCCACGATTTTCGTGATCGATGTCGCAGAAGGAGATAAAATTCCGAGAAAAGGCGACCCTGGTATCACAAGATCAGATCTGCTTGTCATCAACAAAATCGACCTCGCACCATATGTCGGAGCAAGTCTGGAAGTCATGGAACGTGATTCAAAGAAAATGCGTGGTGACCGTCCATTCCAGTTTACCAACATCCGCGGGGATGAAAATGTGGATAAAGTAGTAGAATGGATCAAAAAAAGTGTATTGCTGGAAGATCTGTAAGCATAATGTTCGACTTGAACGCAGAGAAGCGGATTGTGAATGTCCGCTTTACTTCACAGCAAGAATAGAAGAAGCATTTTTGAAAAATAAAAAAGAAAGGCGGACGAACATTTGACAGAAAACAAATTCGGAAAAATATCCAGACTGTCGATCCGCACCGGAAGCCGGGATGGAAAAACCATAGTGGAAGATCTTTCCTTTACTGCACCTTATAAAGTTATGACACCATTTCCAAAAAAGAAGATGGCGGAATTTCCATTATGCCGCTGTGTGCTTCGGCCGGAATCATGGAAGGCGATGTTCAGGAGTTCACCTTTCAGATTTCCGAAGGAAGCAATCTGGAATTTCTTTCTCAGTCTTTTGATAAAGTGCATAAGATGAAAGAAGGACTGGCACGCCGGAGTGTGACGGCAGAAGTGAAAAAAAATGCAGTCTTCTGTTATTATCCGCAGCCGGTGATCCCATATGCACAGTCTGCATTTGAAAGTGATATGAAAATCCATCTCGAAGACGAAAGTTCAAGATTCTTTCTGATGGAAATCATTTCCTGCGGTCGAAAAGCATCCGGGGAACGCTTTCGCTACCGGAAGTATGCATCGAAAGTTTCCGTCTGGCGAAGAGGCAGCCTGATTTACCGGGACAACACCCGCTATGAGCCGGAAAAGATGGATATGGAAGGCATCGGTATGTACGAAGGTTACACGCATATGGCAAATATCTTTCTGACCGGCGGCAGCGAAGAACTGCAACAGAATATCTGGGAGATCCTGGAACAGGAACCGGAATGCGATGGCGGCGTGACAAAACTGGTGCAGAATGATCTCGCTGTCCGGATATTCGGACAAAGAGCACAGAAACTGCAGGAAGTGGCAGAGAAGATGAAGGCGGCTTTCCTGTGAAACGAATAGACAAACTGTATACAGAAAAAAGTGTATGTGCAAATGAACGAATTCCCAGAAGGGCACGTAGAAGTGCCTTCTTAGGAATTCGTTCATTTTGCATATTGCCGTAAGTTTCCAGAGCTGATAAAACAGGTTCCTGGAAGCGTGGATGTTTCCAATGGAATCAACGAAACTGGCGAAATAGACAATAAACGGACAGAGAATATGTAGAAAATTGCTAAAAACGAACGCTTGATAAAAATAAATAGTAACAATATAGACAAAAACATAAAACGTACTATAATAAACTTAACATGTATCCCGAGAGGGTGCTGGAAGTCCCGCACAGCGGGACTTCATTTTTCACAGAGATTTTTAAAATGACAAAAACTCTGCGAAAAAAGAGGAAGAAAAAAGAAAGAATTGCAAAACTGAAAAGGAAACAGAATGGTCGCAAAAGAAAAAAAAATGCATAAAAGGAGGAATGTACATGCATTTGAGAAAGAAAATTCTGTCTGTTGTGTTAGCCGGTGCTATGATCGGCGGAGAGCTTGTGACCGGCATTGGAAGTTTCACACTTCCGGTAAATGCCGCTGACAGCGCCTTTGCAGGCGAAGAGTGGTATGACCAGATTGATAAAGTGGAGGAGAACCGGGAGCCGGCACATGCGTATTTTACACCGTATGAGTCTGCAGAAAAAAAGCTTTGACAAACGAAAAATCAGTTCTGGATGTGGATGAATCAGAATCCGCTTACAAACAGTCCCTGAACGGTACCTGGAAATTCAAATTTGCCCAGAAACCGGCAGAACGTGAAAAACAGGCAAAAGGTGCAGATGCAAAAAATTATGTGGAGAACTGGGATACCTCAGGCTGGGATGACATCAAAGTTCCAAGCTCCATCCAGACGATCAAGGATGCAGACGGCAATTTCAAATACGAAAAGCCGATCTATGTAAACCAGAGATATCCGTGGCAGAACTATGAAAATGTCAGCCTTGGAGCAAACGTTACAGCACCGACCGTAAACAACAGTGTCGGCCAGTACAAGAGAACCTTTACCGTTCCTTCAGACTGGGATGGAAGAGATGTTTTCGTATCCTTTGAAGGTGTAGAGTCCGCATTCTATTTATATGTAAACGGGCAGAGAGTCGGATACGGCGAAGACAGCTACACGACCGACGAGTTCAATATCACAAGTTATTTGAAAAAGGCGAAAATACCATTGCAGTGGAAGTTTATCGCTGGTCTACTGGAAGTTATCTGGAGAACCAGGACTTTATCCGTATGAGCGGTATTTTCCGTGATGTAAATCTTTACTCTAAAGCAAAAAGTAGAGATGCGTGACCTGTTTGTAAAAAACAGATCTGGATAATAATTATAAAGATGCAACCCCTGACGCTGGATGCAGATATCCGTAATCTCGGTGATGATACAGCAAACAGGCAAGAAATATACCGTATCTGCTGATCTTTATAAGATTGACGGCAAGACAAAAAGTGTGGTCTGAGCCGATGGTGATCGAAGCGACTGTTCCGACAGCAAAGAAAAATGTGGCAGAGAAAGCAGATGACAAGGGTGCACACTTTACCGGCGATAAAAAAGTAACCAATCCGGACAAATGGTTTGCAGATACACCGAACCTGTACATGTTGCTTGTTCAGTTAAAAGATGAAAACGGCAATGTCGTGGAGACCACTGTTCAGAGAGTCGGATTCCGCGAGATCAGCAAAGCAGATATCAACGAAGCAGGTCAGGAACAGGTACAGATCAACGGTGAAAAGATCATGTTCCGTGGTACAAACCGTCATGAAACAGATGACCAGGACGGACGTGCAATCTCCAAAGAAGATATTACGACGGATCTGAAGATGATGAAACAGTTCAATGTCAATGCGATCCGTACCAGCCATTATCCGAACAATCCATATATGTACGGACTGGCAGATGAGCTGGGTATTTATATCTGTGATGAGACGAATGCAGAGTCCCACATCGGTGCGACAAGCAAAGCAACATCCCGTCCGGATATCCGATCTGGAATACTTCCGTTATAACCGCACCCAGAATATGGTAGAGCGCGATAAAAACCATCCATCCGTAGTGATCTGGTCCCTTGGTAATGAGGCTACTTACCAGGCTTACAATATGGATGAAAACTACTGCTTCTACAATTCCACACAGTGGATCCTGCGGCGTGATCCGTCCTGTATCCGTAAATACGAGCGTGACAACCGCTATACAAAGGGTGACCGCACAAAATCCATGGTAGATATCTATTCCTCCCAGTACTGGGGTGTAGATTCTGTCAAGAGTCAGGTAACAAACACGGGCAATAAGTCGCCGTATATCCAGTCTGAGTATGCCCATGCAATGGGTAATGCCCTTGGTAACTTCAAAGAGTACTGGGATATTTTCCGTAACTACCCGAATGCACAGGGTGGATTTATCTGGGACTGGATCGATCAGTCTGTTTCTACAAAAGTAGAAAATACAACAACTTACACGATCACAGATTCGAACACCGGTGTTGCAACGAAATTTGACGGAAAAGTTACCGAAGGACGCAACAATACAAAAGCGATCCAGGGAACTTATGCAGCGACGGACAGTGCAAAACTGGCAACCAACAGCACAACCGGTATCACACTGGATGTATGGGTAAAACCATCGGAGAACTTTACAAAATCCGCACAGGCGTTTATCTCCAGAGGAGACAGCGACGGCTACAACCTTCAGATTGACCGCTATGGTAAATTTGAGTTCTTTGTAGACGGATGGAGCGGTGGTACTTTATCCGCAGATATTCCATCTGATTTCACAGACGGAAACTGGCATCGTCTGACGGCAACTTATATTGGTACCGAGTACAAGCTGTATTACGATGGAAAACAGCTTGCAACAGGACAAAGAACCAACAAGACAACCTGTGATGCATCCAGCAATCCGATCGACATCACCATCGGAGCATCCGCAGACCAGTCCGGAAGAACCTTCAACGGTGCAATCGACCGTGCGACCGTGATCAAAGGTGTTATGACAGAAGAACAGATCCAGAATACAAACGATAATCTGGACGCAGTAAAAGATAACGTAGCTTATTCTATTGACTTTGGATCTGCTTCCATTAAATCAGAAGGAACAAACTACAAAGACAGCACATACTTCGCATACGGCGGAGACTGGGGCGAGACGGTAAATGATAATGATTTCTGTGCAAACGGTATCTTAAATGCAGACCGCACACCTTCCGCAGAACTGTATGAAGTCAAGAAAGTACATCAGGAAGTTTCCTTCTATGATGACGGTGAAGCAACAAACGGTAAAGTCCGTGTTGTAAACGAGTTCCTGAACACCAACCTGAACAAATACAATGTCTCCTGGACATTAAAAGAAGATAACAAAGTGATCGGAAGCGGTCAGCTTAGCGAGGAGCAGAAGAACATCGCACCGCAGGCAGAAGCTACCGTAACACTGGCAAACTTCCCGAAAGTAAGTGCGACAGCAGGTTCTGACTATACACTGACACTCTCCGTAACACTGAAAGAAGATGCCGCGTGGGCAGGCGATTATTACGGACATGAAGGTGATGAGGTTGCATTTGAAGAATTTGATCTTGCTTACACTCCGGAAAAAGCACAGCCAACGATCAGTGCATCTGACATGGATAAAGTAAACGTAGCAGAGAGCGATGATGCGATCACTGTTACCGGAAAGACATCCAAAACAAACGGCAAAGCATTTGAAGTTGTGATCGACAAAGCACAGGGTTACATCACCAGCTACAAAGTAGACGGCAAGAGCCTGCTGGAGAACAGACCGGTTCCGAACTACTACCGTGCACCGGTCAGCAACGACCCATCCTTCTCCACAGCGATGAAGAATGCAAAGACAGAACTTCACGCTGGATGAGAACGGCATCACTGTAGATAAGAAAGACAAAGTAGTCAACATTCATGTATCAGGAAGCATTCCTGAAGTAAATACACCGAACAGCATTGATTACATGATCTATGGCAATGGTGAGATCGTAGTAACCAATACGGTTACACCGAGTGCTTCTGCAGGAAATATTGCAAGAATCGGTATGAAGATGACAGTTGCAAAAGATTACGAGAAGCTGACATACTACGGAAATGGTCCGCAGGCAAACTATGTTGACCGTAACACCGGTGCAAAACTTGGTATATACAACAGCACCGTAACCGAACAGTTTGAAAAAAAATATGTAAAAACCTCAGGAAAACGGAAACCACACAGGTGTAAGATGGACAGCACTGACAGCAGAAGACGGAACAGGTATCCTGGTATCTTCTGACAGCGAAATGGAATCCGGAGCCCTGCATTATAAAGCAGAAGATCTGGCATCCTACCGTCATCCATATCAGGTTCCGGTACAGGAAAATACCATTCTGACTGTTGACCTGATGCGGCGCGGACTTGGAAATGCAAGCTGCGGTCCGGCTCCTCTGAGCAAATACATCATTTCCGCAGGAAAGACTTATGCACAGACATTCAGCATCCTTCCTCTGACAAAACAGACATCAGATGAAGAAAAGATGGCAAAGAGCAACGAAGATGTGAAATCCGGTATGCCGCTGACAGGAATCAAAGTAAACGGCAAAGAACTGGATAACTTCAGCGACGGACAGAGCGAATATACTTACACACTTCTGAGAGGAAGCTACGAAGAAGGAAAGGTTCCTCAGGTAGAAGCAATCGAAAAATCAGATGATGTCATTGTAACTGTTACACAGGCAACAGCAGTTCCTGGCACAGCGACCATCAAAGCCGTTTCTCCATTTGGTGTAGAAAAAGACTTATACGATCAACTTCAAAGTTCAGGATGAACTGTATGTATCCGATATGGACTGGCACGTTGACCAGGGCGGATACTTCGAAAACACAAGAGATGCCTGCGGATGCGGAAACCGATGGCAGTCTATGTAGAAGGCACAAAACAGAGCTTTGACAAAGGTGTGGCTATGCATGCACCGGCAGAACTGGGCGTTAACCTGGAAGGCAAGGGCGTAAGCAGATTTACCGCACGCATCGGTATCAGTGCAGACCAGACACTTGGAAACAAAGCAGATGTAAACTATGTGATCAAAGGTGATGGCAAAGAGCTGTACCGCAAAGACCATGTGATCTCCAACGGACAGTCCTACCTCGTAGATATCGATGTATCCAAAGTAAAAAGATCTGCGTCTGATCGTAGAAGAAGGCGATGCAGATTACAACGACCACGCACTGTGGGCAGATGCAAAATTCACGTTCCAGAGTGAAACTCCAGATCCGAAGCCGATCAAAGTAGCAAGCATCAGCGTAACAGCTGATAAGACAGAGCTGACCGTCGGTGATACGATGCAGGCAGCTGCAGCTGTATTACCGGAAAATGCAGACAACAAAGAAGTGACCTGGGCAAGTTCAGATGAAACAGTGGCAAACGTAAGCGAAGCAGGTCTGATCACAGCAAAAGCAGCCGGAACGGCAACCATCAAAGCAACAGCAAAAGATGGAAGCGGAGTATCAGGAGAACTTGTGATCACGGTAAAAGCAAAACAGGTTACTCCAGATCCGGAGCCGGTCAAAGTAGCAAGCATCAGCGTAACAGCAGATAAGAAAGAACTGGAGATCGGCGGTACTGCTCAGGCAACCGGCAGCTGTATTACCGGAAAATGCAGACAACAAAGAAGTTACATGGACAAGCTCAAATGAAAGTGCAGTAACAGTAAACGAAAGTGGTCTGATCAAAGCAATTGGTGTTGGAAGTGCAGATATCATTGCAACTGCAAAAGACGGAAGCGGTGTAACAGGCAAAGTTACCATCACGGTAAAATCAAAAGATATTGATCCGGTACCGACTCCGACCCCTGCACCGGCAGAAAAAGTCGAAGAGCTGAACAAGGCAGTCAAAGAAGCAGAATCATTCAAAGAAGCAGATTACACAGCTGAGAGTGCAGGCAAACTGAAAGCAAAGCACTGGCAGAAGCTAAGAAAGTTCTGGAGAATAAGGATGCTACTGAGGCAGAAGTAAACGCAAAGCACTGAAAGCAGTCAGCGATGCAAAAAGCGACTCTTGTCAAGAAAGATGATAACAATAACAACAACGGAAACAATAATCCGGCACCACAGGTTCCGGCAGTTGGAACAACCATTACAGTAAAAGGCGTTACTTACAAAGTAACGAAAGCTGATGCAGTAAACGGAACGGTTTCTGCAGTGAAACTGAAAGCAACGAAGAAAACAAAAGTTACGATCCAGGATACAGTAAAAGTTGGAAATTACAGCTTCAAAGTAACCACGATCGGTAAGAATGCTTTCAAGAACAACAAGAAACTGAAGAGCATCGTGATTGGAAACAACGTCAAGAGCATTGGCTCCAATGCATTCAATAAAGCGAGCAAGCTGTCAAGCGTAACTTTCAAGGGAACAAAGATCGTGAAAGTTGGCAGGAATGCATTCAAGGGTACTTCTTCTAAGATGAAAGTTACAGTTCCTAAGAAGATGAAATCCAAAACGCTGAGAGCACTGAAAAAGAACCTTCAGAAAGCAAAAATCAGCAAAAAGGCAACTTATAATAAAGTAGCGAAAGTAAAGTAAATAAAAGAATCTCTTGAATAACAGAAGTTCAAGTTGTAACGAGAATCGTCGCATGCTACAATAGGTATGCGGCGATTTTGTTGAGGTAAATGTCGGCAAAGCTGAACAGAATCGCGTGCCAAGTCTTACGTGTCAAGCGGATATTCGCAATTGAAGCAGGGGACTTCCTTGATTTGGTTCAATCATAATAACGAAAGAAGGTAACAAAAGTGGAGACACTGAAAAAGTTTGTGAAATATTATGCACCTTACAAAGGTGTGTTTTTCTGGATTTGCTGTGCAGCGATTATCAGTTTTGTGGATCTGGCATTTCCACAGATCCTTCGCAGTCTGACAAAAACACTGTTTTTAAAAGATGCAGCTGTGATCTTACAGGCACTGCTTCCTATCGGGGCAGGATTGCTGCTATGTATGCAATACAGGCGTTGTGCAAGTATTATGTGACGTGTCAGGGGCATATGATGGGAGCAAGGATGGGCGGGATATGCGCCAGGAATTGTTTGAGCATTATGAAAAACTGTCGTTCTCTTATTATAATCAGCATAATTCCGGTCAGATGATGAGCAAACTCGTATCAGATCTGTTTGACATTTCTGAGCTTGCACATCACGGACCGGAAAATCTGTTCATTTCACTGATTAAGATTGTCGGAGCCTTTATCTTCTTATTTTTGATCAACTGGAGACTGGCGGTGCCGCTTCTGTTTCTGGTTGTGCTGATGCTGATCTTTTCCCTGCGTCAGAATCGCCGTATGCAGGCAACGTTCATGGATAACCGACGCAAGATCGGAGATATCAATGCGAGGCTTCAGGATACCCTTTCCGGGATCCGTGTCGTACAGTCTTTTGCAAATGAGGAGATTGAGCGGAAGAAATTTCAGAAAAGAGCAACGAAGGATTTCTGGTATCCAAAGATGCGAACTATCGTTGTATGGGAAGTTTTATGAGCGACAATCTGTTTTTCCAGGGACTGATGTATCTGGTGACCCTGGTCTTTGGCGGATGGCTGATCGCACACGGAAAAATGGAAGGCGGCAGATCTTGCCATGTATGCTCTGTACATCGGAATCTTCATCAGCCCAATCCAGATCCTGGTTGAGCTGACAGAAATGATGCAGAAAGGCCTGTCCGGATTTCGCAGATTTCTCGATGTGATCGAGACAGAACCGGATATTCAGGATGCCGAAGATGCAAAACCACTGACCAATGTATGTGGTGATGTATCTTATGAAAATGTTTCCTTTCATTATCAGGATGATGAGACACCGGTACTGTCTCATGTCAGCTTTCGGATTCCGGCAGGCAGATCGATCGCACTGGTCGGACCGTCCGGAAGCGGTAAGACCACGATCTGTTCGTTGCTTCCACGTTTTTTTACGATGTGACGGAAGGAAAAATCACGATTGACGGAAAAGATGTCAGAGGACTGACACTTGAAAGTCTGCGAAATCAGATCGGACTGGTGCAAGCAGGATGTCTATCTGTTCTGCGGAACGATCCGGGATAATATCGCTTACGGAAAACCAGAGGCCTCCATGGAAGAGATCGTCGATGCAGCGAAAAAGCAAATATTCACGATTTTATCATGTCACTGCCGGATGGATACGACAGCTACGTCGGTGAACGCGGAACACGCCTCTCAGGAGGGCAGAAACAGAGAATTTCCATCGCCAGAGTTTTCCTGAAAAATCCGCCGATCCTTATTTTAGATGAGGCAACGAGTGCACTGGATAATGAGAGTGAACGATGGATTCAGAAAAGTCTCGAAGAACTGGCAAAGAACCGCACCACAATCACGATCGCACACCGCCTTTCCACGATCCGCGGGGCAGATCAGATTCTTGTTGTTGCCGATAATGGGATCGCAGAGAGCGGAACACATGAAGAACTGCTGAAAAAGGCGGGATTTATGCACATTACTGTGAACTCGGAAATGTGACAGATTTTTCAAAGGCCAGTGCAGATAGCAGGCAAATAAAAATTGACCGTTGATTTCCTAGCAGGTGTAAAGAACTGAAATGCCGCACATTTTAAAATAGTGTTTGCAAAGAATAGTATTGCATGTGCAAATGAACGAATTCCCCGAAGGGCACGTAAAAGTGCCTTCTTGGGAATTGTTCATTTTGCACATTGCTGTACGTTTTTGAACGGCCATAGTTTTTAAAAACACTTCATATCATATTTTACACGCTGGCAGGAAACAGCCTTTTGCCACGCTGGTGCACGCAGAAAGTTTTTAGAATCAAAACGTTCCGCATCAAGATAGTAAAAAGCAGAGGCACAGTGATGGAAATTTACTACCGTTACAGTGTCTCTGTTTTTTCGTGTTCTGCCTTTTGGCCTGAAAGGACTGTTCCGCTTAAGCACCCCCCGGCAAGCCAGGAGCTTTTAGCAATGTGCAAACGAACGGTATCGTAAAAAAATAGTGCGTAAAATAATACAGCCATGATGAATTCGAAAACAAATCGCTCTGACGGTAGCAAGGCTTCCGTCGTGAGGTTTGCGATGCCGCTTTGCCCCAAGGAGCCGCTGTCTGAGCCTCGAAGAGGCGAGTTTAGGCGAAGGGCGGCTAACCGGCGAGCGAACCGAACAGGAAACGCAGCGTGTCAGGAGATTGTTTTCGAATCATCATGGCGTTATATATTTTATAAAAATCATTTCTATGGCGTTCATTTGCACATTCTAAAAACCTCCGCCACAACTTTTTATTTTACAGTTACTTTAATCTTAACTTTCTTACTTCCGGATTTCACGGTAATCGTTACTTTTCCGGATTTCTTTGCTTTTACGACTCCCTTTGAAGAAACGGTCACTACTTTCTTATTGGAAGAAGTGTAGATCAGTTTCTGTTGAGATGTGAGTGGTTTTAACACTGGTTTCAGTTTTACGCTGGAGCCTTTCTTCAGTGTCAGTGTTTTTGACAGCCCCTGTATCTTTTTTCGTCTTTACGGCAGTTTTCTGAACATTGACTTTGACAGTCTTTTTTCAGTCCGCTCTTCAAAGTGATGGTCAGGACTGCATGATCTTTTTTCTTTCCGGCTTTGATCTTACCGTTTTTGTTAACAGTGAAGACTTTTGGATTGCTGGAAGTGTAAGAAACAATGGAATCTCCATTGGCAAGTCCGCTTACTTTGAATTTTGTGGTAGTCTGTTTTACTTGCGGCGGGATCAAGGTCATATTAACCTTGATGCTCGGAGTCAGAGCTGTTCCGACAGTACGGGTCTCTTTTTTCACCACATGCACATACTCTTTCCTGTTTTTCTGCTGAAAATACAGTAGCGACCGATACGGTTTTCCATGTACTGAAGCTGTGTGCGTGTTTTACAGATTCTGTTTCAGTTTCACTTTCGGTTTTTTTCCGATTGCCATTACGATATCTTTTGGCAGGATGTAAGCAGATTCAGTGCTGTCCTTTGGTGCCTTTACAACGGTGATCTGGTAGGTGCCGCCGGAAGGAATAGTAAGTGATACTTTTCCGTTTTCGTCGGTTATGGCACTTACAACTGCATTGCCGTTTGCATCAACAGCGGATACGGTATAACCTTTCTGTACAGATGCCGGTTTGAGATTTCCCTTTTCATCGTAATCCATCGGGTGCATACCCCATAAGGTCAGATCCAGCTTTTCACCGGCCTGGATGGTTTCCGGTACATTTTCAAAATACAGATAAATATCTTTGTACTGCTTCAGGTCACCATACATAAATACAGATACGGAATCCCCACTGGATACAACTGCTTCTGCTACACTGGCAGATCCTGGAATCTGATCGTTGACGCAGATACCAATGTTGTAGGTTTCAATGCCATAGATCTTGTTGATAAATCCATTGTTTACAGCCAGATAGTCGGTAGGGTTTGCTTTAAAGGCATCTTTGTACTGTGCGGCATGCCATGCGACCAGCACATCAAGTGCAGTTACTTTGTTTTTATAAGCGACCGGTTTGGAATAACCATAGTTTGAAAGCAGTATGAGCCTTAACGGTCATTTTGCTGACATCCATACCTTTGCCGGCTTCCTGATTGATCTTTACGGTGACAAGAGCTTCTGTTTCGTTCTGAGAATCCTGTATGGTGCTGATAAGAGCAGTGATCTCAGTAACTTTCTGCTCGATTTCTGTTTCGGCTGCATCTTCTCTTTTAAGGAGAGCTTTTGCTTCTGTGATCGCCGTCTGCAGTTTGTCTCTGGTTCCTTCCGGATACTGTCCGGCTCCGGTTCCTTCGGTTACAGAATCCAGAAGCGTCTGTGCATGATCAATGGCAGTCTGAAGCTGTTCAGCAACTTTGCTGTCCGGCTGTACAGTAACAGTAACGGATACTTCCTGTTTGTAGAGTTTCTGTAAAGCTTCGTTGCCCGGATGGCTGGATGCGTATTTTCCGTAACGTTCGCCGCTGAGCCAGGAAGTGATCGTGATCTCAGTTGGAGTTTCCGGACGGATGACAACCAGATTTTCATGCTGGATCACGGCATTATTGGAAGAACGGAATTTGTTGTAACCGGCACCCTCCATTTCCCATGGATCATCGAAATATCCGTCTGCACAGATACCGGCATCGGTAACATCACTGATGTTGTATACCCAGACAGCATTTCCATCGGCATCAAAATACATTTCCTGGAACGGATGCAGGTTTTCGGTGATTTTATCTGCAGATACATTGTTTCCTTTGATACCGTCAAAATAATGAGCTTTCGCATAATCCATCATTCCAACTTCTTTATCCAGGTCTTCCTGTGTCAGCTTTTTGATGGTGATCGGGAATACCCTGGAAACAGTCACGCCCTCACGCGTAAAGGAAACGGTCAGGTTGACGGTGGTGTCCTGAGGCTGGAATACATCTACGTTTGCTTTGTAACCGTTGATTTTGACAGCATCGTTGTCAGAAGTTACGGTGATTTCTTTATTATTAAAGACATTCTCGCCGTTCTCATCTTCGATCCGAGTATATCTTGGCGAGCTGAATGTCACCGGTGCAGGCTTCGGATCAATTACCGTCGTTGTTCCGTAATAAACAAGATCGGTAATCTTATAATACTGGTTCAAAATTGCTTTGAGTTCAGCTTCAGTCGGAGCCGGTTTTCCGGTACCTTTTACAGTTACGGTAAATGGCACGCTGATCGTATTAATATCAGATATTTTTTCAACCTGTTCGTTCATGACAGATTCATTTGCCGTGAATGTAGCAGTCAGTGTAACTTCCGTATCTTCAACCGGCTGATTGATCACACCGGTTGCAGCGTAGATCGAAGAATCGATCGAAGGCTTCTGGATGCTGATCACATCTGGATTGGAAGAAGTCCAGCTGATGGTTGACCATACGGTACGCAGGCTGGTTCCCCATACACTGCGGCAGTGTCAGATTGGAAGTTACCTCTGTCTGACTGGTATTTTCACCTTTGATTCTATCCCAGGTCAGCTGATCGGCTTCCGATTTCATTTTGGAAGCAAAATGTTTCTGATCCCATCCAATGACTACTCTGCATTCGGCTGTTTCTGCTGTCGCATCGTTTAAGCTGAATTTCAGCACAACGGAAATGGTTTTTGAATTCAGGCCGTAAGCGTTCAGCGTATCGGCAGTAGAGTAATGGATGATGCCGTCAGTGCTGATCCAGTCAGTATCGTCAGAAGAAACAACAGATACCGTTACCTGATCTGCTTTATCGACAGTCGCATAATCGCCGGTTTTCAGTTTTGCTTCGATCAGTGCATTAATATTAGAAGCGTTTTTTGTAGGATGTGCGGATAGCACCAGGTTCCTTGTCAAAGATTTCTTTTACCTTATCAACGGCGACCTGATCGGCAGAATCAACCGTTACATCTTTGTCCATGTTTACGGCGGCCGTAATCTTTTCTTCTGATCCGGTTGGTGCATAAGAAACATTTTTACGTCCTTATATCCCTCGGCAGTTACAGAATAACGATAAGTGCCGTATTTGCTCAGCGTGTAGGAACCGTCACCATTTGCTGTCATGGTTTCCCAGTCGGTATCTCCCCAGTCATCTTCAACCTCTTCTTCCACTTTGAGGTTAAAGTTTGTGATGGCTGTATCGCCGTCCATTGGCTGGAAGGTTACAGCGTAGCTGGTAATATTTTTTTTCCAGTTCTACATCAATGGTGGTATCTTCGTCTGGTGTGATCGTGCCGTTGGCAGTTTTGTAGTTTGGTGCTTCAACCGTCCAGTTGTAGCTTACACCTTTCTGCAGTTTATAGCTTCCGTCGGATTCCGGACTGATCGTAGTATAGTAGCCCTTTTTAACCTTGATGGAAGCACCGGAAATTTCAGCACCGCTTGCTTTGTCCTTGACGGAAAATCTGATATTCTGCATCATGATCGGACTTAAAGTTACGGTTTTTAAGAAAACAGGTTCTTCGGAATTGCCTGTATAAGTAAATGTTTCGCTATAATCGGTATAGCCCTCTTTTTTTAACGGTCAGCTTGTAAGAAGCACCGTTTTCCATCTTGTAGGCGCCATCGCTTGCAGGTGTAACCTTGTCCCATCCGTCTTTTCTACGGTAATAGAGGCATCCGTAATTGGATTTTTGTCCTTATCCTGAACAGCAACCTGCATCTTGTATTCTACTTCAGCGGCTTCCAGAATAAAGGTGAAGTCCTGTGTGGCAAGTGCAGTGGCTGTTCCGTCATTGATGGTAGCTGTATCGGTATCTTTTGCAAATAATTTCAGAGTGACTTTGATCGGGGTATTGACCGTCGGTCTTGTGATGGAAAGCCTTCCAGGTGATGCAGGAGTACCGCCGGAAGGGTAAGATAAATAATCATTTTCTTCGATGTACCATCCACCCACATAATTACTGGAACTGGATACTGTCAGCAGACGCAGAGCATCTATAACAGATCCTGACGGTGTTTTCAGGCCAATGTTGTAGGTAAGACTATCCGTGCTTTTTTTGACAACGCTGTTACCGCCGTTGGTGATAACTTTCTTTGCACCGTTAATAAAATTTTCTTTCAGATACGCCTGTGCGGCTTCTTCTGCACTCTGGGTTTCGTCTGCCTCTTCAGCCTGGGAAACCACCCCGGTATCTGTCGGCGAAAGATCGCTGGCATACGTCACTGACGGCAGATTGCCAACTGTCATCATGGCACATAAAGCCAGGGAAAGTGCTCGCTTCATTAGCTCTTTTCTTTTCACTTTTTTTTTCCTCCTGAGTTTGAAATAGAATGAAAATAGTTATAGGGTATACAGGATATCCTAGCCTTTTCCATTTACTGTGTCAAGAATTTAACAGGACAAAAAGTTTACATTCTTTTACACAAAGCATACAAATGACAAAAAAATGCTTACACAAGCTTGCTAAGATGTTTTCGTCATGTAAAAACAGACTTGAATCGAGGAGGAAACAAACGTGAAAAAATGGAAGCTTAGTCTGATCGGAAATGTTCTGGCGGCTGGCAATGCTGATCACTTCACTGCCGCTGAACATGCTTCCGGTGCAGGCCGCGGAAGCATCTGGAAAAGAAGTCGAAAGTGCAACGGTAGCAGACTGGAAACTTGGAGAGAACTACGCAAAGGAAGGCACACAGATCGCAGACGGAACACTGCAGATGATCGACCAGTCTGGTAATGGGAATGATCTGAAAATGCAGTTTTATGACGGCAAGAAAGTGACGGAAAGCGTTCCGAATGCCGATGTATTAAATGAAAATCTTCACTTTTCCGAGGAAACCATGAATGGCGGCAGCGATGGAAGTATGGAGTTTGACGGGAACAGTGAAAGCGGAAAAGGTGCAGATCTTGTGACGGTTGATGATGCACCGATCAATCAGGAAAAATTTGAGAATGGTTATACGATTGAATTTCTCTATAAATTCCCGGAAGACTGGACGGATTCGGATTCCTGGATGGGACTGATGGCAAGACAGACCAGTTACACAAGAAATGGAGATAACTATACTTTTCCGGTAAATTCCATGGATGAGCCGCAGCTTGGAAGTATGTCGGTTGCAGTTTCAAACTGTAAAGAGGTACAGTTCCTTACGGCTCCGGCAGAAGATGATCATCAGATGGAGAGTGCGGCATGGTCTGTGTCGATGGATAAAGGAAATGAATGGTATCATATTGCGATTGTTTCGGACGGTCAGAAGATCCGCACTTATGTAAATGGATGCGAAGCATTCCGTGATTATGAGAGCAGCGATATGATCGGTATGTTTGCCGATGAAAAGGACGGACGATTCCGCATCGGTTCTTCTTGGTATGTGGAGAAAAAAGGAGACTGGGGCTATAAAGAACTGGACAAATTTCTCCAGGGAAATCTGCAGGAGATCCGTATCTCCAATGCGGCACTGGAACAGAAAGACTGGCTGATCCCGGATCCGACCAGATATGCGGGAAACTATGGAAGCAACGAAGCATATCAGCTGAAAAACGAAGAAGATTACAACTTTGTTCTGCTTCCGGATACACAGAATACCGTGAAATTCAAAAAGATGTCATGAACACTGCCATCGATGAGCTGATCCGCACAGCCGATGATCTGAATGTCAAAGGAGTCATTCATCTTGGCGATGTGGTAGAGAACAATAACGATGGTACACAGTACGATACCGCAAAAGAGGTGTTCTACAAACTGCCGGATGCAGGAATCCGTTTTCTGGTACAGCCGGGCAATCATGACGGATGGGCGAGTGGTACAACCAACTACTGGAACAGTTTTGGAGCAAACAGCAAAATTTTTGCAGACCGTACTTCCTGGTATCTGACAAACAACGGCTACAGTTCTTACATGCTGGTGAATGCAGGAAGCTACACCTATCTTGTGATCTCCTGGCGTGCACCGGAAGCGACCCGGGACGCAACAACAATACGGCATGGGACGCAAGTCAGGAATCCTGGTTCAAACAGGTGCTCGAGACCTATCCGAACTGCCCGACGATCGTCACGACACACGATCTGCAGAACTGTTCTGACACACAGCCAAGTGCGATCAAATTAAGTGCAAACGGAACAAAACTGTGGAATCTGGTCAAAGGATACGATCAGGTATTTATGATGGTCGGCGGCCACAGCCACGGTGCAGGTATTGAGACACTGACAAACGACAACGGAAAACCGGTCATCTCGATCCTGACCGATTATCAGTTCGCATACAACGGCGGAAACGGACTGTTCCGTTATCTGGAATTTGACGAAAAAGACAATAAGATTTATTATTCTGCCTATTCTCCGTATGTAGCGTCTCTTTCCGAAGAGCAGAAAACCTTTTTCGATGTGAATTTCTTAAACGGAGAAGGAAACACAGGAAATGTAGACCTGAACTTCAAAGAACGTTTTCCGGGGATGGAAAAAAAGAACAGCAAACAGGCGACCGAAGGAAAATGGATGAGCGGTGAATATCACACCCATTCCGGACAGTCCAAAGATGCAACGGAAAATTATATGTCACTGGAAAATGTACTGGGAGCGACCTTCAAAGATAAAGATATTTTAAAGAAAAATCAGGGAAGTGCGACCAAAACCGATAACATTACCGATGAGAATGGTTTTGATTACCTTTCTCTGGCAGACCATCTGCGTAAATCTTATAATGGAGTGGATGGCAAAGGAAACGGCAATTATACAACACCATTTTATGTGGGCAGCACAGACACAGCAGCGTGAAATGGAAAAACTGCAGGCACAGGGAAAATACACCGATAAACTGATGTATACAGCAACGGAGTGGGATATGCCGGGACTGGATCATGCGACGGTCGGTCTGATCGATTCAGAAAGCGATGCCGTTCCTTATAAAGGAATCCATGAGTTTGAATGGAAATATGCAAGTGCGAAAGACGGCGATGATCCGACATCCATGTTTACCGAGACCGGAAATAATTACAGCGGTGATTTCGATGAGCAGGCAGAGTGGGGGAGACCGTAAAAATCAGAACAATGCTTCTTCTGATGTTTCAGCAGAGGCAGTAAAATGGGTGGCAGAAAATTATCCGGACAGCTACGTTCTGCCGAACCATCCGTCACGTCACGATAACTGTGATGATACCAAAGATTATGGCGAAGTGACCGTAGGTGAACTTCGAAAACTAAACGATGCGGCACCGAATGTGGTATTTGGTGTGGAAGGAATGCCGGGAAATCAGATGGATCCGTCCTGTGAGCTTCCGATGTCCAAACTGCGTGCCGGAGCAGATGAGATCATCTCGGTGACAGGCGGTGCATGGGATGCAATGCTCTCTGAAGGCAGAAAATTCTACAACTTTGCAAACTCTGATTTTCACTTTAAAGTCAGCAACAACGAAAACTATTCCAGCGGATACTGGTCAGAGAATTCTCCAAAAACTATACCTGGGTAATGCCTGGAACAGACGGAAAATACACCTTCAAAGATGTTGTGGCAGGGCTTCGTTCCGGCAACAGCTACTCTGTAAACGGAGAGCTGATCTCAGACCTCAGCTTTACAGTAAGTGACAAAACAAAAATGCAGGTATGGGAAGTGAACTTAAAAGAGACAAAAATGATAAAGTTACCGTTACCGTAAGATTTAAGGTTCCGGAGAAAAATAATTATCAGACATTATACAATACCAATACCGGCATTTCGGTCAGCAACAAACCGGAAGTAGATCATGTCGATCTGATCGCAGGTCACATCACTGGAAAAGTAAAAGAAGCGGATTACGAAAGCACAGCCAATACCGATGCAAAAAAATCGTAAAAACCTTCAGCAAAGAAGAAATCAAAGCAAAGAAAAGGAGAAGACGGATACTATACGCTGACTTACACAATGAAAGCAGATGCTGATATGTATTTCCGTGTACGTGGACTTTCCTCTTCCGAAGTAGATGAAAACGGAGATCCGGTGACACATGAAAGAACGATCACAAACGACAAGCCGGCACGTTTTGATTACATTAACGACTATAATTACAGCCATCTGTCCTTCTACGCAAACCCTGTTTTCGTAAAAGTGGACGGAAGTGTTGAAAAATCAATCCTGAATGTTGCATACGAGGCCTACAAAGATCTGGATCTTACTGCTTACACAAAAGAAAGTGCAGACGCATTTTCAACAGCACTGCATAGTGCAGAAGAACTGATCGAACGCGGCGATGCATCCGAAGAAGAACTGCGTGCGGCAAAGAGAACAGCTGATGAAAGCGGCAAAGCAGGTCTGATCCCGGATACAAAGAAATTGCAGGATGCAGCAGATGCGCTGAGAAAAATGAGGCAGACGCAAAGAAAAAAAGAAGCAGATGCGGCGAAAGATCTGGCAGAAGCAAAGAAAGAAAGCAGCCGAAGCGGCAGAAGCTGTTTCAAAAGAAGCCTTAAAACAAGCATCGCTGAACCGGCAGGATGCACAGGAAGCCAGACGCCTTGCAAAGAGAAGCACAGAAAAATATGGAAGAGGCGAAAAAGAATGCCGAAACGGCAAAAAGCAGTCTTCCTTGCACAGAAGCCGGAATTAAAGAGCGTCAAGAGCAAACAGGCAAAGAAAATCCAGGTAAAATGGCAGAAAATTGAAAGTGCAGAAGGATACGAAATCCAGTATGCACAGAACAGCAAATTCAAAAAGCCAAAAAGCGATCGTAAAAATGCAGATACTTTGCAGAAAAAAAAATCGCAGGGCTGAAAAAGGAAAGAAATATTATGTACGTGTGCGTGCATACAGCAACCTGAACGGAACAAAATCTTACACTGACTGGTCAAAGAAAAAACAGTACGTGTAAAATAAAAAGTTTCAAAAAATAAAAATTTCTCTTGCATTTCCATGAAAGGTATGCTATCATAGGTAATGCATTGAGAAATGCGGGTGTAGTTCAATGGAGAACACCAGCCTTCCAAGCTGGATACGTGGGTTCGATTCCCATCACCCGCTTTTTTTGTTGCCCGAAATAAACGCTCCGCGAGATGCAAAGCGATTCTGTTAGATAAATGTCAGCAAAACGGATCAGAATAACATATCAAGTCTCACGTGCGTTCGATTTGAATTACCTGCTTAACGCGACCATTCTTTCACTGCTTCTATGTCTACTTTCAGTGCAAGGGCAATTTGCTCAATCGGCATATGAAGTTCTGCAAGAGTAATAGCGGCATCTTTTTTTGCAGTATTGATACCATCGTTAAAACCATTATTAAATCCATCAGCTACACCGGCCTCATATTCTGCTTTTCTGAGTTTGCGTTCTTCCTCTTCTTTATCGTATTCGAATATACTCATAGAGATCACCTCCGATTTATTTGCACGAAGAAATTCAGAAAGAATGTTATTACGGATACATTCATCGACTGCTAGTTTAACTGCTTCGTTTAATTCTAATTCCCTCGCATATTTACGGACACAATTTACGTACCTTGCATATTCTTTTTAAAGTCTGGCAGTGTTCCATCAGTTCTTCATTATGACCTTCATTGATGTTTATTGTCAACACTTCCAGTTCCAGTTTCGGATTGCCTGGCAGATTTTCGAAAGCCTCCGATAAATGGTTCACCCAGCTGTCTTTTTTCTTTTTCTGTGCCATTGTAGAATACGATAAACTGTGGTGCAGGTATTTTCTGTAATATGGAAGAATAAAGAGATTTCTTATCTACCAGTTTCTGATATTCACTGGAAATATAGAATAAATCACGCAAAGGCATATTTGGATTGTAAGTTGATTGGTGTTCATACAGAAATAAATCTGTGTCAATGATAAAAGCAAGATCATTTTTCATTCCCATATAAATGGCATTTTCTAATGTAACAATTTCTAGCATTTCCGGGTTATCGTAATGAGCACCACGGATTGCGTTATAAAGAGATAATAAATTCTTCCGGTCAGAAAACAGCATACGAAATACCGTATCCTTGTAATTACGATTTGCAGTTGGTTGTTCTTTTTGAGCCATAGGCAGTACCTCCTTTTTGCAGGAGTGTACAAAAAAATGCGACAGTCATACTGCCTATACTTTTTCACAGTTTGAAACTCCTGCTTTTAAATTTGATTTGTTTGATTAAAAAGCATGAATTTCTGAAATGTGAATTAGAAAATATAGATGGCAGGATGCCAAGAACGTTAAGAAATATGCTTTGAAAATATGTTAGCATATAGCTCTCATTATTTCAATATGTTTTTAAAAAAGAATTAAAATTCACATAAATAATAAGAAGCACATAGGAATTTCCCAAAAAATGAAAAGCTGATACTATATAATGATGCCAGTGGCATATGTTTAGCACCGACCGAAGCGGAGCGTAGAAAGCATACTCCCTGCCGGGTTAAACATGTGTCTGACTTAAATCGTTCACCTGTCTGCCCGGAAGGGAGCATATTTGTTTATCCATTCTGAACCAGTTTTTTATAATTTTTACCGGGGATTGTAAAATATTCATTCTGGCAGATGACTTTGAAAAATTCACAGGCAGTTTACGCATGTGTCAATGAAAAAGAAGCGTTTGCACCGGCGGAAATTGTCGGACAGTCAATATGTATATCTAAAAATATAAAAGAGGTTATTGCTATAATGTGCAAATGAACGAATTCCCCGAAGGGCACGTAAAAGTGCCTTCTTGAAAATTCGTTCATTTTGCACATTAAGAAAATCTCCGCCTATCCCTCGATCACTTTCCTGATTGCATCATAAAGTTCATCATAGGTCTCAAATGCCGGCGACTGTGGATATTCTGCTTTGATTGCATCGGTACTTCTGAATAAGAAGCCTGCCTTACTTGCCTGGATCATGCCAAGGTCGTTATGGCTGTCGCCGCTTGCGATGGTGTCATAACCGATGGACTGCAGAGCTTTGACGGTTGTGTATTTGGATTTCTCACAACGCATTTTGAAATCAACGATTTCTCCGTTGTCAGCAACGACAAGAGAGTTGCAGAAAATAGTCGGATAACCCAGCTTTTTTTCATCAGCGGACCTGCGAACTGTGAGAAAGTATCGCTGATAATGATAACCTGTGTCAGTTCTCTTAATTTATCCAGAAATTCTTTTTGCTCCCGGGAGCGGATCGATTTTGGCGATGGTTTCCTGGATTTCTTTCAGTCCCAGATTATGTTCTTTAAAATATTAAGACGATATTTCATCAGTTTATCGTAGTCCGGTTCGTCTCTGGTGGTTTTCTTTAATTCCGGGATGCCTGTTTCTTCTGCAAAAGCAATCCAGATTTCCGGTACCAGTACACCTTCCAGGTCTAAGCATACGATTTCCATTTTGTCCTCCATTCTGATACAGTGATAACGCTGTATCGCTTCAAATATATTTTCCTGTCTATTATAGTCGAAAACAAAAAAACTACCACTGTAAATTTTAAAACAGACAATAATTTGTAAAAATTACCAATATAAGCGTTGATTTTTATATGTAAGTCAGATTATAATAAATATAAAAAAACAAGGGAGGGCAACACGATGAAGAAAACAGCATTCTTACTGGTACTGGCACTTCTGCTTTGCAGATCCTGCTCCCGCCTTCTATGGCAGGAAATGTCTATGCGGCATCTACAGAAGAGGTTGCACAGACACAGGCGGCAGACGGCGATCAGCTGAAAAGTCTGTATGACACGTATTATTTGGGGAGCTTGCAAAAAACAGGTGATTACGATCATCTGTGGGATGGATATGAGGTAAAACTGTATCTGAAAACATCCGATGATTCTCTGTAGGGCCAGGAGGCGGATGCATTTAAAGCAACGATTGGCGGGAAAGAATATGCGGTCGGCGAGGTAGCACAGGATTATACTTTATATGGCAAAGATGATTATGACTATTATGAAATTTCCGTTCCGATTTTGGAT
>VOFD01001236.1_pt1 | contig 30767 bp, 44 predicted proteins | sample 5384101 | NCBI WGS metagenome assembly VOFD01 (sample SAMN12384723, study PRJNA508395) | human gut metagenome | isolation source: healthy gut C | host: Homo sapiens
AGAATAATATGAGTAAAGTTGTTAAGCGTTTCGAAGCCGACGAAAATACATGTGGAATATGAAGGATATGTATGAAAACGACGGTCTTTGGGAAGATGATGTAAAAGAAGCGGAGTCCCTTATAAACGGAATGCCCGCTTATATTGAAGTTATGGATGAAAGTCCAAAGAAGCTTTTTTCGCTTCTTGAATATGATACGGAGATATCAAAGAAGCTTGAAAAATATATGTATATGCCAATCAGAAATCGCATGAGGATATGGGAGAGAGCAAATATCAGGATATGGCGGGAAGAGCTCAGAACCTTATGGTGAAATATCAGATGCAGAGCGCTCCTGTAACGCCTGCGATTATGAAAATTGGTAGAAAAAAAGATTACTGAATACACAGAGGCTGATAATAATCCAAACGGGCTTCCTTTATATAAGAGATATTTTGAGCTGATATTCAGAAAAGAAGAGCATATATTAGACGCAGATAAGGAAGAGCTTCTCGCAGGAGTAAATGATTTGTCGGAGACGCCGTCAGATATATTTGCAATGTTTAATAATGCTGATATCAGATTTGATGATATTACTGATAAAAATGGTGAAAGTCATCAGCTTACGCACGGAAAATATACGGCGTATCTGAGAAGTAAAGACAGAACGCTTAGAGAGAATGCTTTCAAGAAGCTTTATGAGAAATACGGTAATTACCGTAATACTCTTGCGGCTGCTTATCGCGGTAATTTAAAGCAGCATAATTTTTATGCAAAAGTCCGTAAATATGACAGTGGGATGCAGTACAGTCTTTCGGACGCCAATATACCTGTACGGGTGTATAACAGCCTGATAGATGCTACCCATGAAAATATCGGTCTTCTGCACAGATATATTTCTTTACGCAAAAAGGTGATGGATGTATCTGAGCTTCATATGTATGACCTTTACGTTCCTATGGTTTCGGACGTCAATATGAATATAGATTATGAAGAGGCAAAGCAAATAGTTATAAAAGGTCTTGCACCGCTTGGAGAAGATTATATAAATGAGCTTAAAGGCGGACTTTCGGGCGGCTGGATTGATGTGTATGAAAATGAAGGAAAGCGTACAGGGGCATATTCATGGGGAGCTTACGGAACACATCCGTATGTACTTTTAAACCATCAGAATGACCTTAACAGTGTATTTACTCTTGCACACGAGATGGGCCATGCGCTTCATACTTATTATTCCGACGCTAATCAGCCGTATATATATGCAGGATATAAAATATTTGTAGCCGAAGTTGCTTCTACGTGTAATGAGGCTCTTTTGGTTAATTACCTTATTAAGAACAGCAAGTCTGAAAATGAGAAAAAAATATTTGATAAATTATTTTCTTGAGCAATTCAGGACAACATTTTTCAGACAGACTATGTTTGCTGAGTTTGAAAAGATTACGCATGAAAAATGCGCTGCCGGACAGACGCTTACAGCGGATGTTTTGTGTGGAATATATAAAGAGCTTAATGCGTTTTATTTTGGTGAAGATGCGGTTATTGATGATGAGATAGCTTTGGAATGGGCGAGAATACCTCATTTTTATACACCGTTTTATGTGTATCAGTATGCAACGGGATTTGCAGCTGCAGTCAGTATATCAAGCGCTATTCTATCGGGAAATGAAGATGTTCTTTTAGGTTATCGAACATTTTTAAAGAGCGGAGGCTCATTAGACCCTATAGACCTCCTTAAGCTCTGCGGCGTTGATATGCTTACGCCTGAACCTGTAAATGAGGCTATGAAGGTGTTTGAATCACTGCTCAATCAGTTCTCAGAATAATGCGTTGACATCTTTATAAGTGCATAGACATTAGGCAGTATTAAAAAATATATTAAAGAAATCGGCTGTTTCCCATATCGGTTCAAGTGGGAATATGTTGCCCAGAAAGACCATCACTATGTAGATGGTCTTTACTATCGGAAGGATTTTTTCTCATTTTTTCCGAATAAAAATTGTACTGACTGTTCGCCGGGATAAAACCATCCTACAATCGTAGCTATTGCAAATCCCGCTATGGCAAATGTAAGAAAAGGTTTTCCGACGTACGGTACCTGCCCGAATGCGGCAATAGCATATTCTCCCGCACCGTAGCCTGATATGGATGCCGGGTCAGACAGATAGCTGCTGATAATAACAAGCCCGGTAACGGAACATATTACTATAGTGTCCCAAAAGGTCGCGGTCATTGATACAAGAGCCTGTTCTTTTTGGGGTAAGGTCTCCGCCCCCTGCGAATACGGCGGCAGAACCAAGTCCGGCTTCGTTTGTAAAAAAGTCCCCGTGCAATTCCGTATCTTGAACATGCAAGGAATCCTCCTCCGGCTATTCCGCCCGATACTGCCTTAAAAGAAAATGCATCATTTATAATAAGCTTAATACCCGGTATGATATATTCATAATTGCGAAAAAAGAATGTAAATGCAGCCTGCAAGAAAAAGAATACACATTACCGGGACTATTTTTGTACATACTTTTGATATGGAGTCTTTGCCTCCTGCAATAACAAGGCCGCATAGTATTGCAATTACCCATCCGCAGGCCATTCCCGGAATGTGAAATGTCTGCGAAAATGAAACTGAAACTGCATTGGACTGAGTAAGGCAGCCTGTTCCAAAGCATACCAAAAGCATTGATAATGCATACAATTTTCCAAGACGCGGCGCATTCAGCGCATCTCTTAAAACATACATAGGCCCGCCGCCTTGTTCCGTTTTATATAATCTTCCGAGATAACATTCATAATAAGTTGTAGCCATACCGAATAAGCCTGTAAGCATACACCAGAAAAGAGCACCGGGACCGCCGAGTGCAATCGCTGTGGAGACGCCGATTATATTGCCTGTTCCAAGTGTTGCGGCAAGCGTGGTGAACAGAACCTTTGGACCGTTTCCTTCTGAAAGAGAAAGCCGTATGCCTTTTCCAAGTTTTTTTGTATAAATCCGCATCTTACGGTGAGTATTATATGTGTGCCAAGAAGCAGTACAAGAAGAGGGCCGCTCCATAAAAAAGCATTAATCTGTTTTAAAAAATCAGCCATAATTTAAATGTATTTTTTGTTTAAATATATGAATAACCTAAGCCATATATTACCAGATAACAGGATACATATTTGAATGTCATATGGCAATACTATCTATCAGGATACGGAAGCAATATACTTCCTTATCTTCATATAAATAGCAATTATCACGGAGGTGAAAACAATGTCACAGAATTCCAATTCTTCTTCAAACAACATGGAAGTACCTGAGGCAAAGGATGCTATGGACCGTTTCAAGATGGAAGTAGCTTCTGAGCTTGGAGTACCTTTAAAGAATGGTTATAACGGTGACCTTACTTCTTATCAGAATGGTTCAGTAGGCGGCGAGATGGTTCGTCAGATGATTAAGAAGCAGGAAGAGTCAATGTCAAAATAAGATCAGGTTAAAGTTATATTTTAAAAGTACGTGGCGTATTATATGAATTTTATGCAGGACAGGTTTTTGGTTTTTCATAGAAATTATATAATACGCCACGTACGTTTCTGACAATTATCTTAACTTTTTAAAATAAATGTAGTATAATGAACAAATAAGTATTTCATAAGATAAATACGCAGGAGGTATAGCTATGAGCAAAGTACAGGATTATGTAAGAAGTATTCCTGATTTTCCAGAGGAAGGAATTATTTTCAGGGATATTACGAGTGTATTGCAGGATGCGAACGGATTAAAGCTTGCAATTGACAGTATGCTTGATATGTTAAAGGATGTTGATTTTGACGTAGTAGTCGGACCCGAATCCAGAGGATTTGTATTCGGTATGACGGTGGCTTATGAAACCAATAAAGGATTTGTCATGGTAAGAAAAAAGGTAAGCTGCCATGCGAGACTATAGAAGCAGAGTATGATTTGGAGTATGGAAAAGCAGTTGTTGAGATGCATAAGGATTCAATTAAGCCGGGACAGAAGGTAGTTATTGTGGACGACCTTATCGCAACCGGAGGAACAATTGAGGCTATAATCGGAATGATTGAAAGTCTTGGCGGAGAAGTAGTTAAAGTTATATTCCTTATGGAACTTGCAGGTCTTAACGGAAGAGAAAACTTAAAGGTTATGATGTTGATTCTGTAATTAAGTATGAGGGCAATTAATATGATAGGAATTATCGGAGCTATGGATGAGGAAGTTGTCCGTATAAAAGAAAAAATGGATAACGTAAGCATTATTAATAAAGCATCTATGGAATTTGTATCGGGACATTTATATGGAAAGAAAGTAGTTGTCGTTAAGTCCGGTATAGGGAAGGTAAATGCCGGTATATGTACTCAGATACTGGCTGATGTATTCAATGTCGATGCGGTTATTAATACAGGAATAGCAGGTTCTCTTGATGCGCGGATTGACATAGGAGATATTGTGCTTTCAGAAGATGCGCTGCAGCATGATATGGATGCAGTGGCTTTTGGATATGAACCGGGTCAGATACCAAGAATGAATACGCTTGCTTTTAAGGCTGATGAAAGGCTTGTCCAAATTGCAAAGGAATGCTGCAAAAAGTGTGCGGTGATATCAATACTTTCTGCGGCAGAGTTGTAAGCGGAGACCAGTTTATTGCCGACCAGGCTGTTAAGGAGCGGATTGCAGGAAAATTCGGAGGTCTCTGTACCGAAATGGAAGGTGCAGCGATAGCGCAGGCGGCATATTTGAATAGTATTCCGTTTCTTATTATAAGAGCAATATCAGATAAGGCGGATGACTCCGCTCATATGGATTATCCTGAATTTGAAAAAAAGGCGATAGCAAATTCAGTTAAATTAATACTTGAAATGATAAAAGAAATGTAATTACAGCTAATCCGTGAAGAGTAATCTGGAAAAAATATGAAAAATTTACCAAAATATGGTTTACAAATCTCTGCTTATGGAATATAATACCATATGAAACAAAAAAGAATTATTTAATATGCGTATTTAAATGATAAGAAGGGAGAAAAATTATGCCAGATAAGGTTTTTACCAATAATCAGGTAATTATTTCAGGTGAAGTTGTTAGTGAATTTGTGTTTAGCCATGAGGTTTATGGTGAAGGTTTTTACATACTGGAGCTTTCAGTTCCGAGATTAAGCGATGCGTATGATATTATTCCGCTTATGATTTCTGAGAGACTGATAGATACCAGTAAGGATTACAGAGGATGTTATATGTATGCCTCGGGTCAGTTCCGTTCATATAATCGTCACGAGGAAACAAAGAACAGGCTTGTTTTATCTGTATTTGTTCGTGAGTTAACTATATCAGACAGTCAGAATGAAGAAGATTATGCAGTTAATAAGCCTAATCAGATATTCCTTGACGGTTTTATATGCAAACCGCCTGTTTACAGAAAAACGCCGTTGGGAAGGGAAATTGCAGATGTGCTTTTGGCTGTAAACCGTCCGTATGGCAAATCAGATTATATACCGTGTATTTGCTGGGGACGCAATGCAAGGTATTGTTGTGGAAGAAGCTACTGAAGGGTAATTAATAGCTATTCACAGTTTAGCTCATAACCGGTATTACAGGTTCGCTCATGCAAGCATGATTCGCGCACCCGGTAGGCGGTAACAGTTCAGCGCGCGCCATTCGCAATCCCGCACTTCGTGCTACGCATAGTTACTATTCACGGAACCGCCACGTCCAATTCGCACTCGTCGCCTTGACAGGCTCCAGTTCCGTGCTGTGCACTAAGAGTGCTCATGTGGGGGGCGGTTCCTGCTTCGCAGGCTTTCAGTGTTTTAGGCAAAGCCTCATTCATGCAAGCATGACGAGACTTTGTCTAAAAACTTAAGCCGCGAATAGTAACACTGTTGGGTATATTGCATTTTTATACAGGATATGGTAGAATGTCATTACTTCTATGATATCAGGGGGATATAATGGACGGTCGTATTATACAGGTTATATATGGTGAGGGGCTTGGCAAATCATCAGCGGCTGTAGGAAAGTGTATTCAGGCGCTGAGTCACGGGAAACGTGTTATATTCATCAGTTTTCTTAAAGGAAAAGGTTTTGGTGAATATGAATGCCTGAAACGTCTTGAACCTGAAATGAAGATTTTCTGTTTTGAAAAAGAAGAAGAATGTTATGCAGCTCTTTCGCTGGAAAAAGAAAGAGGAAGAAAAGCAAAACATTTTAAATGGATTTCATTTTGCCAATAAAGTGGCGGAGACAGGTGAATGTGAGCTTCTGGTTCTTGATGAAGTATTAGGGCTTCTTGATTTGGGAATGATAAGTATTCAGGATTTGTACAGACTTATTGAACACTCAGGAAATTATGATACCAGCCTTGTAATGACAGGTAAGTATATTCCAAAAGCTTTTGCAGCATATAGATGTTGTATCAGAGATAAGGCTTGTTAAAGACAACTCTGAAAAATAAGTATTGACATACCCTGTGCCCGGTGTTAGTATAGTCATTAACATAAAACTATAAAGGTTTGATAGAGGCGCGAAATTTATCAGTAATCATTTTGATGCAGTCAGGTGCAGATGATGGATGACAAAGGGAATTTCGCCGAAGAGGAAAAAGTCCTGTTGCTTTTCTGTCTGGGCATACAGTTAAGAGCTGTATGACTGTCATCATTATTGGTGGAGTGCTATCTGAAATTTTGAAATTCATTCATGCAGACAGTCGGCACTTTGTGCCGGCTGTTTACTGTTTTATATTAGATAGTAACTTACAGGTACATAAAGAAAAAGGAGGATTAATCATGTCTGTATTTGAAGGAGCAGGTGTTGCTCTTGTAACACCAATGAAGGACAATGGGGAGGTTAATTACGAGAAGCTTGAGGAGATAGTTGAGATGCAGGTCAACGGCGGAACAGACGCCATTATCGTATGCGGTACTACAGGCGAAGCATCTACACTTACTCATGAGGAACATCTTGAATGTATTAAGGCAGTTGTTGATTTTACTAAGAAGCGTATTCCTGTAATTGCAGGAACAGGTTCTAACTGTACGGATACAGCGGTATATTTATCAACTGAAGCATATAAAAGAGGCGCTGACGCTTTGCTGGTTGTTTCACCTTATTATAATAAGGCAACGCAGAACGGTCTTAAGAAACATTTCCTTTCAGTTGCAAAATCTGTATCTATACCGATTATACTGTATAATATCAAGGGAAGAACCGGTGTGAATATTAATGCTAAAACTTTAGCAGACCTTGCAAAGGAAGCTGATAATATAGTAGCCGTTAAGGAAGCAAACGGAGATATATCTCAGGCTGCAGACATTATGTATTATTCACAGGGAGACCTTGACATGTACTCAGGAAATGATGACCAGATAGTGCCTATAATGTCTCTTGGGGGCAAAGGAGTTATATCGGTATTGTCTAATATTCTTCCTAAGGAAACGCATGATATAGCAGCAAAGTATCTTTCAGGTAATGTTAAGGAAAGCTGTGAGCTTCAGCTTAAGTATCTGCCGCTTATACATGCATTATTCTCAGAAGTTAATCCTATACCGGTTAAGAAGGCTATGAACCTTATGGGACTTGATGTAGGGCCTTTAAGACTTCCGCTTACAGAGATGGAAGAGGCTAATGCGGCTGTACTTGCAAAGGAAATGCAGGCAGCAGGTATTAAACTGGCATAATACGCACACATTAAGAACTAGGTACGCTAGGAGGATAAAATGATTAATATATTAATGCACGGATGCAATGGTAAGATGGGTCAGGTTATAACACATCTTGCGGCTGAAGATGATAATGTTACGATAGCAGCCGGTGTGGATGCATATGATGGCATTGCTAACGATTATCCTGTATTTTCATCATTAAACGATTGTAATATTGATGTAGATGTAATTATAGATTTTTCAAATGCACAGGCGGTAGACGGACTGCTTGATTATGCCGTAGCAAGTAAGACGCCTGTAGTGTTATGTACTACCGGGCTTTCGGAAGAACAGCTTGACAAGGTGGAGGCGGCTTCAAAGCACGTTGCGGTTTTACGTTCCGCTAATATGTCAATAGGTATTAACGTAATATTAAAGCTTCTTAAGGAAGCTGTAAGCCGTTTTGCACCGGAGGGCTTTGATGTTGAGATTGTTGAAAAGCATCACAATCAGAAACTTGATGCGCCAAGCGGAACAGCAATTGCGCTTGCAGACGCTATGAATGAAGAGATGAATGGCATGTACGAATACGTATATGACAGAAGTCAGGTAAGAAAAAAGCGTGGTAAGAAGGAGCTTGGAATATCAGCTATCAGAGGCGGCAATATAGTCGGAGAACATGATGTGATATTTGCCGGAACTGATGAAGTTATTACGATATCACATTCAGCCCACTCAAAAGCAATATTTGCAAAAGGCGCTATAGCAGCCGCCAAATATCTTGCAGGCAGGACTCCGGGGCTGTATGATATGTCAGATGTGATGGCGTGAAGTAAAGGATATATTTTTTAAGTTATGAATAAATCATTGCTTAAAGTGAGATACTTGATTTAGTTGAAAAAATATGTTATATTAATATTAGCTAAGGAATGAGATAAGTGTCATGCGACACAAAGTGAAAGCCCCAGAGATGACGCCTCTGGGGCTTTCTGCTCTTTTTGTACGGTAGAGCCTCCGTTATGCTAGTCGTTGTCGTTATTGTGCCCGCCTAGCCATTTGCAGATATAGTAGCTAACTATACCGGCTTCTACGGATACAAGGAATGAGATGAGTATTGTCATGCGTCCACCTTCCTCCCGTGTCGGTGGGATTCGACAACGTAAATATTATAGCATGGGCAAAAAAGTATTACAATATAATTTAATACTATGCATTTTTAACCACACCCCCGCATATACTTAAAAGTCAAAGTATATGCGGGGGATTTTTATGCAGTTTGCAAAAATGCATGGGTGTGGAAACGATTACATACTGGTAAATGAAAAAGATATACGGGGGTATGATTACGAAGAACTTTCAAGGAAAATGAGCGACAGAAAAAAACGGTATAGGCTCGGACGGACTTATAATAGCCGGAGAGTCAGATTGTGCTGATATAAGAATGTATATGTATAATTCGGATGGCTCAAGAGGGGAAAATGTGCGGCAACGGTATAAGGCTTTTTGGCGAAATACGCATTTGAGAGAAAATTAAGTATTAAAAGAGTAATGCGGATTGAGACGGATTCTGGAATAAAAACAGTATGGCTGCATTTTTGCGGCGAAAAGGTAGAAAGTGTAAAAGTTGATATGGGAAAACCTGAGCTTAAGACAGATAAAATTCCGGTGCGTACTGATGAAAAAAAGAATTATAGATAAAAAGTCCGAATAGGAGGCAGAGAGTATCTTATAACATGTGTAAGCATGGGCAATCCTCATACAGTAATATTTGCAGAGGATGTGGATAAAATATCATTGTGCGAAGAAGGAAAAATATAGAAAATGACAGCATGTTTCCTGACAGGACTAATGTTATGTTCGTGCAGGTGCTTAATGATGAACAATTGAAAATGAGAGTGTGGGAGAGAGGAAGCGGAATAACGCTTGCGTGTGGAACCGGAGCATGCGCCGCGTTGTTTGCAGGTTACGTAACGGGCAGATGCAAAAATGAAGCAGATATTATTATGCCCGGCGGTACTGTGCATGTAAATTATGATACCGTAGACGATATTGTGTATCTGTACGGTGATGCGCATGAAGTTTTTACAGGTGAATATAAAGAAACGGAGGTGTAACGGCAGATGAATTTAAAACAGCTTCTTTGCGGAATAAGATATGTGACTGTGCAGGGAGACGCAGAGAATACGGACGTTAAGGCTATATGTATTGACACGAGAGATATGATATACGGCTCGGTATTTGTATGTATAGAAGGTACGCATAACGATTCGCATACAATGGCAGAACAGGCGGTATATAAAGGAGCATCGGCAGTTGTATGTGAAAAGGATATAAAAGTAACAAAAGGAGTTACTGTAATTAAGGTAAAAAGTACCAGAGAGGTTTTTTAGCGTATATGGCAGCCGCATTTTACAAAAACCTGCCAACAGCATGATAATGATTGGGGTTACAGGCACTAAAGGAAAAACTACAACAACATATATGATTGAAAAAATACTTAACAGTGCAGGTATTAATACAGGTCTTATTGGAAGCATAGAGATAAAATATAACGGTATAACAAAGACTAACGGCAATACTACACCGGAACCTCTTACACTTTGGGAGACGCTTTCGGATATGAAGCAAAACGGTGTAAAAGCCGTTGTTATGGAGGTTTCGTCACAGGGGCTTAAAATGGAGCGTGTAAGCGGAATTGTATTTGATTATGCTATATTTACCAATCTGTCGAGAGACCATATAGGAGCCTGCGAGCATGCGGATATGGAGGAATACCGCGCATGTAAAACAAGGTTGTTTAGTATGTGCCGTCATGGTATATTTAATAAAGATGACAAAAATACAGAAAAGGATAATTAATGATAGCGGAATTAAGAGTATTTCTCTTTACGGTGTGGGAAAAGAAAATGATATAGGAGAGTATTCTAAGATTTTCACATATGCAGACCATATTAACATTTCTTTATCAGACGGTGAACCGGGAATAATGTTTTCGGCGCATTTAAATGATAAAGAGGGAATGGATTATGAGCATATGTTTGTACTTCCGCTTCCGGGTATTTTTTCGGTATATAATTCTTTTGGCAGCTGTAACGGTATGTGATATAATACTGCGTGAACGTGACGCAAAAGACAGGCTTAAACTTATGAGTGATGCTCTGTGCGATATTAACGTTCGCGGACGGCTTGAGGTTATTTCTTCTGACAAAGGATTTATGGTTATAATTGATTATGCGCATAATGAGCTTAGTCTGAGGGAGCTTCTTATGGCGATGAGACAATATGTGGGGGAAAGCTTATAACCGTATTTGGATGCGGAGGAAACCGTTCGCGTGAAAGACGGTATAAGATGGGTGAGGTTTCGGCAGAGTTGTCTGATTTTACAGTTATAACTTCTGATAATCCCAGATATGAAAAGCCGGATGATATAATGAATGATATTAAGCAGGGAATGCTTAACGTTTTTAAAGAAGACAGGGAAAATGATGAAAGATATGTTATGATACAGGATAGAGAAAAGCTGTAAGATATGCTTTGTCGTGTGCCGAAGCAGGAGACGTTGTAATAGTCGCAGGCAAAGGGCATGAAACCTATCAGGAAATAATGGGTATCAGGCATTATATGAAGGATTCTGATATAGTTAATAACTATTTATACGGAGGATATAATGGATAAAATAAGTGTAAGAGACATATGTAATGCAGCGCATGGTGAGATATATTCAGGAAATGAAAAAAAGAGCGGGTGAGGTATATGTTGATAATGTAACATCTAACTCAAAAAGAAGTTGCCAAAGGTACGCTGTTCATATGTGTAAAGGGTGAGCGTACAGACGGACATAAGTATATTCCGCAGGCTGTTGCGCAAGGTGCGGTGTGCGTGCTTATTTCGGAAGATATGGATTGTCAGGACATACCGGATGAATGTTATTTTATAAAGGTGTCAGATACGTTAAAGGCGTTTCAGGCTGTTGCCGCGTGGTACCGTAAAAGGTATGAGATTCCGGTAATAGGAGTGAGCGGAAGCGTCGGGAAGACGACTACAAAAGAGATGATAGCCTGCGCCTTGTCTGCCGGAAAAAATGTTGTTAAGACAATCGGAAACAAAAAAACAGCCAGCTTGGGGTTGCGCTAATGATGTTTGAGATAGATAAGGATACTGAAATTGCCGTCATAGAGATGGGTATAAGCGAAAAAGGGGAAATGGACAGGCTCACGCATATTGCGGCGCCGGAGACTGCCGTTGTAACTAATATCGGAGTATCTCATATAGCAAATCTCGGAAGCCGTGACAATATACGTAAAGAGAAACTTTGTATAACTCACGGATTTGAGAATCAGGGATTTTATATCTGTGCGGAAACGACGATATGCTTAAAAATGTAACGGTTGATTCGCCGGAAATTTCAGGAACAGACAGGATTATTTTTTATGGCAGCGCAGATAATTGTAATGTATGTGCATATAAAATTCAAAACGACGGGGAAAAAACTTCATTTGATGTAAATATGGATAATAAAGCTTCGGTGCATGTTAATCTTTTCGGTTCCGGGAATACATAATGTTCATAATGCATGTGCAGCGCTTTGTATTGCCGCATACTACGGAGTGGACATAAATAAAGCGGCGCAGAAGCTTTCAGAGTATACTCCTATGGCGATGCGTGGACAGACATATGATATTAACGGCGCTGTGATTATTGACGATACATATAATTCAAGTCCCGATTCCGTAAAGAGTGCGCTTAATGTCCTTTTGGGACAGAAAAATGCGGGGGAAAACGAATTGCAGTTCTGGCAGACATACTTGAGCTTGGTGAGGTTTCGGGCGAGCTTCATTCAGAGCTTGGAGAATACATTTCAGGGGCGTATGCAGACGGAAAACGCACAGATGTGCTGATTACTTATGGAGAAGCTGCAAAGCACATAGCAGACGCAGCCGGAAAAAGAGACGGAATTGAAGTAATGTCATTTGACAGCAGAGAAGATATTACAGAATATCTTAAGGCAAGGCTTAATCCGGGCGATGTAGTTCTTATTAAAGGCTCGCGCGGCATGAAAATGGATGAGATAGTAAATGCACTTAAGTAAACGGGAGGAATATATGCATAAGAAACTTTATGCAGACGTAATTGTTGATATATCTGTAGAAAGTCTGGACAGGACATACCAGTACAGAATCCCGGACGGTTATGACGAGCGTATAGTAATAGGAAGTCAGGTCATAATACCATTTGGAGCAGGAAACCGTAAGATAAAGGGTTATGTGGTAGGAATATCAGAAAAACCTAAGATACCTGATTCAAAAATAAAATGCATAACAGGTATTTCGGATAAAGCAGTTACCGCGTCACAGATTCTTTTTTACATCTTGCGGACTGGATGAGAAAACGTTACGGTGTGGCGACAAATGAAGCTATAAAAACGGTACTTCCGGTTAAGAAAAAAAATAAAGGAGGTTCAGCATCGCTACGTTGTTCTTAATACAGATGTAGAACGTGCTAAAACCGTACTTTATGAGCTTGAATCTAAAAAAAAATGCGGCGGCACGGGTAAGGCTTCTTAAAGCACTTATAGTAGAGAACAGTATTGATTACCGCACAGCAAGAAATGAGCTTAATATATCCGCTTCAACGATTGACAGCCTTGCGTCGCAGGGAATAGTGAGAACAGAATCAGACAGGATTTACAGAAACCCTGTCATGGGATTCGGTCAGGAAAAAAAGAAAATTATTCTTAATGACGGACAGAGAAAAGCTGCCTGCGGTATTATATCAGGATATAAGAAGTATAACGGAGGAGTTTATCTTCTGCACGGAGTTACCGGAAGCGGTAAAACAGAAGTGTATATGTCGGTTATTGAGGCTGTAATTGCAGACGGCAGACAGGTTATTATGCTGATTCCTGAAATTGCGCTTACTTACCAGACAGTAGAACGATTTTACGAAAGATTTGGCGAACGTGTATCCATACTTAATTCAAGGATGTCACAGGGAGAGCGTTATGACCAGTATGAAAGGGCAAAAAATAATGAGATAGATATTATAGTAGGTCCGAGGTCGGCTCTTTTTGTACCGTTTGAACGGCTGGGACTGATAATAATAGATGAGGAACATGAAAACAGCTATAAAAGCGAAATGCCTCCTAAATATCATGCAAGGGAAGTTGCGGAAGAACTTGTGAGGCTTCATAATGCGACACTGCTTCTTGGCTCGGCAACACCGTCAGTCGCGACATATTACAGAACTACGCCTGATTATGCCGGTTCTGATAAGATTATAAAATATGAGCTTAATGAAAGAGTAGGAAATGCAGTGCTTCCGCATGTAGATGTAGTAGATATGAGGGAGGAATTTGCACAGAAAAATTATTCTGTATTCAGCAGACTACTGCATGGCAAGATTGGACAATGCCTGCAAAAAAAAAAGAGCAGGTAATGCTTTTTATTAACAGACGTGGATATACCGGATTTATTTCATGCAGAAGCTGCGGTGAAAGTATAAAGTGTCCGCACTGTGACGTGTCGCTTACGATTCACAGATACGCAAAAAAGGAGACAAGCTTGTATGCCATTACTGTGGTTATGCAAAACCGGCTGTAAAAGCATGTCCTAAGTGCGGTTCACCATATATCGGAGGTTTTGGGACAGGAACTCAGAAAATTGAAGAGATGATTAAGAAAGAGTTCCCGGAAGCGAAGGTTTTAAGAATGGATTCAGATACGACTTCCGGTAAGGAAGGACATATGCGTATACTGAGGCATTTAAAATCATAAAGCCGATATACTCATAGGAACGCAGATGATAGTAAAGGGCCACGATTTTCCCTTAGTAACACTTGTCGGAATAATTGCGGCTGATATGACTCTTCATATCAGCGATTTTACATCCTCGGAAAGGACGTTTGAACTTCTTGTTCAGGCGGCGGGAAGAGCAGGAAGAGGCGAATATCCCGGAGAAGTAGTAGTTCAGACTTATAAGCCCGAACATTATGCTATTGAAAGCGCAAGGACACAGGATTATACACAATTTTATACACAGGAAATTGCATACAGGAATCTTATGCATTATCCGCCTGCAGCTAGGCTTATGACGCTGTTTGTAGCGGCACAGTCACAGGAGTTTGCGCATGATGTAATTTATATGGCACAGCTTACGGCTGACGAAATAATCGGACAGAAAGATAATATAGTAAGAATAGGACCTGCGCCTCATCCAGTTTCTAAAGCAAACGATATGTATAGGTATCTTATGCATTTAAAAAGCGGCGATGTACTGCTGCTTGAAAATATCAGGGATACAATAATAAAAAGCAAAAGAAGAATATCAGGGTTTAAAATATATAATGCAGTTTGATATGCAGTGATTTGACATAATATACGCATTAGTTTAGTATTTATGATAAGAATGGAGGAATTGATAATGTCAGTCAGAAATATACGTGTTATGGGTGATGATATCCTTAATAAGGTTTCAAAGCCGGTTAAAGAAATGAATGAGAAAAAAAAAGGTTCTTATTGAGGACATGCTTGAAACGATGTATGACGCAGGAGGAGTAGGACTTGCAGCCGTTCAGGTAGGAATACTTAAACGTATTGTTGTTATAGATGTTACAGAAGAGGCTGATAATCCTATTATACTTATTAATCCGGTTATAGTTAAGGCTGAAGGAGAGCAGACCGGTTCCGAAGGGTGTCTTTCAGTACCTGATAAGGTCGGAGAGGTTACGAGACCGGAATATGTTGAAGTAGAAGCGCTTGACGAAAATATGGAACCGATACATCTGAATGGAAACGGGCTTCTTGCACGTGCATTTGCACATGAAATAGACCATCTTGACGGAAAAATATATGTAGATTTGGTAAAGGGAAGACTGTATGATGTAGACGAGTTTTACCGGGAGGAAGAATAATGCGTATAGTATATATGGGAACTCCTGATTTTCGGTGCCGGCGCTTACGGCGTTATATGAGTACGGGCACGATATAGCAGGTGTTGTGACACAGCCCGACAGACCTAAGGGAAGAAAAGGAAAGGTTTCTTTTCCTCCTGTAAAAGAAGAAGCGTTAAGGCTTGGGCTTGAAGTATACCAGCCTGTGAGAATAAAAAGATGCAGATAGTGTGGCATGGCTTAGAAGCAAAGAGCCTGAGCTTGTTGTAGTTGCTGCATTCGGTCAGTTATTATCAAAAGAAATTCTTGATATACCAAAAGTACGGTTGTATCAATATACACGCATCGCTTCTTCCTCGTTTACGGGGAGCTTCGCCGATACAGCAGGCGGTTATTGACGGAGATTGCGAATCCGGAATAACTATTATGATGATGGATGAAGGTCTTGATACAGGCGGAATCATAATGCAGGAGAGTGTAGAAATTACATCTGAGGATACGGGCGGAAGCCTGCATGATAAGCTTTCTGATATCGGCGGAAGACTTATTATTAAAGCAGTTGATAAGATTGCCTCGGGAGATTATAAGGTTACTCCGCAAAAAGGAGAATCTACTTATGCCGGCATGATTGATAAAAAGCGGGGACTGATAGACTTTTCAATGGATGCAGAAAGCATTGAAAGGCTTATACGAGGTTTAAATCCTTGGCCGAGTGCGTATACTTATATACATGGAAAGCTTCTTAAGATATGGAAGGCTGAGGTTATTTCAGAAACGTCGGGAAGTGTTCCCGGAGAGATAACAGATATAGCGCCGTCGGGAATAACAGTTTCATGCAAAAAGGAAGTCTTAAGATAACTGAGCTTCAGCCGGAAGGAAAGAAGAGGATGAAGACGGCAGATTATATCAACGGTACTATTATAGATAAAGGGAACAGTATTAGGCTTAGACTGAAAGGAGACAATATTATGACAGATATTGCAGTATTGTTATACGGTTATCCGGGTATGTATGGGTTTGGGCGTTATGGAATGTATTTTGACCCGACATATGTGCTCATCCTTATCGGTGTTGTTCTTTCGCTTATTGCTTCTGCAAAAGTAAAGAGCACTTATGCAAAATATCAGAGAGTAGAATCAAGAAGTCATATGACAGGCGCTATGACTGCGGACAGGCTTCTTAAGGCAAACGGAATATATGATGTAAGGATTGAGCATGTAAGCGGCAATCTTACAGACCACTATGACCCGTCAAAGAAGGTGCTCAGGCTTTCTGACAGCGTATACGGCAACTCATCAGTAGCAGCGGTTTCGGTAGCGGCTCATGAAGTCGGACACTGCATACAGCATAGTAAGAATTATGCTCCGCTTACAATAAGGTCAAAGCTTGTGCCTATAGCTAACTTCGGCTCGCAGGCATCATGGCTTTTTATTATAGCAGGACTTATATTCGGAAGTGCGTCATGGCTTATTGATTTTGGAATAATTCTTTTTTCGCTTGCCGTGCTTTTTCAGATAGTTACGCTTCCGGTAGAATTTAACGCGTCAAGAAGGGCTCTTGAAACTCTTTCGGATAATGGAATATTGTATACTGAAGAAGTAGGTATGGGAAGAAAGGTTCTTCGTGCGGCAGCTCTTACTTATGTGGCGTCGGCGGCAACAGCAATATTACAGCTTTTAAGGCTTGTATTATTATTCGGCAACAGGAACAGGGATTAATATATGGCAGAAAATGTACGGCTTATTGCCTTAGAGATAATAAATGACGTCCTTGAAAAAAAATATATTTTATAAAGCTTCGGTTGACAGACATCTTAGTATATCTGATATGGATGCAAGAGACAGAAGCTTTATTTCAGTATTGTCAATAGGAACGATAGAAAGATATATTGAACTTGATTATATAATAGGGTGTTACAGTAAAATGCCTGTAAAGAAACTTAAGCCATATATCAGAAATATACTCAGAATGTCAATATATCAGCTTAAGTATATGAATCAGGTGCCTGACAGTGCCGCTGTAAACGAAGCCGTAAAGCTTGCGGTAAAAAAGGATACGGCGGGCTTCGCGGATATGTAAACGGTGTTTTAAGAAATGCAGCCAGAACTTTGAAAGATATAGAATATCCGGGAAGCAGTATAAAGTATTCTATACCTGAATGGCTTGAAAATCATTATGTGGATGAACTTGGATATGATGCTTATGTCCGTATGGCGGAATATTTTCTTAATAACCGTGATGTTACGATACGGTGTACAAAAAGAGTCAGGCGGCAGAGATAACCTTTGCGGGTTATTTGATGAATATGGAATAGAATACAGTAAAGATACTATATTTGATTATTCGTTAAAGCTTACTTCGCCGGGAAGAATACATGAGCTGCCGGGATATACTGAAGGAAAATTTGTTGTTCAGGATGAAAGCTCAATGATTCCCGCGCATATTATTAACGGGCTTATTACCGGTTGCCCGGACATTGTAAATGTTATTGACGTATGCGCTGCACCCGGAGGAAAGACCCTCCAGCTTGCAGATATGCGTAACGGACGTGTACATATAGAAGCGAGAGATATTTCATCTGATAAAGTTTCTCTGATAAAAGACAATTCGGCAAGATTAGGAATTTGTGATATAACGGCGAGCGTGCATGATGCATGTGAGTATGATGAAGAATGTAAAGAAAAATATGATTTTGTAATTGCGGATGTACCATGCTCCGGGCTTGGCGTCATTGCAAAAAAAGCCGGACATTAAGCATAACGTTACAAAAGAAGGTATGGAGGAGCTTTCGGACATTCAGAAGAAAATAATGAATGTTGTTTCTTTATATGTCAAACCGGGAGGTTATATGCTGTATTCCACATGTACAATTAATGTAGGTGAAAATGAGAATAATGTAAAAGATTTTTTTGTGTGCCCATTCGGATTTTGAACTTATAAACCTGTGTGCTTATGTTCCGAAGAAGCTTAAGGTATGCGTTAGAAATGAAGGTTATATAAAAGCTGTTCCGGGGCTTATTGATGCAGATGGATTTTTTGTTGCGGCACTTAAGAAAAAAAAGATTAGCGAGGTATTATATGGAAAAGACTGATTTGCTTCAGTATAATAAAGAAGAACTTACGGAACTTATAATTTCATACGGCGAAAAGGCTTTCAGGGCAAAGCAGATTTATGAATGGCTTCACAAAAAGCTTGTATCGGATTTTTTTCCCAAATGACTAATATTTCTAAAAGTCTTAAAGAAAAGCTGGCCGAGTCTCATATAATATATCCGATGATTATTAAAGATAAGCTTATTTCAAAAAAAGACGGAACAGTTAAATATCTTATGGAGACGTCATCAGGCAGTATTATCGAGAGTGTTGCAATGCAGTATTCTTACGGAATGAGTGTGTGCATATCTTCGCAGGCAGGATGCCGTATGGGATGCAGTTTTTGTGCGTCAACAATTCTCGGTCTTGAAAAAAGCCTTAGCGCTTCTGAGATGCTTGCCCAGATATATCTTATTCAGAAGGATATGGGCAGGAGAGTTGACAATATTGTTGTAATGGGAATCGGAGAACCGTTTGATAATTATGACCAGCTAATCAGATTTCTTCATATGATAACCGATGAAGACGGAGTTAATATAAGCCAGAGAAGCATTACGGTATCTACATGCGGGCTCGTTGATAAAATATATGATTTTGCAAATGAGCATATGCAGGTTACGCTTGCTGTTTCGCTGCATGCTCCTAATGATGACATAAGAAAAAGTATAATGCCTGTAGCAAACCGTTACAGTATGGACGAGATAAAAAGGCGTGCCGGTATTTTATAGAAAAGACGGGAAGAAGAGTTACATTTGAGTATGCAATGATAGACGGAGTTAATGACAGTAAGGAATGTGCAAAAGAGCTTGTTTCATATACAAAGGATTTGCTGTGTCATATTAATCTTATTCCTGTAAACGCCGTAAAAGAGCGTAAATACAGGCGTGCCGGGGCAGAAGCGATTCGTGATTTTGAAAAATATCTTGAAAAATATAGAATAAACGTTACAATTAGAAAAGGAATGGGCAGCGATATTGACGCCGCCTGCGGACAGCTTAGAAGACAGTACATTTCAAAGCACTTTGATAATTGAATAGACTTTGCACCTGATATGTGATATAATACATTATATCAGCAATCAACCACAAAAAGGCGGTGATAATATGGCATTAACAAATGAAGATTTACTAGCTATTAGTCAGCTATTAGATAACAAGTTAAAATCAAATTTAGCACCTATTGAAAATAGATTAACTAATATTGAATTAACTCTTGAAAATAATATATTACCAAGGTTGCAAAATATCGAATCATGTTATACTTCTACTTACAAGCGTTATCAATCAGGCGCTAATCAAATCGAAGCAATGCAAATGGACATTGAAGTCATGAAAAAAAGTTATTGCCGAACATAGCGAAAAAAATCCAAAAATTAGCGTAGTTACAATTACATATATCACACTATTTAAGGTGTAAAGTCTATTGAATTATTATGGCTTTACACCTTAAATAGTGTGATATAATATATCTTGTTCTTTTTTTTTTTAATGTGTTAATATAGCCTATAGATATAAAATATGGAATTTAGTATTGTTCCGTTATATGTATGTTGTCAGATGTGGTGGTAATGGCTTAGAAGACAGTATGCAACGCATACCGGAAGGTATTCTTAATATTATATATGGGACGGAGGGTTTGATGAAATCATTCTCTATAACTGATATTGGGCTAAAAAGAACAGTCAATCAGGACTGTGTATATTGTAATGAAGAAGCAGTAGGAGCATTTCCTAACCTGTTTATAGTTGCGGATGGCATGGGCGGACATAAGGCCGGAGATATGGCATCCAGACTTTGCGTTGATACGGTCGTTGAGTCTGTAAAGGAGAGCGTGCTTAGGACTCCGGTCAGTATAATGAACGAAGCTGTTTTTTGTGCGCATAACCGTATTCAGGATGAAGCTGTGAATAATCCGGATTATCGGGGAATGGGAACTACGCTTGTTATGGCAACAGTTATGGATGGCGCTGTAAATGTTGCCAATATAGGTGATTCAAGGCTTTATATACTGAGTGATTCACTTAATCAGATAACAGAAGATCATTCTCTTGTAGAAGAGATGGTAAAATCCGGTGAGCTTGCCAAAGAGAACGTAAGGAGCCATCCTAATAAGAACATTATAACGAGGGCTCTTGGTATTGGCTATGATACACAGCCGGATTATTTTAATTTGGATATAAATGAAGGAGATATTATTTTAATGTGTTCTGACGGCCTTACGAATATGCTTGAGGATGCTGAGATAGAATACATAATAAAGAATAACAGAGATGACCTGAAAAAAAAAGCAGGAATGACACTGCTTAACAGGGCTAATGAAGCCGGTGGAAGAGATAATATAACTGTATTGCTTGTTGAGGTTTAAAGCATTTAAGGTTACGAGTGCGAATTGGGCGTGGCGGTTCCGTGAATAGTAACCATTTAGGAGAGGATAGAGTATATGATTAAAATCGGAATGTGTATAAGCGGCAGATATGAAATTATTGAAAAAGTTGGCGCAGGCGGAATGGCGGATGTATATAAGGCAAGAGACAACCGCCTTAATCGTTATGTTGCTATTAAGGTGTTGAAGCAGGAATATAGTGCAGATACCAAATTTGTTACAAAATTCAGGGCAGAAGCGCAGTCTGTAGCAGGTCTTGCCCATCCTAATATTGTTGCGGTATATGATGTCGGTGAGGAAAACGGACTTCATTATATCGTTATGGAACTTGTCGATGGAATCACATTGAAAAAATACATAGAGCATAAGGGTAAGTTAGATATTAAGGAATCTCTCGGAATATCTATACAGATTGCACAAGGACTGTGTGCAGCCCATGCTAATCATATAATTCACAGAGATATCAAACCTCAGAATATTATTATTTCAAGAGAAGGCAAAGTAAAGGTCATGGACTTTGGAATTGCCAAGGCAGCAAGTTCCAATACAATCACAGCCAATGCGATGGGATCGGTGCATTATATTTCACCGGAACAGGCAAGAGGAGGATTCAGTGATGAAAGAAGCGATATATATTCTCTTGGAATCACGATGTATGAGATGCTCAGCGGAAAAGTGCCGTTTATAGGCGATAGTACCGTTGCAGTAGCGCTTGCTCATATTCAGGAGCAGGCGGTTCCTCTCAGTACGATAAATAAGGATATACCATATGGTATTGAGATGATAGTAAATAAATGTATGCAGAAGAAGCCGGAGCTTAGGTATCTGTCGGTGTCAGAGCTTATTACAGACCTTAAGAAAGCTGTTGCTGACCCGGAAGGTGACTTTGTAAAGATTGCTCCGATAGTGAATGATGATTCGCCGACCATTCATATTTCAGATGAAGATATTAAGAGTATAAGAAACGGCGCTAAGACAGTTGTAGTATCTAATACCGATGAAGAAGATAATCTTGACCTTTCTGATATTGATAAAGAAGACGAAGAAGAGTCAGAGGTAGACCCAAAGCTTGAAAAAGTAGTAGTTATCGGAAGCATTGTCGCAGGTATTATATTAGCGCTTATTGTTATATTTATTATATTCAAGTTTTTTGTCGGAGGAGGAAAAACGGATAAACCGGATGAAACTCCTTTGCCGTCAGTTAGTCCTGTTGTAAGTGAAGAACCGTCTGACAACAGCAAGACACTTACACTTGATGATCTTGCAGATATGGAAAAGCAGTCTGCTATTGCATATGTTAACAGTCTGGAGCTTAACATAAGTGTAGATACCGAAGAACGTGAGTCTGATGATGTAGAGGAAGGACGCGTTATATCTACCAATCCTATGGCAGGAAGTACGTTGTCTGACGGAGATACCGTAACTTTAATTATAAGCTCCGGTCCTGCGAAAGAAGCTGTACCGGATGTATCAGGAAAAACTCAGGATGAAGCGGTAGAGATATTAAAGGAAAAAGGATTTGAATCTACGACAATATCGTATGATAACAGTGATACGGTTGAAGTTGAGAAGGTTATCGGTACAAAGCCGGGCAAAGGTGAAAAAAGCCACTCTGGATACTAAGATTACTATAATTCTCAGTAAAAGGAAAGGCAACAACTTATGTAAAGGTTCCAAAGATTTCTGACATGACACAGGCAAAGGCTGAAAAAGCCCTAAAGAAAGCAGGTCTTAATGTCGGCAATGTTGCAAGCGCTTATTCCGATACTGTAGCGGCAGGAAAAGTCATATCACAGACTCAGGCAGCCGGAAGTGAGGTAGAAAAGGGTTCAAGTGTAGGAATGGTAATAAGCCTTGGACCTGAAGTGAAATATATTTACAGAGGAACGGTAACTATATCAGATAATCCATTTAGAGATGAGTTTCAGAGTGCAATGGTTAAATTTGTTCTTTCACAGGATGGAACAAGTAAAGTTGTAGGAGAAGGCGAGATGGCTATGACAAGCCAGAACTTCCCTTATACACTGACAGTAGAAGGTTCCAGTGAATCAGAAGGCGAGATTATAATGTATGTAAACGGGGCAAGATATAATGCATATAATATCAGTTTCACAAAGGTAGCTCAGTAATCTATGAATGGCAGAATTATAAAAGGAATCGCAGGTTTCTATTATGTTCAGACATCCGATGGCAGTATATATGAATGTAAAGCCAAGGGTGTATTCCGTAACAGAAACGAAAAGCCTCTTGTAGGTGATATGGTGGAATTTGATATTACTGACGAAAAAACATTTACCGGTAATATTCATTCGATACTACCGAGAAAGAACAGTATTATACGACCGGCAGCAGCTAATATAGACCAGGCGTTGGTTATATTTGCTGCTGCAAGTCCTACGCCTAATTATCATTTACTTGATTATTTTCTGGTATGGATGGAATATGATAATGTTCCGGTTACATTGTGCGTTAATAAAACAGACCTTGTAAATGATGATGTGATAAATGAATTTACTGAAATATATTCAGGTGCGGTATCTGATATTATATTTGTCAGCGCAGGCAAGATGAAGGGTTTTGATGTACTGAGAGAAGAGCTTTACGGAAAACTTACTGTACTTGCAGGACCTTCAGGAGTCGGTAAATCTTCTGTTATGAATATATTATGTCCTGACGCTAATGCCGAGACGGGAAGCATAAGTAAAAAACTCGGACGGGGAAAGCATACTACAAGGCATTCGGAAATATTCTGTATAGCTAAAGATACTTATGTTATGGATACTCCCGGATTTTCATCGCTTTCGCTTCCTGATATGGAAGTAAATGAGTTGATGAATTATTATCCTGAATTTGAAAAGTATGAAGGAATGTGCAGATTTCAGGGCTGCCTTCATGCGGGAGAGCCTGACTGTGCTGTAAAGAATGCTGCAGCAGACGGATTTATACCATACAACAGATATGAAAGCTATGTTATGATGCTTGAAGAGATAAAATCGAAAAAAAGAAATGGTAGCACTGTAATAATTAAGGAGAATTGCATATGAAAACTATATATAAACTTGCTCCTTCAATACTTGCAGCAGATTTTGCAAGGCTTGGCGAGGAGTTGGCCCGCCTAAAGAAAGCAGGGGCAGATTATGTTCATATTGATGTAATGGATGGAATATTTGTTCCTAATATTTCTATAGGAATACCGGTTGTAAGGTCGCTTAGAGCATGCTCTGATATGTTCTTTGACGTACATCTTATGATAGAAGAACCTATACGTTATATTAAGCGTTTTGCCGAGGCCGGTGCAAGCGGAATAACTATTCATGTTGAAGCGTGTAAAGATGTTGATGCCGCACTTGATGAGATAATCGAGTTGGGAGTTCAGCCTGCAATATGCATAAGCCCTGATACTCCTTATGAAGACATTATTCCGTATCTGCATAAAGTTAAGATGGTTCTTGTAATGAGCGTATATCCGGGATACGGCGGACAAAAGCTTATTGAAAGCACGCTGACAAAAGCAGCTGCGTTAAGGCGTTATGCAGATGATAATAATATTGAGCTTGATATAGAAATGGACGGCGGTATTAAAATTGATAATCTTGATACGGTTCTTGATTCGGGAGTCAATGTTATTGTTGCAGGAACAGGCGTATTTAAGGGCGATTTGTATAAGAATGTTGATTCATTCTATGGTAAGTTTAAGGAACATGGAAATAAAATACTGTAAAAAAAAAATAAGCCTTTTAAGGCTTATTTTTATTTACATACTGTGCAGATGGAAAACAATAGACCCTAAGGTAGACAGTCCTGATGTCATATGATAAACTATGAAAAATATTTGTTGACAGCTGATACAGAAGCAGAAGCATCTTATGAGTAGTTAAATTAAGATTAGGGGTGAACACAATAGATAAAATATCTATTTCAGAGAAAAAAAGATAAACTGCTTATATTATTTTTGATATTTACATTCGGAGGCATATTCGGATTTATTTATGAGGAGTTATTTTATCTTATTGACCTTGGCTATCTGGTAAAACAGGGTACCACATTTGGACCTTGGATTCCGATTTACGGATTTGGAGCAATTTTGATTATTATTACAACAAATCGTATACGGAGGTTTCCGGTTGCGGTATTTGCGGTGGCTGCTATTGTAAGCGGTATTTTGGAATTTGTTACGGGATACGTTCTTTTACATATACAGGGAGTCCGCTTGTGGGATTACAATACGGAAATATGGAATTGGGGAAATATAGGCGGTTACATATGTGCGAGGTCAGTTTTGTTTTTCGGAGTATCCGCACTTTTTTACAGTATGCAGTGTACCCGATGACGAGAAAGTTTCAGACGATATGTCGGCGGGATATATTTTTGTGATTTCAGTAGTTCCGGCTGCGTTATTTGCAATTGATATAATTATCAGCCGGTTTAGCGGAATATTGTTTTAATTAATATAAAAACGGAAAGGAATTGAGATGGAAAATATTATTGAAATAAAGAATCTTAACAAGTCTTTCGGTGAAGTGAAGGCTGTGCAGGATTTAAGCTTTTGTGTAAAAAAAGGGGAATTATTTGCGTTCCTTGGAGTTAACGGAGCAGGAAAAAGTACAACTATATCTGTTTTGTGCGGGCAGCTTAAAAAGATGGCGGAAGTGTAGAGGTATGCGGTGTAGATGCAGATAAATCGATGGATGCAGTTAAGAGGAGACTGGGTGTGGTATTTCAGAATTCGGTACTGGATTCTGCGCTTACAGTGAGAGATAATCTTGTAAGCCGCGCTGCACTTTACGGTATTACCGGTATGGCGTTTGAGAAGAGACTGACAGAGCTTGATTCTCTTTTTGGGACTTAAAGAATTATATAAGCGAACGGTTGGCAAGTTGTCCGGTGGGCAGAGACGAAGGATTGACATTGCAAGGGCGCTTGTCCATGAACCGGAAATACTGATTTTGGATGAACCTACAACGGGGCTTGACCCTCAGACGAGAAAGCTTTTTATGGGATGTAATATCTAAAATGCGTAAGGAAAAAAATATGACTGTATTTCTTACGACGCATTATATGGAAGAGGCTGCAGATGCGGATTACGTTGTTATACTTGACAGCGGAAAAATTGTGGCTGAAGGAACGCCGCTTTCATTAAAAAAATTCTTATACCGGAGATTATATTACTCTGTATGGTTTGTCAGAAGAACAAGTGAAGTCTCTTTCTATGCCTTATGAATCCGTTGGTGACGCTTACCGTGTAGCAGTACCGGATACAAAGACGGCTACGGAGCTGATTATAAAACATTCAAATCTTTTTTTTGGACTATGAGATTACAAAGGGAAAGATGGATGATGTATTTCTTGCAGTTACAGGTAAAAAATTAATCGGAGGTGAGGAAATGACCGGACTGGGCGCGCTTATCAAAAAGAAATTGTAAGCTGTTTTTTAAAGATAAAGGTATGTTCTTTACTTCGTTGATTACACCGGCAATTCTGTTAGTGCTGTATGTGACTTTCCTTGGAAATGTATATAGGGACAGCTTTACAGCTTCAATTGAAGGTTATATGTCGGTGCCTGAAAAACTGATAAATGCTACGGTAGGCGGTGAATTGTTTTCTTCACTGCTTGCGGTATGCTGTGTCACGGTTGCCTTTTGTTCTAATATGCTGATGGTACAGGATAAGGTGTCGGGTTCCAGACGCGATATAACAATGACTCCGGTGAAAAAATCAGTGATGGCTATGGGATACTATATTGCAACATTTATCAGTACATTTATTGTATGTGTGATTGCTGCGGGACTATGTTTTATTTATCTTGTAAATGTTGGCTGGTACCTGTCAGCAACGGATGTTGTATGTATTTTACTGGATATAGTGCTGCTTGTGTTGTTTGGTACGGCGCTTTCGTCGATTATTAATATTTTTCTGTCATCGCAGGGGCAAATTTCGGCGGTGGGAACTGTTGTAAGTGCAGGCTATGGTTTTATATGCGGAGCATATATGCCGATTTCGCAGTTTGGTGAGGGGCTTCGGAAAGTGATTTCCTTTTTGCCGGGGACTTATGGAACTTCACTTATACGTAACCATGCTTTAAGAGGTGTGTATAAGGAAATGGCAGACGTGGGATTTCCAAAAGAGGCAGTCGAAGGTATAAAGGATTCAATTGATTGTAATCTTTATTTCTTCGGAGATAAAGTGGAGCTTAATACAATGTATTTGATTCTTGGCGGCGCTGTAACAGCGCTGATTATAATATATATTTTGATTAATGTATGCAGAAAAGAGAATAACTAAACCGGGAGGTAAGATATGTTAAAGATAGAAAATCTGACTAAACAGTATGATGAAAAAAAGGCGGTTGATGATTTGTCCCTGCACATTTGTCCGGGAGAAATATATGGATTTATCGGTCATAACGGCGCAGGTAAAACTACTACGCTTAAAGCATGTGCGGGAATTTTGCAGTTTGATGCAGGAGAGATAATGATAGATGGAATTTCTATAAAGAATGAGCCGCTTGCCTGCAAGAAAGAGATTGCATATATTCCTGATAATCCTGATATTTATGAATTCATGTCAGGTATACAGTTTTTTGAATTTTGTTGCTGATATTTTTTGCCGTCAGCGCAAAAGACAGGAAGGAGAGAATCCATAAATACGCTGATGCATTTGAGCTTACTGCTGAGCTTGGACAGCCGATTTCGGCTTATTCACATGGTATGAAACAGAAGCTTGCCATAATTTCAGCATGGATTCACGAGCCAAAATTGATAATGATGGATGAACCTTTCGTAGGACTGGACCCGAAAGCATCACATTTGTTAAAAGAAATGATGAGAGAGACCTGCAATCGCGGAAATGCTATTTTCTTTTCAACTCATGTGCTTGAGGTTGCTGAGAAGCTTTGTGATAAGGTTGCAATTATTAAACAGGGAAGACTTGTTAAATCAGGCACGATGGAGGATGTAAAGGAGACGATTCTCTGGAAGAGGTATTTCTGGAACTGGAGGGTGAATGAGTATGTTGAAATCGCTGTTAAAAAAGCAGTTGATGGAGGTAAATACATGGCTGCTTCAGAATAAGAAGACCGGAAAAAGGCGCAGTAATATAAATATAGCTATGTTGATTGTCGCGTATACCGTGCTGTTCTTGTGTCTTGGAATGATATTTTTCGGAACAGGCTACATGCTTTGTGAGCCGCTTGTTTTCGCAGGGCTTGGCTGGCTGTATTTTTCTATTATGGGACTTATGGCAGTTATGCTTGGTGTTTTTGGCAGTGTTTTTAATACGTATGCTACGCTTTATAAGGCTAAAGATAATGAACTGCTGCTTTCTATGCCAATTCCGCCTTCAAGGATTCTTGCCGCAAGGCTGTTCGGAGTATGGATGTGGAGCCTGATTTATGAGGCAATTGTTTTTGTGCCTGCCCTGATTGTTTATTGGTTGATTATGAATTGGAACGGCGGACTTACTCTTACTGCTGTATTATTCGGGATACTGCTTTTTGTTTTGCTGTCAGTGTTTATCCTTACGCTTTCGTGTATACTTGGATGGGTGGTAGCAAAAATAGGCGGAAAGCTGAAAAATAAAAGTATTGTTACGGTACTCATTTCACTTGTATTTATTGCGCTGTATTATTTTTGCTATTCTAAAGCTTATATGGTACTTCAGAGTATCCTTCAAAATGCACAGACTGTCGGACAAAAGGTTAAGGGCGCAGCATATCCTCTTTATCTGCTTGGTCGAAGCGGTGAGGGAGACGTAGTTTCGATGCTTCTTTTTACTTTAATTATTGTTGCAGTATTTGCTGTAGTGTATCTGATAATGAGCAGAAGCTTTATTAAAATGGCTACGTCAAATAAAGGTGTAAAAAGAGTAAAATATAAAGAGAAGGATTCTAGAGTAAGAAGCATTAACGAGGCGCTGCTTTTTAAGGAGATAAAACGGTTTGTTTCAGCGCTGTGTATATGTTAAACTGCGGATTAGGAACAATCCTTCTGCCGGTTTTGGGAATTTTTATCCTGATTAAAGCGGACATGATACAGTCAATCATTGCATCATATATGGGAAATGATTCATCTTTAGTAGTATTAATTGCATGTGCGGGGCTGTGTGTTATGGCGTCGATGAACGACATTACCGCACCGTCAATATCACTTGAGGGAAAGAGCCTGTGGATTATTCAGTCGCTTCCCGTACCTGCGTGGCGCGTACTTCTGGCAAAATTAAAAATGCATCTTTTAATTACTGAGATTCCTATGATTTTTTGTTCAGTTTGTACGGTAATTGCACTTAGACCGCAGCTTTTTACAGCAATTCTGTTGTTTGTAATGCCGATGTTGTTTGTTCTTTTGTCTGCCGCATTTGGACTTATGGTTAATTTGAAGATGCCTAATCTTAGCTGGACGGACGAGACAGTTCCTGTTAAACAGAGCATGGGCGTTCTTTTATCGCTGTTTGGCGGATGGGGATTAGTAATTGTTATTGGAATATTGTATTTTTTGATACATGCATTTGTATCAGCAGAAATATTTTTGCTGATTTGTACAGCGCTTATAGGGATTCTTTGTACGGTAATTATTCTCTGGTTAAAGAATAAGGGAACCGTGATATTTGAAAAAACTTGGATGATTTTATAAAAATAAGGGGCTATTGTATTGGCAGAATATTATTCTGCTATTGCAACAGTCCCTTAGTATTGCTTTTTTTCTGATTATTCTTTTCCGTTCCAGCAATAGGTGCATAATTTACATTTTTTTCTACTCCGGCAGAGCAAAGCATGCCGTCCAGAGAATGATATTCTAATGTGGTGAAATTAAGTGCTTTTCGTATATATTCAACCATATTTTTATATTTCTCTGAATTAAACTCAGCATATTCGGCAACCTGCTCATCGCTTACGTCATCAGTTCCTTCAAGCTTAGCTATTGCACGTCTTGCAATATTTTCATTTTCTGATGATGAACGTGTAAAGTTAAGGTATTTGCAGCCAAACAGTATAGGCGGACAAGCGATACGTCCGTGAAGTTCTTTTGCGCCATCTGCAAATAAAGTATTCATAAGTCCCCTTAACTGGGTTCCACGTACTATTGAATCGTCTATAAGTAACAATTTCTTATTCTGAATCAGGGCATTAACCGGAGTCAGTTTCATTTGAGCAATAAGATTTCTTATGCTCTGTTCCTTTGCGGTAAAACTTCTAGGCCAGGTAGGAGTATATTTTATAAGAGGTCTGGCAAAATGAATATTGGAGCGGTTCGCATATCCGATAGCATGCGGCGTACCTGAGTCAGGAATACCTGCTACGTAATCAACGTCAACAGTTGTTTGGTTGGCAATGTCTTGCTCTGCCATGCTCTGTCCGCAGTTGTATCTCATTTGCTCAACGTTCTGTCCTTCGTAATCAGATGTAGGAAATCCGTAATACAACCATAAAAATGTACACATTTTCATTTCTTTGTTAGCAGCAGCTACCGGAGTAATCTTTTCTGATGTAACGAATAATATTTCTCCCGGACCTAATTCATAACATGTTTTATAACCGAGATTAGCATAAGCAAATGATTCAAGACTGACGCAATGTCCGGTATCTTCACATTTTTTTCCGACAAATAAAGGAGTACGGCCGAATTTGTCTCGTGCAGCATATAATCCGCCGTCAGCAGAGACAATCATTGTCATAGAGCCTTCTATTTTACTTTGGGCATACCGGATACCGTCCGGCACATTGTCTTTACAGCAAATTAAAGAAGCGACAAGCTCCGTATCATTAATACCGCCGTTGCTCATCTCAGTAAAATGAGCATT
>VOFD01002476.1_pt1 | contig 30743 bp, 31 predicted proteins | sample 5384101 | NCBI WGS metagenome assembly VOFD01 (sample SAMN12384723, study PRJNA508395) | human gut metagenome | isolation source: healthy gut C | host: Homo sapiens
ATGCTGAAGGGGGCGGCGGCGTTGCGCAATGCCGAGCTGTTGGCCATTCTCATCGGTTCGGGCAGTGCGGACGAGTCGGCGGTGGCGCTGATGAAGCGGCTTTTTGTCCGATTGCGACAACCGGCTGAAGACTTTGGGGCGCATGTCGCTCGAGGAACTTACCGGCACGGTCGAGGTGGACGACACGGCGAGCGGAAAGAAGAAGACGGCGCGCCGCTACAAGGGACTGGGCAAGGCCAAGGCCGTCACCATCATGGCGGCCTGCGAGCTGGGGCGCCGCCGCATGGAAGAGGACGTGGTGGAACTGCCTTCCATACGTTCCAGCATGGATTTGTACCATTACTTCCTGCCACAGATGCAGGACCTGTTCCACGAAGAGTGCTATGCCGTGCTGATGAACCAGGCTTGCCGCATCATGGACAAGGTGCTGGTCAGCAAGGGCGGCCTGACGGAGACGGCCGTGGACATACGCTTGATTCTGCGCGAGGCGTTGCTTCGCCGGGCGCCGGTCATCGCGCTCTGCCACAATCACCCCTCGGGCAATCTCAGGCCCAGTGTGGAGGACGACCGCCTGACCGACCGCTTGCAGAAGGCTTGCCGGATGATGAACATCAGGCTATTGGACCACATCATCGTGGCCGACGGCGGTTTTTACAGTTATTGTGAAGAAGGAAAATTGGGTTGAACCAGAAAAAAGAAAGATACAAATGGAAGAGGAAAAGGAGAAGCCTGCGAAACTGCAGGTGGAAGAGAAGGTGATCGAGATGCTGAAGACTGTGTACGACCCCGAGATACCCGTCAACATCTACGACCTCGGGCTGATCTACAAGATAGACTTGGCGGACGACTACGCGCTGAGCGTGGACATGACGCTCACTGCGCCCAATTGTCCGGCGGCAGATTTCATCGTGGAGGATGTACGCCAGAAGCTCGAGAGCATTGAACATGTTAAATCGGTGGAGGTCAACCTCGTCTTCGAACCCGAATGGGACAAGGACATGATGACCGAGGAAGCCAAAATGGAATTGGGATTCTTGTGATGAAAAGCGTTTATTTCTTGTCCGATGCCCACTTGGGATGCCGTTCCATCCCTCACGACCGGACGCGTGAGCGCCGGTTGGTGCGCTTCCTGGACAGCGTGAAGGACAAGGCTTCGGCCGTGTACTTGCTGGGCGACATCTTTGATTTTTGGTATGAATACAAGACGGTGGTCCCCCGGGGATATACCCGCTTCTTGGGCAAGCTCAGCGAGTTGACCGACAGCGGGGTGGAAGTGCACTTCTTCACGGGCAACCACGACATCTGGTGCGGCGACTATCTGGTGAAGGAATGCGGCGTGACGCTGCACACCGTCCCCGTGACGGTGGAGATTGGCGACCGCGTGTTCATGCTGGCCCATGGCGACCATGATTTTAGGCGATTGGATCACGCAGTTCACCGATTGTATGCCGTTTTCGACGGCGAGAATCTCTTTATGGAGAACTACGTGGAGGGCGAGACGGCGCTTTGAGCCGGAGCGCGTCCTCTGGGGCGGATAAGATGATGCGTCCTCAGTGGGGACAGCCATATATTCCAGCGGTTCCGGGAAGGGAAGAAAGACGGCCATCGGGAACTCCCTTGCCTGTTCCGGTGGTGTCGGCCGCCTCCTGTCGCGAAGGCACCAAAAGGCCGGCGGACAGCAACAAGTTCCCCAATGACATTTTGACAAAATGTCAGGACATACCCTGTGAGAACCGCGCAAACGGGCACGGGATGGGAACAGAACGGAAATACGCGAACCTCGCGCGTCCAAGGGAATGCAGGATGAAAGCCGGAAGCCGCTTTCCGCGACATTTTGCCGTCCGCCACGGAACGCCGTGCGGCCGGAACTCTTCTCCCGCGTCAGCCCCGCGAGGGAAATGGCTTGCAAAAGGACAAACGGGGTTTGCACGCGGGCGGACTCCATCCAGGGCGGGAAAAGCCCTCCGAAGCCTTGTTTTTCCCTTCTTCCTGCACCCGCAGGAACTGCCTTGCGGCAAAAAAGTTTCGTCTTTGCGGAAGGCGGTTCGTTTCTTTGCGGAAAGCGATTTTGTTTTTATCGCGAAAAAACGACCGCAGGGACGGAGAAATGCTCCATACAAACAGTTTCTCCACCCGTTTTTTAACACTCCGGTCCTTTTTTGCGGCGGTCCGTCCTGTCATTGAAACACGGAAGCGGAAGGAAAGCCTTTCTTTTTGGCAGGAAATTCCGTGCTTGGGTGACAATCCGACACGGGTGTTGTAGCCGAGTCCCCCGCTGAATTTCTATTGAGCCGTTTTTGCGTGTTACTGCTTGGCTCAAGGTCGTTGTGTCGTGCTGTGTGCAACGTGTAATCCCGCCTTTCGTGATCTACCTTCATGTCGAGGGCGTCCGAAAGACGGGATTGTTGCAAGCATGGGGACCGTCAGCGGTGTCGCTTACGCTGTCGGTGGCATTTGCGTCTGTACCACAGATAGTAGCCGCTCAGGGGGAGGATGCCGCCGATGATGGCTGCCAGAAAGTAGAGCGTTTTAGTCCAGATGCCGCCCCATGAACCGGTGTGGAAGGCATAGAACCAGCCTTTCAGTTTTTGTGCGGCAGGAGTGTCTTCGTGGCGCGAGATTTCTGTGATGTCGCCAGTCCGGCGGTCGAAACGGAGTCGGTCAATCTTGCGCAGGGTCGATGAGGGGGTGGTGGAGACTTCTATGGTTCCGGTTCCCAATTTGATGGATTGATGCGCGGGGTAGGCGGTTTGGGCAGCGTTGAGGGCGCGGTCCCAGACTGTGAAATCAAAGTCTTTATGTCCTCTTTCCTTTTGTGGGGCAACGCTTGTCGTCGCTGCCGTTGCTTTTTCTTGCGGGGCGGACGCGCCGAAGAGGGAATAGGCCGCCTTGCGGTACCAGCTGAATGACCATGTCAGTCCCGTCAGCGCCATGACGAGCAGGAAGAGGGTGGCATAGAAGCCGAGCGCGACATGGCTGTCGTACCAGAACCTTCGCCAGCCGTTGGTGCACGACACACGGAGCCGGTGTTTCAATGCCCTTTTGTTGCGGGGCACCCACAGCACCAGCCCGCTCACGAGGATGACCACCATGACGAGAGTCGTTACGCCCACTACGGTCTTGCCCGCCGTGGCCGCACCTTTGCGCGGCGGGGCGTCCATCAGCCAGCGGTGGAGCTTGCGCATTGTCTGGAAAAACGGGCTGGACGTGGTCCATCCGTTCACCTCGCCCGTGTAGGGATTGACACTCAGTGTCTGCCGCCGCACGTTTTCGAATCCGGCCATCCATGCTTCCTCCGGGTCGCCGTACACGGTCAGCGATGAGAGCCGCAGCGAATCGGGCATTTGCGCCCGGATGCGGGCCACGAGTTCCGAGGGCGGGAGCGGGACGGCGCTTTCCGGTGCCTCCACCCGGTAGATGCCGGGATGCGTGGCGCGGATGATTTCTTTTTCAAACACCAGCGCCGCCCCCGAAAGGCAGACGACGCTGATGATGAGTCCCAACGGGACGGAGAGCCAAAGATGAAGCTTTGAAAAAAGTTTTCTCATGATGCTTGCCGGGTCAGAAGGAGGTGAGTTTGCCCACGGCCTGCACGTTGTCGTTCGTCACGATGGTCAGGCCCTTGGTGGCCGAGGCCGTCACGGGGTCGATTTTGTAGAGGGCGGGCGAACTGCCGTCGGTGGTCACCACGGGGATGTAGGCCACGCCCTTCTCGCAGTAGGGAGTGCCCAGCGAGGCGATGTGTTCTTTGGCCGGCAGCCCGTTGGTCACCGGTGTCAGCACGCCGCTTTCGCCCTTGAACACGGCCAGTTCTGCCACAGGCGCGTTCTTGCCGCTCATCGTGCCTTCGCTGTACATCTGGAGCAGGAAGTAGTCCGCCGTGATGTGCCAGCAGCGGAACATCGGATGGCCGGTGCCTTGCGCCTCCAGGTTATAGTAATAGTCCGGGTCGAACTGCGTCTGTCCGGCCTTGATGCGCACCACGCCGGAGGGCAGCGTGCCGGTCACTTTCTTCAGGTCGGCCGACGAGGTGGCCGTGCGGCCGTAGCCCGGCGAGAACACGTAGAGGTCGCCGTTGTCTGCCGCCCAGATGGTCTGGTAGTATTGCGAGCGGTTGCGCCCGCTGGCGAAGCCTATTTTCCCGGTGCGGGCGATGACGGGTGTTTCGTCGAACGAGTCGCCGCTGTAGATGGCCACGAATGCGCTGTCGGGATATTGCGTGGAGGGGATTTGCCCGGCGGTATAGGAGCCAGAGCCTTGTCCGCCGTCGCTTTTGGCCACGAGGTCGGGGTCGGTCACCTTGTCGGGGAAGGTGTTCACGCCATAGTGGCTCATGCCCATGGGCACCACCGAGGTGTAGAGCCGTCCGCCGGTTTCCACGAATCCGGCGAAGCTGACGATTTCGCCATTGCCCAGAAAGTTCTCGGCCATGCGTCGGCCGGTGGTCGTAGTACCGTCGTTCACGTCCAGGTAGTTGAATTGCAGATATTTTGCATAGTTCCCTTCGGCGTCATGTTCCTGCGAGCCGTCGTTGGTGGAGGCGGTGATGACGTGGTTGCCCCAGGTGCCCACGGTGGTCACGCGGTTGAAGGTATAGGCGTTCTGCTCGTTCACGTTGCCGGTCTGTCCGTTCAGCACGAACGAGGAGCCGGTGCCGGCCGCGCCGTCGTTGTATTGCAGGCTGAACAGGTAGCGTTCGCCGTAGAACACCCAGTAAGAGCCGCCGTCGGTTTCCGTTCCGTTGTTCATGATGGTCACGCTGCCTTCGTCCAGCGACTCGCTGGTGACGAGATAGGCAGCGTCGTCGCCCTGCGCGGCGATGACGTAGCGGCTGATGCCGGGTTGTCCGGGAGGCGGGTTGTCGGTGTCCGTGTCGCTGTTGTCGCTGCACGAGGTCAGTGTGCCGGCGGCACAACAGAGGGCGGCCGCCATCGCCCAAGTGAAGAATCTTTTTTCCATATAGCTTGTTTTTAATTGATGATGAATGTGTCGGTTCATTTCCCGAAGCAGACGCGCACCTTGCCGTAGAAGGCCCGTCCGGCTTTTTGCAGGCTGTAGTTGTCATAGAGCTTCTCGTCTGTCAGGTTGCGGCATTCCAATGCGAAACTGTATCGTCCGCCCTTCACGCTGTAGCTCAGCGTCAGGTTGTGTGAGAACTGCGTGGGCACGCGGCGCTTGGTTTCCGGATTGCCGAAGGCTTCCCAGTAGAGGGGGAACTCGTGCTGGTAGTAGCTGTCGTAGCCGAGCGAGAGCACGTTGCCCTTGCCGAACAGGTTGTGCCAGAAGAGCGAGGCGTCGAAGTTGGCATAGCGGTAGGGCAGGTTCGGAATGCGCTGTCCGTAGGTGAGTGCGGCCTGCTGCGTGCCTTCGGCCCGGGTCTTTTCATCGTCGCGGCTGTCCGTGCTGTTCCATGTGCCGCCCAGGCTGAGCCAGCGCGAGTAGTTGTAGCGGACAGATACGTTGTAGCCTTTGGTTTTCACGCGCCCGTGGTTCTCGTAGATGCCGAAGTTCAGGTCGCCCACGCGGTCCAGTCCGCGGCGGATGTAGTCCTTCGTGTAGCGGTAGATGAGGCCGCCTTCCACGTAGAGTCCGTGCTGGCCGAACTGCGGGTTGTAGCTCAGGTTCAGGTTCAGGTTGTCGCTCTTTTCAGGGCGCAGTTCCGCCCGTCCGGCTTCCAGGTCGTCGTCGCCGAAGAGTTCGTCGTTCGTGGGCAGGCGGTAGGCTTTCTCGTACGACAGCTTGGCCTGCAGGCCCTTGAGGATGAAATACGTGCCTGCCGCCCCGTAGCCGAACGCGTTGGTGCGGCGCGAGAAGAGTTTGTAGTCGCCGATGCCGTCGTCGCTTTGCGACACGGGGCCTTCGTTGTACTGGTTGTAGTATTTGCCGAACACCGTGGCGTTCCATCGTTCGGAAGGCATGAAGCGGTAGGACAGTCCCGTCACGTTCTTGCGCGTCCGCTTCGGGGTGCTGAAGTCCGACAGCCGCGAACTGCCCGCCACGTAGGAGCGGGTCGTGCGGTGGAAGGTGCTCAGCACGTGGTTGAGCGTGAAGGCGTGGGCCGTTCCGATGCGGTAGTGGGCCGTGAACGTCCCGTTCCAGTTGGTGTTCTTCTGTTCGTTGTTCTGGTTCGACTGCTCGCCCGGGCTGCCGGTGTATTTCCTGTCGCCGAACCAGTTGTATTTGTAGGAAGCCGTGTCGATGTTGTGGGTCACGTTGCGGTTGTAGTTCACCGTGGCCGTCACGTCCAGTCCGCGGGCGAAGAGGTCGCGCTTGCGGTATTCCAGCGAGGGGATGAAGGAATGGCCGTGGCGGTGTTTCTGCCCGAACACGATTTCTTGTTTTACGCCCGTCTGTATCTCCTTGTAGAAGTGGGTGTAGGTGAAGCCCAGTGTCAGCCGGTCGGCCCAGCGTTTGTCCGCCACGCCGATTTTTCCCGTTGCCGCTTCGTTGTGGAAGCGGTCGTTGAAGCGCCTCACGCGGTAAGTGCGGTTTTTGTCCGTGCTTTCCGTGATGCCATCCTCGCCGAAAAGGGTCACGTAGTTGTCCACGTGGTAGTCGTTGTCGGAGAAGTTCTGGAAGGCGTTGGCTTCGTAGAACCATCCGCGGCGCAGCGACTGTCCGAAGCGCAGGGACGACTTGTGAGTGTTGAACGAGCCGTATGAGTATGAGGCGTCGGCAAACCATCGCTGCCTTTGTTGGTTCGTGACGATGTTCACCACGCCCCCGATGGCATCCGTGCCGAATCCCACGGGCACCACGCCGCGATACACCTCGATGCGCTCGGCGAAGTTCACCGGCAGGTTGTTCAGGTCGAGGGCCGTCTCGGCGCCTTCCTGCGGCACGCCGTCGATGAACACCTTCACGTGGCGGCCCGAGAATCCGTCGAGCATGAGTTGCATGTCTGAACCCACGCCGCCCGTCTCGCGCAGCTTGACTCCCGGCACGCTGGTCAGCACCTCCGCCAGGTTCTTGCTCAGTCCGGCCATGCTTTTGAAGTCGATGGCCACGGCGTTGAAGGCCGAGCGGTTGATGCGGTTCACGTGGCTGGCTTCCACCTTCACTTCAGCCAGTTCGATGTTCCGGGGCTGCATGCTGACGTTGAGCTTCCGCCGTTCGCCTGCCGTGAGCGTGACGGTCCGCTCCACCGTCTCGTACCCCATGGCTTTGAACACCAGGGTGTGGGTGCCAGCTTTTGCGTGCAGATGGTAGATGCCTTTTGCGTCTGGCCGCGTGCCGTGCCCCGTCCCTTTGATTTGCACGGTGGCGAAGTCCATGGCCTCGTGCTCCGAGGATAGGATTTTCCCCGAGATGGTGGCCGTGTTCCTTTCTTCTCCGCGGACGGCGGGGAGGACCGTCAGGAGCATCCAAAGGAGGGCCGACAATCTTCAGCATCTCCATCACTTCTTTCTTGGTGTCTTCTACAATCTGGTCATGGTTCTGGTCGTTAATCTTCTCAAACTGACTTTGTATGTATGAGCTTCCCAAGTTGGAGGTCATGATGATGATGGTGTTCTTGAAGTTCACCGTACGTCCCTTATTGTCCGTCAGACGTCCGTCGTCCAATACCTGAAGCAGGATATTGAAGACATCAGGGTGCGCTTTCTCGATTTCATCGAACAGTACGACCGAGTAAGGTTTCCGGCGCACGGCTTCGGTCAGCTGACCGCCCTCGTCATAACCTACGTATCCCGGAGGCGCACCAATCAGACGCGAGACGGTATGTTTCTCCTGATACTCACTCATGTCAATACGGGTCATCAGCGATTCGTCATCGAACAGGTATTCTGCCAGTGCTTTTGCCAGTTCGGTCTTACCTACACCGGTGGTGCCCAGGAAGATGAACGAGCCGATGGGGCGTTTCGGGTCTTGCAGTCCTGCACGGCTCCGGCGCACGGCGTCTGCTACGGCTTCGATGGCTTCGTCTTGTCCGATAACACGTTTGTGCAGTTCGTCTTCCAGATGGAGCAGCTTGTCGCGTTCGCTTTGCAGCATCTTGCTTACCGGTATTCCCGTCCAGCGCGATACTACATCGGCTATATCCTCGGCAGTTACCTCTTCCTTAATCATGGCGTTGTCGCCCTGCTTTTTCTTCAGGTCTTCCTGGATGCTCTTGATTTCGTTTTCCAATGCCTGTAGTTTTCCGTATCGGATTTCTGCTACTTTTCCGTAGTCGCCTTCACGTTCGGCACGGTCGGCTTCGAACTTCAATTGCTCGATTTCCTTCTTGTTCTGTTGTATCTTGTTCACCAGTTCCTTCTCGCTCTGCCATTTGGCTTTGTAAGAAGTGTCTTGTTCCTTGAGTTCGGCTATTTCCTTGTTCAGCTGGGCAAGTTTGGCTTCATCCTTTTCCCGCTTGATGGCTTCGCGCTCGATTTCCAGTTGTTTCAACCGGCGTTCGATTTCGTCCAGCTCTTCGGGAAGCGAATCACGCTCCATACGGAGTTTTGCGGCTGCCTCGTCCATCAGGTCGATAGCCTTATCGGGCAAGAAACGGTCGGTGATGTAACGTTTGATACGCACTTGGTGGTGGTTCTCGTAACGCTCCTTCAAGCCACGCAGGATAGAGATAGAGCTTGCCGTGTCGGGTTCGTCCACCATGACGGTCTGGAACCTACGCTCCAAGGCTTTATCCTTTTCGAAATACTTCTGGTATTCGTCAAGGGTAGTGGCACCGATGCTCCGCAGTTCTCGGCTCAGGATTTGCAGCACGCGGCGGATTTCCTCGTCGCGCCCGATGACCGGGTCGAGCTTTCCGCTGCGCGCGGCCTCGATGAGGTTGGTGGCATATTTCTCCAAGGCCTGGTAGGTTTCTTCGCTGTTTTGCGACGTGACCTTCTGTCCTTTCCGCAGTTCGTTGATGGCCGCGGCCAGTTCCTTTTCGGTCACTCCCGCGTCTTTCAGAATTTTGGAGGCCGTGCTGTTCACGGTCAGCAAGGCCTGGATGATGGGTTCGAGCGAGACGAACTCGTCGCCCGCCTTGTTGGCGTAGTCCTGCGCGCGGGTCAGCACTTCGTTGCTCTCCCGACTCAGGTAGGGGCTCTCCGCCCTGCACGCGGGGCAGCGAGGCAATCTGGCTTTGCAGCACTTGTTCCATCTGGCGGCTGTTGACCCCCAGTTTCTGGAAGAGGAAGTTCGTGACATTCTCTCCGACTTTGAGTACGCCGGCCAGCAAATGCTCCGGTTCGATGGCCTGTTGGCCGCGAGCCTGCACGAGGTTGACCGCTTCCTGGACGGCCTCCTGTGCCTTGATGGTGAATTTGTCAAATGTCATGGTGGTTCTCCTTTCTATGTTTAATGGTTTTCTGTTTCTTGTTCCGTTGACGGCCTTTGGGGCCGACAACCAAGAAACATCAAAGAACTTGCCAAACGTCGAAAACTGACAAAATGTCACGAAAGGTGAAATTATGACAGCCTCTTTATTGGGATGTTCCGCCGTTTTTCGCTACTTTTGTCCTTAAAAACAAGGAAAGAGAAATATGGAACATACGAAATGGAGCGAGAACGTCGTCCTGGTGGACGCGGACTATGCGGATGCCGTGGCTTTTAATCTGATTGTCAACTTCGAGCGGATGCTCAACCGGCCCATTCCCAAGGCCGACCTGGCGCATTGGCTGGTGTGCGTGGCGCTGGACGGCGGCGTGGAGCCGGGAGAGAACGACATACAGGTGGTGCTCATCCACGGGAAAGACAAACGGATGTTGGATAATTTCGCGCCGTCGGATTTCGACAAGGAACTGGACGGAAAGGCTTTCCGCGACGAACGGTTGGGAGAATTCAAGCTCAGTTCCGTGAGGTCGGAGAACCTGGCGGACGTGGAGACGCTCTGCCTGCAATCGCTCGAGGCGCTGGCCGACGAGAAGGGCATCAAGCGCCTGATTGTGGTGCCGGACATGGAGCGCTACGGCGCCCGCGTGCGCGAGGTGCTGTCGCGCACGGAGGGGAAGGACGTCACCCTGCTGGCCATGGAGCCGCAGGCGGGGCGCGGTTTCCGGCAGGAGATTCTGGGCTATTCCCTGATGAGCGCGATGGGCATCAGGGGCGACGAGTTCAGACAGGAGTAGGGCGGGCAGCCGCTGTGGCGCAAGAGGCAACGGCCGGCGGGGCTGGCCTTGCGCAGGCGGCGGACGTGGGGCCCGTGGCTTGCCCGAGAGGATGCGACGTCGTGCGGACTCCGCCAGCGTACTTTGCGGAGAGTACTCGAGTACTTGCCGCAAAGTACAATCACGGACTCCGCAAGGCGTTCGTCCGCTTTCCGCGGAACGGTGGTCGGAGACGACGCCTTCGCCCCGGCGCGCGGGGGCGTCGCTGCCCATTATTTTGGTCATAAAAAAGCGCGCTTTCTGTTTGCTTCTGAGAAAAAGTCGTTAACTTTGCACAAAATACACATTATTAATCAATACCAATCAGAAAATGGGAAAAGTTTTAATTATCGGTGCCGGCGGCGTGGCCACGGTCGCGGCGCACAAAGTGGCCCAGCATCCGGAAGTGTTCAATGAGATAATGATTGCCAGCCGCACGAAGGCCAAGTGCGATGCCATCGTGAAGGCCATCGGGAATCCGGCCATCCGGACAGCACAGGTGGATGCCGACAACGTGGACGAACTGGTGAAACTCTTCGAAGGCTTCAAGCCCGACATGGTGATGAACCTGGCCTTGCCTTATCAGGACCTGACCATCATGGAGGCTTGCCTGCAGACGGGGTGCAACTATCTGGACACGGCCAACTACGAACCGAAAGACGTGGCCCATTTTGAATACAGCTGGCAGTGGGCCTACAAGAAGCGTTTCGAGGACGCCGGCCTGACCGCCATCCTCGGCTGCGGATTCGACCCGGGCGTCTCCGGCGTGTACACGGCATACGCCGCCAAGCATCATTTCGACGAAATCCAGTATCTGGACATCGTGGACTGCAACGCGGGCAACCATCATAAGGCCTTCGCCACCAACTTCAACCCGGAAATCAACATCCGCGAGATTACCCAAAACGGGCGCTACTATGAGGATGGAAAGTGGGTGGAGACGAAGCCCATGGAAATCCACAAGGACCTGACGTACCCCAACATCGGGCCGCGCGACTCCTACCTGCTCTACCACGAGGAGCTGGAATCGCTGGTGAAGAACTTCCCCACCATCAGGCGCGCCCGCTTCTGGATGACCTTCGGGCAGGAATACCTGACCCACTTGCGCGTGATCCAGAACATCGGCATGGCCCGCATCGACGAGGTGGACTACAACGGCGTGAAAATCGTGCCGCTCCAGTTCCTGAAGGCCGTGCTTCCCAACCCGCAGGACCTGGGCGAGAACTACGAGGGCGAGACAAGCATCGGCTGCCGCATCCGCGGACTGAAGGACGGCAAGGAGCACACCTATTATATATATAACAACTGCAGCCACCACGCCGCCTACCTGGAGACGGGCATGCAGGGCGTGAGCTACACCACGGGCGTGCCGGCCATGATCGGCGCCATGATGTTCATGAAGGGCATCTGGAAGAAGCCCGGCGTGTGGAACGTGGAGGAGTTCGACCCAGACCCCTTCATGGAAGAGCTGAACAAGGACGGACTGCCCTGGCACGAGGTGTTCGACGGCGACTTGGAACTCTAAGGCGCGATGGGCGACATCTACAGGCTGTTCAGACTTTTCGGCAAGTTGCCCGGCACGCGCCTGAAACTGGCGGCCCTCTACGGGTTGCACGTGACGGGGCGGCGCTATCTGGGCGTGTTCCTCGACCCCGTGCTGGCCTGCAACTTCAGGTGCCGCATGTGCTATTTCAGCGATGAGGCCTACCGCAGGGAGGCGCGCGGGGTGATGTCGATGGACGACTACCGGCGGGTGGCCGGGGCCTTGTTCCGCCGGACGCTCAAGCTGCAGCTCGGCTGCGGGGCGGAGCCCACGCTCTATAAGGAGCTGGGCGAGCTGGTGCGGCTGGCCAAGCAGGCCGGAGTGCCCTACGTGTCGATGACCACCAACGGGGCGTTGCTCAGCGAGAAGCGCCTGACGGAATACGTGGAGGCCGGGCTGGACGAAATCACGCTGTCGGTGCACGGCACGCAGAAGTCCACCTACGAGTTCTTCATGGTGAACGGCAGCTTCGAGCGCTTCACCGCCCTACTGGCCGACCTGGCACGGGTGAAGGCGCGCCATCCGGGATTCAAAGTCCGCATCAACTACACGATGAACGCGGACAACGTGGAGGAGCTGAAACACCTGCCCGAACTGCTGGAAACGGTGCGCATAGACGTGTTGCAACCCGCCCCATCCAGAAGATAGGGGGAGCACACGGCCTACGAGAACTTCGACCTGACAAGGATTCTGGAGCTCTACGACGAGGTGTTGCTGCCCGTGCAGCGCTATTGCGCCGAGCGGGGCATCGCCTGCCTGATTCCGGAAAAGGAGAACCTCGTGGCGCTGGAGGAGGACAAACCCGACGGGAAGTGGATGATTCAGGACGTGACCTACTGCTACGTGAGTCCCAACTTCTGTTGGAAAGGCGACTTCGACCTGCGCACGGACACTTTCGAGAGCTATTGCCGCAGGGTGGGGTGGGGCCATAAAATCTGGCGCTGCATCTTCCATGGCAAGGAGAAGCGGAAGAGGGACATGGACCGGACGAAAAGCTTGAACTACAAATTGAAGTAACATCGAAAGAGATTATGGCAGCACTGTTTGCCGGGCCGAACACGGAGAAGCTCAAGGCCCTGCAGGCTGCCATGGACAAGATAGAGAAGAACTTTGGCAAAGGCTCCATCATGAAGCTGGGAGACGACCACGTGGAGCAGGTCGACGTCATCCCCACGGGCTCCATCGCCCTGAACGCCGCCTTGGGAGTGGGGGGCTATCCCGCGGGCCATCCACGCCATTGCCGAGGCACAGAAGATGGGCGGCATAGCGGCCTTCATCGACGCCGAGCACGCCTTCGACCGCTTCTATGCGGCCAAGCTGGGCGTGGACGTGGACAACCTCTGGATTTCGCAGCCCGACAACGGGGAGCAGGCCTTGGAAATCGCCGACCAGTTGATCCGCTCGTCGGCCATCGACATCATCGTCATCGACTCCGTGGCGGCCCTCACGCCGAAGGCGGAAATCGAAGGCGACATGGGCGACAACAAGGTGGGCCTGCAGGCCCGCCTGATGAGCCAGGCCCTGCGCAAGCTCACCGCCAACATCGCCAAGACCAACACCACCTGCATCTTCATCAACCAGCTGCGCGAGAAAATCGGCGTGATGTTCGGCAATCCCGAGACCACGACGGGCGGCAATGCCCTGAAGTTTTATGCCAGCGTGCGGCTGGACATCCGCCGCGTGACGAGCATCAAGGACGGCGACGAGGTGATCGGCAACCAAGTGCGCGTGAAGGTGGTGAAGAACAAGGTGGCTCCCCCCTTCCGCAAGGCGGAGTTTGAAATCACCTTTGGCGAAGGCATTTCGAAAATCGGGGAAATCGTGGACTTGGGCACCGAACTGGGCATCCTGAAGAAGAGCGGTTCGTGGTATAGCTACAACGACACGAAAATCGGCCAGGGCCGCGACGCGGTGAAGAACATGCTGAAGGACAATCCCGAGCTGGCCGAGGAGATAGAAGCACAGATAGCAACAGCCCTGCAAGACGCCCATTCCAACTGAGGCGCGTCGCAGGAGGCAGGCATAGCCCGCTCCGGACCATCCGACGGATGACCCGAAGCGGGCTTTCCCGTTTGTCCTGGAGAAAACGGGCGTGTCTACATGAGATGGTGGACGTCTGGAGTAAGATGTGTGTGCATGGAAAGAACGGAAAATAAAAAGACCGAAGCATTGCTTTTGGCACGAGAAATAGTAACCGGAAGGCCAGGGCGATGAGGCAAGAAGCGCACCACTACCTTCAGCATGCAAGCGATTGAGGACATAGGCTTGGCCGGAACCGTATGCGGGAGGGAGTGCCGTTCCCGCCGGCCTCTCAGAAATTGAATCCGGCCCGGAAGTATCCGGAGAACTTGGAGCGGTCGCTGTAGCTGAAGGTGATTCCCACGGGGCCGATGAAGGTTCGGATGTCGTATCTGATGGCGCCGCCGAACACGTGGTAGCCCATCCGTTCGTTGTTGCCAAAGCTGTTCTTGAAGAAGTGCATCCAGTCGTCCGACGTGGCGGCCACGTTGAACGCGCCGCTCACATAGTGTTTCCCTCCGATGCGCTGGCGCGCTTCAATGCCCACGATGGCCAGCGAGCGGCGGGCCATCTCGAAATAGTTGATGCCATAGAGGGGAATTTGCTGTGCGAAGTATTTCCCGCGTTCCTGTCCGCCGATGGTGTTGATTTCCGCCACGGTATTCTCCGTGGTCAGGTAGCGGCTGTCGACCCAAGGCATGAGCGTGAAGCGCGAGTTGAACGAGAACGCGGCGTTCCAGTGTATGCCCGCGATGTGGAAGGCCTTGTTGCCGTTCAGCGGGATGGCATAGTAGTAGGACAAGGCGAACTCGCTGCCCTTGGTGGGGAAGTAGGCGTCGTTGGTCGTGCTCACGGCATATTCGGTGCCGAACTTCATGTAGCTTTCTTTGTTGATGTCGCGCGGGGAACTTCCCGAGAAGCGGTAGAGGAAGGAGCCGTAGTTGTATAACTGGTAGATGGCGCCCAGCTTCAGCCGCACGTATTTCCAACTTCTCATGAACCCCACTTCGCCAAAGTGGTGGTTGAAGTTGAGCCCGTATTCCCTTTCGCCCTTTTCGTAGATGTTGAAGTCGTTGTACGTGTAGCGGTATCCGGTGGTGAAGAGCCATTGGCGGCCCATGTGGAGGGCGTAGTGCGCGTCGCCGGAGGTCTGCTTGCCCAAGCGGAGGGTCAGGCTGACGTTGTGGTTCCTCTTGCGGCCCAGTTGCATCTGCCCGTTGAAGAGCAGGGCCGCCAGTTCCTCGTTGTCGAAGCGCAACCCCAAGTTGATGGAATTGGTCGGCGCGTCGCCCACCAAGGTCTTGATGGTGGCGGCATAGCGGGCTTCCACGCCTCCGGGGCGGTGCATATAATAATAAGGTGGAACGGGGCGGTGGGCGGCCGGATTGTCGGTGGCGGGAGCCAGCCGCCGGGCGATGGCGCGCAGGGTGTCCATCTGGAGGCGGGCCGCCTGTTCGCCGCGGCCGATGAGGGAGTCGATGGCCGTGATGTTGAAGCTGGCCGTGCTGTAGCCCTTCACGTTCACCTTGATGTACACGTCCGAACTGTCGATGCTTTGTTGCCAGCGGTCTTTCCGTTGCAGGTCGATGAGCTGGTTCAGTTGCGAGAATAGGTTGTTCTTGAGCTCGTCGGCGTTTTTCAATGGGTCTTGCACGTCCACGCCGATGATGATGTCGGCCCCCATGTCGAGTGCCACGTCAACGGGGTAATTGTTGGTGATGCCGCCGTCGATGAGCAACTGCCCGTCGGTGTCCACAGGGGCAAACACGCCGGGGATGGACATGCTGGCCCGGATGGCGATGGGCAGCACGCCGTTGCGGAACACGACCTCCTTCCCCGTGACAAGGTCTTGCGACACGCAGGCAAAGGGGATGGGCATCTTGCGGAAATCAATGGAGTCGTGGTAGCCTTCGGTCAGTTGCCAGAGCATCCGGCCGATGTTGCGCCCCTTGATGAGGCCTCCGCTGATGAGGTCCTGCGGCTTTTCGAAAAAGGGGACGGAGAGAATGTATTGCGAGCCTTGTTCGCGGGCTTGCAGATCGATGGCGGAACGGTGGGACTTGTCGCCCAGCAGGGCGGGCCAGTCTTGCGCCATGAAGATGCTGTCCATCTGGTCGGGCGTGTAGCCGATGGAGTAGAGGCCGCCGATGATGCTGCCCATGCTGGTGCCCACGATGATGTCGATGGGGACGCCGGCCTCTTCCATAACCCTCAGTGCGCCGATGTGAGCCGTGCCTTTGGCGCCCCCGCCGCTCAGCACTACGCCCACTTTGGGACGGGCCGCAAGCGGCGGCAGGAAGCAACATGCGATGAATAGCAAGGCCAGAAGGCGTGGTATTTTAGTCATAAGCTTTATCTGTTTTCGGCCATTTTGGCAGTTCGTGAGCCTGAATGTCACATATTCCCGTTCACGTATGCAAAGATAAGCCAAAAACTTCATCAATATATTGAAAAACCCTTTTTTATCACTTTTTCCACTCGTCGGGACACTTTGGCATGCGGTTTGTTTTTGATAAAGTGCGCACGGCTCGCAAGGGCAGAGCGCGAGACTTAAAACAATTCATTTGATTAATAACAAAAAAAGATACGATTATGGGAAAGATTATTGGTATTGACTTGGGAACCACGAACTCGTGCGTTTCCGTATTTGAAGGTAACGAACCGGTGGTGATTGCCAACAACGAGGGCAAGCGCACTACACCTTCTATCGTGGCGTTTAAGAACGGTGAGCGGTTGGTGGGTGATCCTGCCAAGCGTCAGGCCATCACGAATCCGAAGAACACGGTGTTCTCCATCAAGCGTTTCATGGGTGAGACTTACGACCAGGTGCAGAAGGAAATCGCCCGCGTACCTTATTCTGTGGTAAAGGGCGACAACAACACCCCGCGTGTGGACATAGAAGGACGTCTGTACACCCCCGCAGGAAATCTCGGCCATGATTCTGCAGAAGATGAAAAAAAAGACGGCTGAGGATTATCTGGGACAGGAAGTGACGGAAGCTGTCATCACCGTGCCGGCATACTTCTCAGACTCTCAACGTCAGGCTACGAAGGAAGCCGGACAGATTGCCGGTCTGGACGTGAAACGTATCGTGAACGAACCTACGGCTGCAGCTTTGGCTTACGGCGTCGATAAGGCCAACAAAGACATGAAGATAGCTGTCTTCGACCTTGGTGGTGGTACGTTTGATATCTCCATCTTGGAGTTCGGTAGCGGCGTGTTCGAAGTACTCTCCACGAACGGTGATACCCACTTGGGTGGTGATGACTTCGATCAGGTAATCATCGACTGGTTGGCCGCTGACTTCAAGAGCGAGGAAGGCGTCGACCTGAAGCAGGACCCGATGGCTTTGCAGCGTCTGAAGGAAGCAGCCGAGAAGGCAAAGATAGAGTTGTCTTCTTCTACGACCACCGAAATCAACTTGCCGTACATTACGGCTGTAGGCGGTGTGCCTAAACACTTGGTCAAGACGTTGACCCGTGCCAAATTCGAGCAGTTGGCAGACCACTTGATTCAGGCTTGTAAGGTTCCGTGCCAGAAAGCCATGCAAGATGCCGGCTTGAGCAATTCGGATATCGATGAGGTGATTTTGGTGGGTGGTTCCAGCCGTATCCCTGCCATCCAGAAGTTGGTGGAAGACTTCTTCGGCAAGGCGCCGTCGAAGGGTGTGAACCCCGATGAGGTGGTGGCCGTAGGTGCTTCTATCCAAGGTGCCATCCTGAACAAGGAAGCCGGTGTGGGCGACATCGTGTTGCTGGACGTAACGCCGTTGTCCATGGGTATCGAGACCATGGGTGGTGTGATGACCAAACTGATTGATGCCAATACCACCATTCCGTGCAACAAGAGCGAAGTGTTCAGTACGGCTGCTGACAACCAGACGGAAGTGACTATCCGCGTCTTGCAGGGTGAGCGTCCAATGGCCAACCAGAACAAGCAGATTGGTCTGTTCAACCTGACAGGTATTACTCCGGCTCCGCGTGGTGTGCCTCAGATTGAGGTGACTTTCGACATCGATGCCAACGGTATCTTGAAGGTATCTGCCAAGGATAAGGCAACGGGCAAGGAACAGGCCATCCGAATCGAGGCTTCTTCCGGTTTGAGCAAGGATGAAATCGAACGCATGAAGGCTGAAGCCGAAGCCAATGCCGAGGCCGACAAGAAAGAGCGCGAGCGCGTGGACAAGATGAACCAGGCTGACTCCATGATATTCCAGACCGAGAATCAGTTGAAGGAACTGGGCGATAAGTTGCCGGCCGACAAGAAACCCGCAATAGAGTCTGCCCTGCAGAAACTGAAAGACGCCCACAAGGCAGGAGACATCACCGCGATCGACGCCGCCATTGCCGAACTGAACAACGCATGGCATGCCGCCAGCCAGCAGATGTACCAAGGCGGTGCACAAGCTGGCGCCGGTCAGCAGCAGAATGCAGGCACTCAGAACAACAACGCCAATGCAGGTTCATCTTCGGATGACAATATTCAGGATGCGGACTTTGAGGAAGTCAAGTGATTCCGATAAGTAAAGACATACTAAATCGCAAGCAAAAGCGTGCAGCTCGGTGAGTTGCACGCTTTTTGCGTTTATGGGGTTCTCGGTTTTTATGCCTTTTCTATGGGCTTTTTTATCTCTTATTTGCGACATATTTGTAACAAGACAAAAAAGTAGATAATGTGGAACGAAATCCCACTTATCCACACTTATACATACTTAAAAAGTAGATAATATGCCAACAATCGGATTTGAAATCAAAAGAAAGTGTAAAGTCTGCGGCAAGGTCTTTGTCGCAAGACTCTCGACAGCTATTACTGTTCGCGCAGGTGCAGCAATGTAGCATGGAAGCGTAAAAGGGATGAGAAGCATAAAGAACGCAAGGCTGGAAGCTATTGCCCAACAGGTTCCTGACGTCAGAGAGTACATATCGGTCAAAGAAGCCGTTGCCATGTTCGGTGTGGAGCGTAGCACACTGTATCGGCTGATAAAAGAAGGAAGAGTTCCGGCTATCAATATCGGCGAGAGGCTGACACGCATCAAGCGTTCCGACATGGAACGGCTGTTCCTTAGCAGAGCTGAAAGTGCAGTTGAAAAAAAAGAGAAACCTATTCCCAAACTTTACAGTATGGAGCCAGAGGACTGTTATACCATCACAGAAGTCTGTGAGAAATACCACTTCAATGACAGTTCCGTATGGGCTCACGTGAGGAAATACTCCATCCCCTCCCGACAAATAGGGAATTATGTGTATGTACCCAAACAAGAAATAGATAACCTTTATAAATCAGAGATAGAATGAAGAAAGCATTGCCCAACACCAAAGTGACCGTCAAGCTCAGACGGTCGAGATACAAAGAAGGAGTGGTATCTGATTATTGAATCGTATCCGGTTTACAAACGAGGCTCAACCAGAGCAAGCCGTGTGGTGGAATCCATCAACCGGACTATATCCACGCCCATTTGGGATAAGTCGTCCATCGCTCGCATCCTACCGGACGGAAGTTTCAATTACAAGCCTAAGCGTGATTTGAACGGAATCATCCAATGCCGTTCCGCCATCGACCAAGAAGCCTGCATCTATGCGGATAACGTCCGTAAGTTGCGCCAGCATGAGTACGACAGTGCCATTCTCTATACCGATAAGGAGAATGAAATCGCCGCGCAGAACGAACGTGGCGGGCAGGACTTCATCAGGTATTTCAACGGCATCATTAGCAAACGCCATCCCAACAGCTCCAATTCGATTATCGTCAACTGGATGCGTGTGGGCGAATTGCTGAAAATCTATTCGCAAGGGAATCCGATACCCTTCAAATCCATTTCCGTCAAACTGCTTGAAGACATCAAGATGTTCCTGCTCCGCGCTCCAATGGGCGGCAACAAGAAAGGAACCATCTCGCAAAATACGGCTTCAACCTATTTCTCTATTGTCAAGGCCGGACTGAAACAGGCTTTTATTGATGAATACCTCACGGTTGACATCAGCGCAAAAGTAAAAGGCATCAGTTCGATTGAAAGACCGCGTGTCGCCCTTACCATGAATGAAGTGCAGATGCTGGTTGACACGCCCTGCAAGGACGATGTGCTGAAACGTGCGTTCCTCTTTTTCTATCCTCACGGGATTACGGCATAGCGACATTCAAGCCCTGCGGTGGAAACAGATTCAGCAGACAAGCAAAGGCACGTGGCAAGCCTTGGTTGTTCAGCAAAAGACCAAACGCCCCGATTATAAGCCCGTCACGGCACAGGCTCTCCAGTTATGCGGCGAACGGCCTGACGATGATGAACGCCTGGTGTTCGAAGGTCTGACTGATGTTTCGTGGATTTCCATACCATTGAAAGCATGGATAGAAGCATCGGGCATAAAGAAGCACGTAACCTTTCATTGCGGACGCCATAGCTACGCCTCGTTGTTGCCTGAAAACGGCGTGGACATCTATACGATTAAGTCCTTGATGGGGCATACAAACGTAAGAACTACCCAAATCTATACCCATCTTGTGGATGCTGCAAAGGAAAAGGCAGCCAATACACTACATATTGACAACTTGAGCCAATATAAGTAAAGGTGGAAAGTTGCACCGTTGAGCATCAGTATGTTATAAAGAATTCCATCCCTTTTACCACCGTTTACCCCTCATTAAGCACCCTGCTTTTTGAGGGGTTTTCTGTTTTTTCTCCTGCATTATATTGCTGCCATACCTAACTTCGGCTTTTTACTCCCTTTGCTTATTCAGTCTGACTAGTCCGGTCTTAATGAAACTTAAATCTGTCGGTGGTAAATGAGGGGCGGATTGGGGGCAATCAAGCACCTATTTAGCCCCCGTAAGCATCCATATACTTTTGCGGCATCAACTTAAAAACGAAAGAATATGAGTTATACCGTAAATTCATTCGAGGAAATGCCTAACGCATTGTCCTATCTGATTAAGACAGTTGAAGAACTGAAATCTACAGTTAAAGCCTTGCAACATAAGCAAGCAAGTGATTCACCCAAATGGATGGATATAGATGAGCTTTGTGCCTATCTGCCCTCACATCCGGCCAAGCAGACTGTTTATGGATGGGTGTCGGCCAAGCAGATACCCGTACATAAGATAAATAAGGCTTTGGCTTTTCTCCAATCGGAGATAGATGATTGGTTGAAGAACAAGGTGCATAAGACTCAGGATGAGCTGATGCAGGAGGCTGAACAGTTTGTCAAATCCAAAAAGATTATCAGGTAATATGGAAATGACAGACTATTGTTTTTCATTCTTCCGCAAGCCCATTCAGAATACAGAACCGCTAAGGGCAATAGGCATTGTGGATGTGTACCGATATGTGGTCGGTCATTATGCCCGTCCGCAAACGGAAACCCTGCGTTCAATGGCTTCTCCTGCTGATGCCAAAAGGTACAAGGCTACACATTTTGACTATTGTACTTTCTCCGGCCTTTTCCGTAAGCGGAATGAAAAGGAACTGATAATGCACTCCGGGCTGATGTGTCTGGATTTTGACTACGTGGAGGATATGGAAGTGGTGAAGCAACAGCTTCTCAATCACGAGTATTTCGACACGGAACTGCTGTTTACCAGTCCTTCGGGGAATGGATTGAAGTGGATTATACCTGTGGACTTGAAGGGATGGGAGCACTCAAGATTCTTCAAGGCTGTTGCCAACTGTGTCCGTGCTACGGGCTTGCCAATGGTGGATATGTCGGGAAGTGACGTGGCACGTGCCTGTTTCCTGCCTTATGACCCACAAGCATACATTAATCCTAAATACAACGAATATGTCAAAGAAAATATTTTCCGCCCAAGATTGGGAGAATGTCCCTTTTGAAAATTCTATTCCAACGCCCCCAAAATTGCTTCCGGCTCCAAATTCCACTTCTACTAACAAAGAAGAAGAGGTGGAGCGTATCATTCGCGAAATAGAAAAGCGTGCCGTTGACATCGCTCCTGAATATAAGGATTGGGTGGAATTGGGCTTTGCCTTGGTTGACGGACTGGGCGAGAACGGAAGAGAGTATTATCACCGCATCAGTCGGTTTCACCCGGACTATCAAAGGGAACAAACAGACAAGCAATACACCCATTGTCTGCAAGCCAAAGGACAAGGCGTTACCATCCGCTCGTTCTTTCATTTGGCTGGTCAGGCTGGTATTCCTTTAAGTCCGGCAGAGGAACAGCATTTATCCATTTTACCAAATATCCAAAATGGTAAAACGGGCAAATGGATAAAGTCTGCCGATGAACTTCCAGCATTTCCTGAATGTGTGTTCGAGCAACTTCCTCCATTTTTAAGTGAGGTTGTCGGCAACTCCATTTCAGAAGATGACCGCGATACCATTCTGATTGGGGCGATTGTATGCCTATCAGTCTGTTTCCACAATGTCTGCGGCGTGTATGACGAGCGCATCGTTTATCCCAACCTTTACTTGTTTGTCGTGGCTGATGCAGGAATGGGCAAGGGTGCGTTGACTTTATGCCGTGAGCTGGTGGCTCCCATCAACCGCAATCTGCATGAGCTTTCGCAACGGATGGAGCAGGAATACAAGGAAGCGATGAACGCCTATATCAAAAGTAAGAAGTCGGACGGTGCGACCATGCCGACCGAACCGCCTATGCGTATGCTTATCATCCCGGCCAACAGCAGCGCAAGTTCTTTGTTGAAGATATTGGGTGACAATGACGGTGTCGGATTGTTGTTCGAGTCTGAAGGTGACACGCTAAGCCAGACATTGAAGTCGGACTACGGCAACTATTCCGATGTACTGCGCAAGGCGTTCCATCATGAGTTGGTCAGCTTGAGCCGACGCAAGGACAGGGAGTATTGCGAGGTCAGCAATCCGAGAGTGTCGGTTGCTTTGGCCGGAACGCCTGAACAGGTAAGGCGGTTGATACCCGATGCGGAGAACGGACTGATGAGCCGTTTCTGTTTCTACATCATTCGCTTCAAGCGTGGCATTAGGAACGTGTTTGCCACAAATGACATTTCCCAATCAAAGAACGCCATGTTCAGAATATTGGGCGACCGCTTTTGCCACTTGCACGAAGAGTTCTTGAATCATGGCAGTTATTCATTCTCCCTCCCCTCTGCTTTGCAGGAACAGTTTATCGAATACCTTAGTCGGGTGAATGAAGAATGTTGTGACGAAGTGGACAACAGGATGCAGGGTATAGTCAGGCGCATGGGGCTTATTGCGTACCGTATTATGATGGTGCTGACCGCTGTCCAGCATTTGGAAAACATGTACAATGTGCAGGTGGATTCAGACGGCATTGTCCGGTTGGTTTGCCAAGAGTCCGACTACTTTGTCGCCATGAACATCTGCGACACGCTGCTCTATCATGCCGTTTTTATTTATCGGAATCTGTCAGGAAGTCAGAACAAATCATCCGCTTCCATTTTGCAGGAAACGGGTGTGGCGGCACGGAGGAATACCCTTTATAATATGCTGCCTGAGACGTTCATGAAAAAGGATTACGATGCGGCGGTCTTGGCTTTGGGCGAGAATGGAAGCACGGCAGCAAAATGGATAGAAGCCTTTATCAGAAGCGGCAAACTATGCCGGATTGAACAAGGAAAGTACAGAAAGATTTTTTGAGTGGCCAGTTTGTGTTTTAGTGTCACTAAAACCTTTGCAGAAAGCGGCAAAGCTGCCCACTCAAAATACTCAAAAAATCAACATCAACAAGCTATATGAATACAGAAAACAAAAAGCCCGGAGGTCGCCCGAAGCTGGCGAGTTATCAGAAACGCACGAGGTGCTTCCGTGTCATGTTCAACGAGAACGACTACATTTATATTCAGTCGAAGGCGGAACAGGCGGGACTGTCTGTCAATGAATTTTGCCATCAGGCGGCAATGGACTGTCAGGTTTCCCAGCGCATCAGCCCCGAACTGGTATCTGCCATCCGTGACCTTTCCGGCATAGCCAACAATGTCAATCAGATTGCCCATCAGATGCACATTCATGGACTGGAGGCAGTCAAGCAACATTGCGTCACCATCATCACTGAAATCAGCCGGATTATTGCCCAAATAAAGAATGACAGCCATGATAGCGAACATTAAAACGAGAGTGGATTTCGGAGGCATCGTGAACTACGCCAACGACCAAAGGAACAGGAAGAAGAGTGCTACGCTGTTGGCGTATGAGGGAGTTTGCGCGGTCAGCAACAAGACCATTGCGGACTCTTTCCAGATACAAGCATCCATGCGCCCGAAAGTGAAAAGTCCGGTAAAGCACGTTTCTTTGGCTTTCTCGCCAAACGATGTGGCACGTTTTCCTAACGATGAGAATGGGGATGCGCTCATGGTGGAGATTGCCCGGAAATGGATGGAGCGGATGGGCATCCGCAACACGCAATATATCATAGCCCGGCACCACGATACCAAGCATCCTCATTGTCACTTGGTGTTTAACCGGATAGACAATGACGGCAACCTTATTCCCGACAGCAACGAAAGGATACATAGTACGAAAGTATGTCGTGCGCTGACGGAGGAGTACGGACTTTACCTTGCTCCAAAGAACAGCAAGGCTAGGAATAAAAGCAGATTACGACCTCACCAACTACGGAAGCACAATCTCCGTTCCGCAGCTTTAGATGCGTTGTCCGAATCCCATTCATGGAAAGACTTCCTGTCCGCGCTGAAAGTCCGGAGCATAGACATCCGTTTTAACCGAAGTCAAGCCTCAGACAATGTGCGTGGTATTTCTTTCAGTCAAGACGGTATCAGTTTAGCAGGCTCCACGCTTGATCGTGACTTGAGTTTTAACAGTCTTTGTTCAACATTAGGAAGTCTGACGGAGGAATTGCTTCTTCAACCCCATCAGGCAATCACTTCCAGTGCTGGTGGAGGGACAGACAACGGTCTTGGATGGCGTGATGAAAAAGACAAGAACAAGCAAAAGGACGAACCATTTTATAAACCCTTTAAACGTAGAAGATAATGAAAGAAGATGTGATAGCTGCAAATCTCGCAAATCTGCGTCAAAGTGTCAATGAATTAAAAGAAAGCGTTGACAAGCTGGGCAACAACTCATCCCAACAAGTACAGTCGGCGGTATCTTCCATTGATGAGCGGACTGTTTACAACAGCGTTGCCAAAAAAGTTTCTGCAACTGTTGGAACGATGCCTTGTCGGTATTGAAGAAGTCTGTACGGAAAGATCAGCCGGACAAAATACCTTTCTCACAGTGGATTCCCAAACTGATAGACCTGCTTAAACAGAAGTCCAGTCTGATTGACTATCTCTATGTCCATGTTTGCGATTACAACACGAACCGTCTGAGCATTGAAGCCAATACGGAGAGAATCCTCGAGCGTCAGGATGAGATACTTGCCAGAGTCAATGAACTGAGGTGTCCGCTGACCATCATTCCGCCCAATGTCAACGGTTTGTTCTTGCGTGGATATCATCTCAAACTCCGTTATGTGGTAATTGTTGTCATTGCTATTCTTGCATGGGCTGTGGCTGCTTCCGTCAGCAGTATGAAGTACAAAAGGAAGAATCATTTGCACATTATTCTATGTATCGGGCGGTAAAGGAGCAACATCAATCTTTTGTTGAAAAGTGGGCAACTACGAAAGAAGTTGATTAGCATATTGCTCTATATTCCATAATACTATTGCTTGCTTTAATATCCCTTTGCTCTCTTATGAGGTGCAAAGGGCTTCTATATTATATATGAGTAATTAAATTCTAAAAATTATGATTTACGGATATATTAGAGTAAGCAGCGACAAACAGACTGTAGAGAATCAGCGTTTTGAGATAAACAACTTCTGTGAACGTAATAAATTGGTGATTGACGGCTGGATTGAGGAAACCATTAGCGGAACAAAATCATATAACAAACGCGAATTGGGCAAATTGTTGAAGCGTGTGCAAAAGGATGACCTTATCATCTGTGCCGAGTTATCTCGCTTGGGTCGTAATCTTTTTATGATTATGGAGATATTGAATATTTGTATGACAAAGGAATGTAGGGTGTGGACTATAAAGGATAATTATCGGTTGGGGAAGATATACAGAGCAAAGTACTTGCCTTTGCTTTCGGTCTATCTGCAGAGATTGAACGCAATTTGATTAGCCAACGAACAAAAAGAAGCTTTGGCGAGGAGGAAGAAAGCGGAGGGCATTACATTGGGGCGTCCGAAAGGTAGGAAAAGCTCTCCGGATAAATATAAATTGCATGGGAAAGAAAATCTTATAAGCGAACTTTTGAAAGCCAATGTATCAAAGCGCAAGATTGCAAAAATTTGTAAGGTTGATAGAAATACACTAGACCGTTTTATCAAGCAGTTCTTGACAGAATGAAAAAGAGCGTATTCGTGCAGCAGAACGGGTCAGAGTGCAATTTTAACAATTCTGACTTATGGGTAATACTGACACCCATAGAACAAAGTATCAAGCGGAAGATTGAAACGGTGGGTACACCCCTTAAAGATTGGGATATAAATATCTATCGTGGTGTCTTAACAGGTTACAAATTTACAAGAATAGCGATACAACAGGCGCAGGAGATATTATGCTAAATATTCAGTCTCTTATAAAATTTCCTATTCCATTAAACGCAAATGTGAATATTGAAGCGTCTGATGATGAAATGGACAAGGACATTTTTGCATCATATGAATTTACGAAAGATGAAATTATATATATAAATAGTCAAATATAAAATATACGGTCGGTAGATTTATTTCTACCGACCGCATTTTATTACTACATCAAGTGTTCTATATAGCTTATTTCCAAAATTATTAAATCCATATATTTGATAAACAATTTCATTTATAAGAGTATCATAATCAGAGCGGTCTTTAAAGCATTTATGTACATATTCAATAAGTTCATCTTTCCTTTTATCCTTAATTATAGGGATGGGAAATTTTGATATATATTGAGCCAACATACGAAATTGCCTTTCTTGTAACTGGGTTACATATAGCCTTGCAATAATGCGCCCTACAGATGAATTTAAAATGCCCAAAACATAACGAATATCAAGTGTATCACTACACATTATATACGCAGTATTCAGTACAATAGAATTATTAGTATCATACGAAAAACAAGGGAAAGGATAACCTTCATTGGGATTATCTGTTTGTATTTCCATATATAACATTTTTGGCTTAAAGAAATCCTCCTGAATTTTGCATTTATAAAATCGGGGGGATAGAAATTTTCTACATAAAGAATTTCATCTTCTTTCAATCCTACAATTTTATATAAAATCTGATTGGCGTGTGAAGAGAGTTGTTTTAAAGACATTTTTTTTTTTATATATTTTCCTACTAAATAATCGAACTGTTGCAATATTTGAATCCCAATATTAGGAATAAGTAGTTCTTGTATGGTAAATTTTTTCCATCGCACTGTACCAACTCCTGTCGTTGTCCCAATTTTGGAAAAGAACCATTCAGAAAGTGGTGAATTTAGTACACATAATAAATAAGCCAAGCCTTTACCTACCATTAAAAAAGTAGTAGTTTCCAGGAATAAAGATACCCTTCTCTTCGTATGCAAATTTACTTCTGTCAGAAATTTCTCCCCAAACAATTTTTGGCAGATTAAAATCCTCCAAATAAGCGCAATTCCTAAGATTATATGGAGTATCACCTTTATCTGCTCTTTTTTGAGATTTTATCCCAATATTGGTCTAAATGAGCTTTTAACTGCAGGGTAATCTTCAATATAAATACGAGGAACTTTACCTTTTATACCATTGTGAGTATTGATTAGCCATAAGTTCGCCCAGTCGTATCCATACCTTTTTATATCCCTGCCACGCAGAATCGGTCGTATAAGTTCGGCCGTGCGAGTACGTTCGTCTTCAGTCTTACAATTTGCCAATATCTCATTACGCTTTTCTGTACTGATGATGAATGCATCATTAAATCCCGTTTTGATACCATAGTTGATTTGGATATCCCAATCTTTAAGAGGTGTACCCACTGCTTCAATCTTCCGTTTGATACTTTGTTCTATGGGCGACAGTATCACCCACGAGTCTGAGTTGTTGAAGTCACATTCCGACCCATTCTGCTGCACAAATACGCTCAAATTCTTGACGCTATCCTTATTTTGTTTATTGGTGACAGCACATAGAGTTTTATGTTCATTTGTGGTTTTAGCGAATAGCAAAAATATTAGTATCTACGGTCGCACTTTCAAAGATTTTCACTCCCGCAAAGTCAACGAGCAATTGAGGATTGGTATTCTTGGCAAAAAAAAATCGCGTGTTTTCTCACCATAACCAGCACGCATCCATTTATTAGACGTGATATAGCAAAGATGCCCATTGGGTTTGAGTAATTGATATCCACGTTCATAGAAAAGGCAGTAAATATCTCCTGTCTTGGCAAAAGTTTTGTAACCGCATGGTTCATAAAGCTTAGCCAATTCTCCACCATTGTTTTGTAATTGGATATAAGGCGGGTTGCCTATCACAATATCAAAACCATCATTGACCCAAACATCCAAGCTGGGTCGAAGAATGGGCTCTCAGCATTTTGGTCGTATGGATTCCATGCTGCTAATTGTTTGGCATCTTCTGGAGCAAAATTTTCATCATCAGCTAACAGATGGGCCAATTTCTCACGAAGAATTTTTGTCTTGTTCGCGTAAGGTGCTTTTTGCGATTAGCCGTCTTTGCAGAAAAGTGTTCATGGCGTATTCTTGTCAATTCCTTCTTTGTTGGCTCTATTTCAGGATTTTCAAAAAAGGCTATGAGATTCCTGCTTTTCTTTGAAATCAAAGAATTAGCTGCAACAAATTTAGTTTCAAGATTAGGCAATGTTGGAATTCCAAAATTAGGTTTATTTACATCTTTCTCGCAGTTGCAAATGAGCGAAATAAAGAAACGCAGTTTGGTAATCTGTGCAGCAATTCGTTGTATATCACTGCCATAAATGCAATTTTCTATAATCGCTAATTTCAAGTCATACACTTTTTTCATTGGGAGATATACGAAGAAGGATGTCAACCATACGGTTAAGTAGCCCCATAGGGAAAGCTCCTGAACCACAGGCAGGGTCGAGAATCTTTATATTTTTCAGTTTGTCCGCTATTATTTTGTAATCTTCTGTATGATTCTTATCGAAAGAGAAGTCTTGCTCAAACAAGGAACGAATCAATGGTGTGTCGCCTAAATATGCAATAAGGCTTTCGTCTACCATATAATTGACAATTTCGCGAGGAGTATAGAAAGAACCACTTTGATTTCGTGCAGTTTCTTTTGTTTCTGGATTATATGCACCTAAAAGGTTTTCAAAGACCTTACCTAATAGTTCTGGATCGAGAGCAACTTGCTGTTCTTCGGGAGAGTTTTCTTCTATTGTGAAATTATAGCGACTTAGAATAGATATCAATCCTTTTTCAGGTTCAAAAAATAGGTTGTTGGGGACAACTGCACGGTTACGGTATCGTCCATCTGCAAAGCGTTTATCATTACGGCTAAAGCCATCGTGATTAAATGCCTGTTCTACGCCATCAATTTTCTTGGTCTTATCAAGACATTCGAAAAAGACCACCATTGAGGAATGGCACTTCCGCAAAAGATTAATGACCTCATTCTCACTAATGCTAAACATCTCTGCATAGCGATAAAGAGTTTTGATATCCTTTTTGACATTAGTAGCGAACTTACGTTTGTTCCCTTGTTCATCCTCTATAGCACGGTTTAATGTGGCAAAAAATAAGTTTTGAAGGATTGCATTATAATAATTTCCGACAGTCTTGCTATAAGGGTCAAAGTCTTTTAGGATAGTTCTAAATAATCAACATCAAATATCTTGTTTGGTACTAAATCTTTTTTGCTTAATGAACCACACAAACATGATACGGGTTATCAGACGGATGATTTTCGTTTCTAAGTCTTCACGGTCGTCTTCTTCGATTGTGATATTGTTCGGAAATGACACATTGGAAGATGGCTCGATAGCCCACTGGTACCATTCAAATAAGTCTTTATAGAATTGTTTTGTTAAAACTTCTACAGAGAATGCAGCGGTAATATCGCTAAGTGTTTGTTTGCTGTTTTTTAGCACACCAAATTGTTCTATCGCAGTACGGCATCCGCGACCTTCACCAAGTAAGTAGGTGTAACGTTTAGTATTGGTCGAAATTTTCTCGTAATTTCCTTGCTTGTCAAATCCCCACGTTTCACTTACATACGAAAAGCGAAGTACACTTTCATTCTTTCTGTAGCAGAACATAAAAGCACCAGCATATCCCATATTACGCCAGTCGGAAGTAAGCATATCACGGATTCCACGTCGATTGTGCTCAATGTCAACTTTTTCTGTCAGTTCAACTTCATATATGGCGATAGCTTCACCATCGGCAAGAGATATTTTGCCAAGATTTAAAGCTTCTTTTGCCAAACGGCTGTTTACATGTACAGCCGATGGACGATTCCAAAACTCACTTTGTTTCTGAATATGTCATGGAGTAATTGTTGCCATGCTTCCCGGTTATATTTGGATTCTATGACTTCTTTGTAGTTCATTTTATTGTATTTTAATTAAATGATTCAGATAAAATAATCTCAGCCTCGGTTTCTTGTTCATTTAGCAATGCTTCTTGAGCAGTGTAATACGGCGCATATTTCTTAGCCATCTCAATAATTTCTGAAAGAGCTTCATCATGAGTCATGCGTGCTTTCCCACCTATACGGCGTAAATCCTTTTGAATTCGTTGTAAACGCTTGGCTATGTATGTGATGACACCACGTTCAGCTAAAGTTTTTAATTGAGCGACTTTTTATAAATAAGTCATTGTCGTCGATTTCCCGCATGAAATTATTCAATAGATTGACCGCCATATTGACCTGTGCGCCCATAGCTGTCTGTTCGTCATGGGGTGTTTCTTGCGAACGCATTTCATCGTCTTGCATCTGGCGAAACTTTTTCAAAGCCATATTGACGTGCTTGTGGTGTTGTTCAATACGTTCTACAGATGATTCTTCCTTTTGTGCCTTGAAGTATTTGAGTGCATCGAGCACTGATAATTCTTCAGGAGTTTCGGATACCAAAAAAACACTTTACGGAAATTAGTCTTGAGAAATACAAGTGTATCATTTGAAAGTGTAACACCATCAATATTT
>VOFD01002218.1_pt1 | contig 30692 bp, 37 predicted proteins | sample 5384101 | NCBI WGS metagenome assembly VOFD01 (sample SAMN12384723, study PRJNA508395) | human gut metagenome | isolation source: healthy gut C | host: Homo sapiens
GTCTCACCCGCGACGATGGCGTCGCCGCCCACGATGTCGGTGAACCAGCCTTTGAAGGTATAGCCTTCCATGGTGGGGGTGGGCAGGCTGGACAGCTTGCCGTCGGCATTGGTACGCTCCACCACCGGGATGCCGGTGCCGCCGCAGGTTTCAAAATAAATGATGACTTTTCCGGCGTTCTCGCTCTCGTCCAGCGGCTGGGCAGCCAGCGCCGCCGGGGCCAGCACACACAGTGCTGCGATGCACAGCAGCACGGCGAGCCTCTGTTTTACTCGTTTCATTGCACTTCCTCTTTTTGAGGCGTCGTTCAGACGCCATACCCTTGCGCCTCGATGACCTCCACGACCTGCGACACGTACTTCTGGCAGACGGCGGCCTGCACAGCAGCATCGTCCTGCGCCGCCTTCTTGTCAGTCACGCGGACATTTTCCAGCACCTGCGGATAGATGGTCAGCGGCTCGGCCAGCTTGCTCATGGGCAGCTTTTTGGCCAGCATGACTTCCATCATCTTCAGGCTGGTCAGGATGCCATCGCCGGTGCTGGCGTACTGGCTGAAGATGATGTGGCCGCTCTGCTCGCCGCCGATGCGGCAGCCGTTCTTGGCCATGTACTCGTAAACATACTTGTCGCCCACAGCGGTCTTGGCGTAGCCGATGCCCTTTTCATCAAAGGCCTTGTACAGACCGAAGTTGGACATCACGGTCGTGACGACGGTATTGTTCATCAGCTCGCCATGTTCCTGCAGGTAGCAGCCATAGATGTACAGGATGTGGTCGCCGGTGATGACATTGCCCTTCTCGTCCACGCACAGGCAGCGGTCAGCGTCGCCGTCGTAGGCAAAGCCGACGTCGAGATGATTCTCGACCACGAACTTCTGCAGGCCCTCGATGTGGGTGGAACCGGCATTGTTGTTGATGTTCAGGCCGTTCGGCTTGTTGTTGATGACGTAGGTATCGGCACCCAGTGCATCGAACACAGACTTCGCGATGTTCCAGCTGGAACCGTTGGCGCAGTCCAGGCCGACCTTGATCCCCTTGAAGGAGTAGATGCCCAGGCTGATGAGGTAGCCCATGTAGCGGTTGCGGCCTGCCACGTAGTCCACGGTGCAGCCGATGTGCTCGCGATGGGCGAAGGGCAGCTCCGGCCAGTCCTGATCGAAGACGTGGAGCTTGCCGTCGATGTAGTCCTCCACCAGCAGCAGGGTCTCTTCGGGCATCTTCTCGCCGTAGCAGTCGATGAGCTTGATGCCGTTGTCGTAGAACGGGTTGTGGCTGGCCGAGATCATGATGCCGCAGTCGAAGTCGTCCACGCGGGCGATGTAGGCCACAGAGGGCGTCGTGGTGACGTGCAGCAGATAGGCATCTGCGCCGGAGGCCGTCAGACCGGCACAAAGGCTGTACTCAAACATGTAGGAGCTGCGGCGGGTGTCCTTGCCGATGACGATGCGGGCAGGCTCGTTGTTGCCGTTGCGCTCACGGAGCTTGTTGTAATACCAGCCGAGGAAGCGGCCCACCTTGTAGGCGTGGTCGGCGGTCAGCGTGATCCCGGCTTCGCCGCGGAAGCCATCGGTCCCAAAATACTTTCCCATAATGATCCTTCCTTTTTCGTTCTATATAAAATAAGCATACGTTCCGCAAGATCGTTCTGTACCTTATATCATAACATATTGACGCGGAAGTTTCCATCCTGAATTTGGATTTTCCCAAAAGCAGTGGAAACCTTCCAGAGCATTCCATAAATTTCATTCGTTCGACATGATTTTGCAAATTTTCGCAGATTCCCTATTTTTTCTTGACCTGAGCCGAAAAACTGTGTAGAATGAAAGATATATCAGAGCACCGCAGGGCTTGCCGGTGCTCCTCTACAACAGACAAAGGAATGGACAATCATGCGGATCGCAATGCTCGGCCACAAGCGTGTCCCCTCCCACGAGGGCGGCATCGAGGTCGTTGTTGAAGAGCTTGCCGCGCGGATGGTCGAAAAGGGGCATCAGGTCACCTGTTTCAACCGTACCGGCCAGCACGTCAGCGGAAAGAATATGAAGTGCAAAAGCTGGACGAATACCGCGGTATTCGCATCCGCCATGTGCCCACACTGGATAAAAAAGGGCTTGCGGCCGTTACATCCAGTTTTTTTGCCAGCCTTGCGGCGGCGCTCGGCCCTTACGATGTCGTGCATGTCCACGCCGAAGGCCCGGCCGCTTTCTGCTGGCTGCCCCGGCTGTTCGGCAAGCGGGTCGTCCTGACGGTCCATGGGCTGGGATTGGGCGCGGGACAAGTGGAAGGGCAGCTTTGGCTCCTGGTACATCCACTTCGGCGAGAAGGTCGGTGCCCGGTTCGCACACGAGATCATCGTGCTCAACCACAGCACCCAGACCTATTTCCGCGACACCTATCACCGCGAGACCCACTACATCCCCAACGGCGTCAACCGCCCGGCGTATGCCCCGCCGGAGCTCATCCGGAAACGGTTTGGGCTGGAATACGGTTCCTACCTGCTGTTTCTGGGCCGTCTGGTGCCGGAAAAAGGCTGCCACCATCTGTGCGAAGCCTTCAAGCGGCTCAAGACCGACAAAAAGCTGGTCATTGCGGGCGGCGTGTCCGACTCCGGCGATTACATAAACACCCTGAAGGCTCTGGCCGTCGGTGATGACCGCATCCTCTTCACCGACTTCGTGGACGGCGCGCTGCGGGATGAGCTGTACAGCAACGCCTATCTGTTCGTTCTGCCCAGCGACCTGGAGGGAATGCCCCTCAGCCTGCTGGAGGCCATGAGCTACGGCAACTGTGTGCTGGTGTCGGACATTGAGGAATGCACCAATGTCATCCATGACCGGGGGATCACCTTCCGCAAGGGAGACGTGAACGATCTGGAAGCCAAGCTGCGCTATGCCATCGAGCACCCCAACGCAGTCCGGATGTTCAAGCGGCTCTCCTCGGATTACATCTGCGACCGCTTCCAGTGGGACAAGGTCGTGGATGCGACCCTGAAGCTCTACCAAACAACCTGAACCATCTCAGGCCCACCGGCAGCGCCGGTGGGCCTGTTCGTTTTTTCAGCCCCGGCTCTCCACCATCTCCTCGATGACGCGGAGGAAGTCGCGGCCATAGTGGGCGGCTTTCTTTTCGCCCACGCCGGTGATGTTCAGCAGCTCGTCAAGGCTGAGCGGCTTTTTCCGGGCCATCTCGCGCAGGGTGGCATCGTTGAAGATCATGTAGGCGGGCACCTTCTGCTTTGCCGCCAGCCGCTTGCGCAGGGCGGCGTACAGCGCGCCCAGCAGCGCTTCGTCCGCTTCGCTCAGAGGTGCATCGTCTGCATTGCGGCGGCGGCCGCCAGCCAGACGTCTGGCGCTGGCAGCGGCCCGCTCTCTGGCCTGCGCCGCCTGCTGCCCCACCTGTTCTGCCGCCTGTTCGGCCAGCAGGCAGTTGGAGCAGTTGCCGCACTTCTGCGGTGCGGCCTCGCCGAAGTAGCTCAGCAGAAAGCCCCGCAGGCAGCGCGGTGTGGTGGAATAAAAGGTCATATACTTGAGCCGCTCTTCGGCCTTGCGGGCGGCTTCGGCCTTGACATCGGCGGGCAGGCCGTTGTCGGCCTCCATCTCCTTTTCGATGAAGAACCGGATGGTCCGCACATCGGTGCCGGAGTAGAGCAGGGTGCACCGGGCCGGTTCGCCGTCGCGGCCGGCCCGCCCGGCCTCCTGATAGTAGCTCTCCAGATCCTTGGGCATGTTGTAGTGGATGACGAACCGGACATTGGGCTTGTCGATGCCCATGCCGAAGGCGTTGGTCGCCACCATGATCTGGACGCGGTCGTAGAGGAAGTCGTCCTGATTCTGCCGCCGGGCATCGGGGTCGAGCTTGGCGTGGTACGCCGCCGCCCGGATGCCCCGGCTCTGCAGCAGGCGGGCCGTCTCGTCCACCTGCCGGGTGGTGCTGCAATAAATGATGCCCGCATGGTCCCGCTCCCTGAGCACCAGCTCCAGCAGAACGCGGGGCTTCTCGCTGGGCAGGGCGCGGCGGGTCTCGAAGTAGAGGTTCGGGCGGTCGAAGCTGGCCGTGACCTCGTAGGGGTCTTTCAGTTCGAGGCAGCTCCGGATATCGTCCCGGACGTGGGCCGTGGCCGTCGCCGTGAACGCCCCGATGACCGGGCGCCTGGGCAGTCCGTCCACGAACGCCTTGATGCGCAGGTAGCTGGGGCGGAAGTCCTGCCCCCACTGGCTGATGCAGTGGGCCTCGTCCACCGTGACCATGCTGATAAGTTTTTCCTGCGCGAACCGCTGGAAGCCCGGCATCTCCAGCCGCTCCGGGGCCACATAGATGATCTTATACCAGCCCTCCCGGGCGCGGTGGAGCATCAGGGCTTTCTGGTTGTCGGTGAGGCTGTTGTTGAGGAAGGCCGCCGCCACACCGGCCTGCACCAGCGCCCCCACCTGATCCTTCATCAGGCTGACCAGCGGCGACACCACGATGGTAATGCCCGGCAGCAGCAGGGCCGGCACCTGATAGCAGATGGACTTGCCCGCGCCGGTGGGCATCACGGCCAGCACGTCCTGCCCGTTCAGCAGCCGCCGGACGATCTCCTCCTGCCCGGGGCGGAAGCCATCATAGCCGAACACTTTTTTTAGAATCGAATGCGGGTTTTCCATGCGTTCCTCCGTTATACTCTATGAGAGCTGCCTTCGCAGCCCTCTCAGTATACCACAAAACGGCCGGTTTCGCAGGGGGATGGCCTCGTTTTTTGCCGGAATGCGCGAAATAACAAACGGATTTTTTCCAATGGATAGCTTTTCAGGCGCGAAAATGATATAATAAGAACACATATCTCCATCCCGGCCAATGCTGTGCCGGATCTGATGAAAAAAGGAGTATTTCAACCTATGCAGAAATTGATCACCTTTGCCGTCCCGTGCTACAACTCGGCGGCCTATATGCGCCATTGCATCGAGACCCTGCTCTCCGCCGGGGAGCAGGCCGAGATCATCCTTGTGGACGACGGTTCCGTGAAGGACGAGACCCCCGCCATCTGCGACGAGTACGCCGCCAAATACCCCACCATCGTCAAGGCCATCCATCAGGAGAACGGCGGCCACGGCGAGGGCGTGAATCAGGGCATCCGGAACGCCACCGGCCTGTATTACAAGGTCGTGGACAGCGACGACTGGCTGGACACCGCCGCCCTGAAGACCGTGCTGGCCAAGCTGCAGACTCTTGTGGCCCGCGGCACCGCCCCCGACCTGATGATCTGCAACTACGTCTACGAGCATGTGGAGGACAACACCAGCCACACCGTGCGCTACACCAACGTCTTCCCGGAGAACCGCCTGTTCAGCTGGATGCACGTGGGCCACTTCCGCCCGGACCAGAACCTGCTGATGCACTCGGTCATCTACCGCACCCAGCTGCTGCGGGACTGCGGCATGGTGCTGCCCAAGCACACCTTCTATGTGGACAACATCTTCGTCTACCAGCCCCTGCCCTACGTCAAGAGCATGTACTACATGGATCTGGACCTCTACCGCTACTTCATCGGCCGCTCCGACCAGAGCGTGAACGAGAGCGTCATGGTCAAGCGGGTGGATCAGCAGCTGCGCGTGACCCGACACATGATCGACTGCCAGGACCTCGACGCCCTCAAGAACGAAAAGCGCCTGCGCGCCTATATGCTGCACTACCTTTCCATGATGATGGCCGTCAGCGACATCTTCCTGCTGCTGGACGGCAGCGCCGAGGCGCAGGCCAAAAAGGCCGACCTGTGGAAGTACCTCAAGGAGAACACCAAACCCGATGTCTACCGCGCCATCCGCTACGGTTTCGGCGGCATCACCAACCTGAACTTCCCCAAGGGCGACGCCATCGTGGTGGGCGTTTACCGCATCGCACAGAAGATCTTCAAATTCAATTGAGACCATTCTTGTCGCATTTTTTGCACAAATGTTTCCAAAACCGGGCTGCTGTCGTTTTCAGCAGCCCGGTTTTTGCTTGTATCCCAGCACATTAAGAAAACTTCAGATTTGAAGCAGATGAACTGTTGTTGCTTTTTTGCTTACAATGGAGTATAATTTTTAGGCATCATTTCAACACGCAGCGCCCGGCGGCCCGGCATCCGCCCCGCTTGCAGCACATTCAAAGGGAGGATCGGGGAGCCGAAGGGTAAAACGCGCTCCCGCAATGAACATGGAACAATTACTCATCTGTCTGTCCCTCGCATTGATCGCGGGGCTTCTGATGTCCCGGCTGGCCAAGGTCGCCCACCTGCCTGCCGTGACGTCGTATCTGGTGGCGGGCCTGCTGCTGGGGCCTTTCTTTCTGGGGCGTCTCGGCCTGAGCGGCTGGGGCATCGGCTTCGGGAGCCTGGCTCAGGTGGAGAGCTACGGCCTCATCACCCAGGTGGCGCTGGGCTTCATCGCCTTCGTCATCGGCAACGAATTTCGTCTGACCACGCTGGAAAGCATGGGCCGGCAGGCCATCACGGTCGGCATCCTGCAGGCCGTCGTCACCACCGCACTGGTGGATCTCGCGCTGGTCGTCCTGCACCTGCTCCGCCCGGATGTCATCTCCATGGCCTCGGCCATCACGCTGGGTGCGATCGCAGCGGCCACGGCCCCTGCCGCGACCCTGATGGTCGTCAAGCAGTACAAGGCCAACGGCCCGCTGACCCACCTGCTGCTGATGGTCGTCGCCATCGACGCCCCTCTCGGCGTCATCGTGGAGCCGCTGGTGGAGATCGTCCTCTCGCTGGGTCTGGGTGCGCTGGCCGGTTTAATGCGCCACGATGGGCCGCTGGATGGTTTTGGAGAAGAGCGCTTCGTCGCTGTAAAGGAAGCCGTCCGGCTTTCCCTGTGCCCGCAGCTGCAAAATGGCCTTGCCCATGGTGTACAGCGCATGGGGGGCCAGAATGTCGTCGTGGTCGGCCAGCGCAAGATATTCGCCCGAAGCAAGGGCTGCTGCCGCGTTGGTGTTGGCCGCAATGCCCTTGTTTTCGATCTTTTTGTATACGATTCGTTGATTCTTTGTCTGATATTCCTCCACGACCCGCGCACCCCGGCGTGTTCCGCATCGGACGCATCGGCAAGGCAAAGCTCCCCGTTGGGGGCCGTCTGCCCAAGGAAGGAATCCAGAAATTCCCGCAGGTATCGTTCCGGCGTATTATACAGCGGGGTCAGGATGGAGATGGTGGGCAGGCCGCAGGTGTCTGCCGTCTTCCCGGCCAGTGCGGCGCGCTGGGCTTCCAGCACCTTTTTGGCGGGCAGATAGCGGGCCTTTTTGCCAAAGCAGCGGCGCCGGACGAAGCCCGCGCCCCGCACCAGCATGGTGCCCAGCCCCTCGTCCTTCGTCAGCTGGACGGCATAGCCCGCCAGCTCTCTGGCGCGTTTCAGTCGTACATTCATCGCCTTATGCCTCGCCGCGCTGCGTTGCCTTGTAGGCGTTGCAGACCGTCTCGGTGTCGCCGTTCATCTTCAGGCGGCCATGGCTCAGCCAGGCGACCTTCGAGCACATCCGCTCGATCTGCTCGATGGAGTGGGACACCAGAATGACCGTGGTGCCGCCCGCCATCAGCTCCTGCATCCGCTTCTCGCACTTCTGCTGGAAGAGGAAGTCGCCCACCGACAGCACCTCGTCGGCGATGAGGATGTCGGGCTTGGTGATGGTGGCGATGGCAAAGCCGATGCGGGCCACCATGCCGGAGGAGTAGTTCTTGAGCGGGACGTCCAGAAAGTTCTGCAACTCACTGAACTCCACGATCTCGTCGAATTTCTCGTCGAGGTACTTGGGCGAGAAGCCCAGCACCGTGCCGTTGAGGTAGATGTTCTCCCGGGCAGTCAGGTCCATGTCGAAGCCTGCGCCCAGCTCGATGAGGGGCGCAATGGTGCCGTTGACGGGCAGATATTCCTTCAGGCTCTCGTGCTTTTCCTTGGAGAGGTTGAAGCACATGGATACATTGTCCACTTTGATGATAGGTTCCATCGTTCTCTCCTCCTTATATATGCAGCACGAAGCGGTCCTGTGTCCTGCGGAACACGTGCACGCCCACCCACATCGAGACGAGGGCACAGCAGCCGCACACCGCGAACATGTTGAAGTCCAGCGGGATGCCCCACATCAGGGTACGGCGGAAGCCTGTGATGTACCAGTACATGGGGTTCAGCTTGATGATCTGCTGCATGTTGAACCCGCCGATGGAAAAGGTCATCTGGGTGGGGTCGTAGAAGATGGCGGAAAAATACAGCAATGCGGTGATGAACACGCTCCAGATGTGCATGATATCCCGGAAGAACACGGTAGCCGCTGCCAGAAGCAGGCCCACGCCCAGACTGAAGAAGAACAGCGTCACCAGCGGGTAGACCGCCTCAATGAGGGTCAGGTGGAAGGGTGCACCGGTAAAGATCATGACCAGCAGCAGCGCTACAAAGCTGAACACGCAGTTCACCATGGCAAAGCAGCACTTTTCCAGCGGGAAGATATACTTGGGGATATACACCTTTTTGAGCAGGGGCGCAGCGCCCAGCACACTGCTCATGCCGGTGGAGGTGGCCTCGTTGAAGAAGTTGAACAGCAGCTGGCCGCACATCAGGAACACGGCAAAGTTGTCGATGCCGCTGCCGCGCATGTCCATCAGACTGCTGAACACGGCCCAGTACACAAGGCACATGAGCAGCGGGTTCAGAACGCTCCACACCACGCCCAGCACGCTGCGGCGGTATTTGAGCTTGAAGTCACGGCTGACGAGATTCCACAGCAGGTAGCGGTAGCACCAGAAGCCGTTCCACATTGCTTTGAATTTTGCCACAGGCGATCACCACTTTTCAAAATACTCGAACTTCTGGGCGGCAAACGGCTCGTGGAGCTTGTCCTTGGCGCTGGTCTTGTGCTCACAGCCGCAGTCGGGCCACTGGACGTTGACGGTGGGGTCATCGTAGGGGATGCCGCCCTCGCTGGTGGGGTCGTACACATCGGTGCACTTGTAGCAGAACTCTGCCACATCGCTCAGCACCAGAAAACCGTGTGCAAAGCCCTCCGGGATGTAGAACATCTTCTTGTTCTCCTCGGAGAGGGTCACGCCCACCCACTTGCCGAAGGTGGCGCTGTGGCGGGCGGCAGTCCACGGCAACATCAAAGACCTCGCCCTTGGTCACACGCACCAGCTTGCCCTGCGTGTGGTCCTTCTGGAAGTGGAGGCCGCGCAGCACGCCGCGGGTGGAGCGGCTCTGGTTGTCCTGCACGAATTCCTTATCGATGCCGGCTTCGGCAAACTGATCCTTCTGATAGGTCTCCATAAAATAACCGCGGTCGTCGCCGAACACCTGCGGCTCAATGACCACAACACCGGGGATCTCGGTCTGAGTAAACGTAAACTTGCCCATATTTTGTACCTCTCTTTTGTGAAGCATGTTTGTTTTATCTGGAAAAGTCTGTTCGACGCAGGCTTTTGCGCTTATTTGCCGCGGCGGGTCTGTCCCTGTTCCGTGCGCGTTCTGCGGCGCTTCTTCCGCCAAGTGATGAACCGCACCACCAGAAAGGTCACCAGCGCTGCCGCTGCGGTGGACCCCAGCGAGATGCCCAGCAGCCAGAATGCATGGCTTTGGGGCTTTACCGCCTTGGCCGCTTCCAACTCCTGACCGGTGCTGTTCTCCAGCAGTTCAGGCAGGCCGGAAATTTCCGCATCCACACGCACGCTGGTGCTCTCCTGCTTTTCGCCGCCGTGGACGGTGTACACCGCGTACACCTCCGGGTCGGAGCCAAGGACATAGCTTTCCGGCAGTTCCAGCGTCACCTCCACATCGTCGGCAGTCAGGCCGTTGGCCAGCAGCAGCCGCACGCCGGGGTCGGAGACGGTCACGGTGCCAAGGCTCCCGCCGCCGCCCACCACGCTCAGCGGTGCTGTGATGCCCTGCGCGGGCAGGTCGGTGTAGCCGGTAAAGGTGCTGAACGCATAATCCAGCAGGGTGCGCATATCGTTGTATTTATCAGTGCTCAGCTCGCTCTGCATGGTCACGCAGATGAGGCGCATGCCGTTCTGCTCCGCAAGGCAGGCATAGCTGTAGCGGGCCGTGTTGGTATAACCGAGCTTGGAACCCAGAATGGACGAGATGTAGTACCGGCTGGAGCCGATGCGCATCTTGTCCTGCTGGGAAAAGTAGCGGGTCACGGGCTGGATGTTGGTGGGGTCCATGGTGTACATCTCATTGCGGGTGAACACCTGCTCAAAGCCCGGCTGCTCCAGTGCCCAGCGCAGGATCTGCGCCATATCGTAGCAGCTGGTGTAGTGGTCGTCGCCGCTGATGCCGTGAGGGTTGGAAAAGTGGGTGTGTTCAAGGCCCAGCTCTCTACCCGTGCATTCATCGCCGCCACGCCGCCCTCGATGGTGCCCTCTCCCACGTATTCGGCCAGCAGGTTGGCACCGTCGTTGGCACTGGCCATCATGGTGGCATACAGTGCATCGGTCAGGGGCACCTCTTCGCCCTCCCGCAGGGCGATGTGGCTGGAATCGGTGCCCGCCAGCGAGTAGACATCCTCGTGGGTCACGGTGAGCTTTACGCCATCCCAGTTCCCCTGCGCCTTCTGGCAGGCAAGGCCCAGCGTCATCACCTTGGTGATGGACGCCGGGTGCAGCTCTTCGTTCATATTCTGCTGCGCCAGCACAAGGCCGGTGTCTGCATCAATGATGCAGTAAGCGCGGGTGGCACCAAGGGCAGGGCCAGCCGCCGCTGCCCCCGGCACGAACACGCAGATCATAAGCAGCACAACGCACAGCGCCGCTGTCAGTTTTTTCATCTGGTTTTTCTCCATTGAGCGTTTTTCTGCCCGTCGTACTGCACCGGCAAAGCATCAGATAATAGTATACCACACTTTACCCCGGCTGAAAAGCCATTCAGACGTTGTTTTGCAGCAGAACGGGCTGCAGCTGCCGCCCGGCCAGCGCGGCGTCCAGTGCTGGGGCAGCAGCTCGAACCGTGCCTTGAGGCTCTGGGGCTTGGTGTTCGGGTCATCCTGCCCGTAGGGCACGAAATAGTAATGCTTGCGTTGGTAAAGTCGAGCGATGTTCTCCCCCGACGCTCCCAGCCCATCGTTGGTGGAGACGCCCACCAGAACCGGGCTTCCCACCCGCAGCAGGCTCTTTGCCGCCAGTGTCACCGGCGTATCAGAAAGACCCTCCGCCAGCCGGGCCAGCGTGGCCCCGGTGCAGGGCGCGATGACGAGGGCGTCGGCCAGATGGCGCGGGCCGAGAGGCTCGACGGCCTGCAAGGTATCCAGCACCGGATGCCCGGTCAGGCCCTCGAGCTGCTGCCGCCAGCCCATCCCCCGGCCAAAGCGGGTGTCCTGCCCCGCCGCAAAGCTCATCACCGGCAGAAGCTCCCACCCCTGCCCCCGCAGCGCCCGGGCCGCATCCAGCGCCGCATCCAGCGTGCAGAAGCTGCCGCACACCGCAAAGGCAACGCGTCCTTTTTCTGCGTTCTCCATGCTTCCTCCCTCTGCCCGATCATCTCGCACACCGTCTGGGCCACCGCTTCCCCGGCCGTCTCGGGCGCACAGGCGGCGGGCAGGCTGAGCGCATGGATGGCTCTGTGGCCCAGCCGCCGGGCCGCGTCGAAGTCGGTGCCGCCGGGGCGGGACGCCAAATCTACGATAAAGCTCTGCGGCCGCAGCCGGGCCAGCACTGCCTCGCTGAGCACCGGCGCAGGCACCGTGTTCACCACTGTGTCGAAGGCCGGCGCTATCTGCCCGAGCCGGTCGATGGGGACGCTCCGCAGCCCGAAGCTCTCGGCCAGCGCCCTCTGGGCCGGGCGGCGGGCCGCCGCCGTCACCTGCGCTCCCAGCGCCGCCAGCCGGACGCCCAGCGCCTGACCCACCGGCCCAAAGCCGGTGAGGAGAAGGCTGTGCCCCAGAGGGTACGGGTGCGCTCGTTCAGCAGGATGCCAATGCAGCCCTCCGCCGTAGGGATGGCATTGCGGATGGTCAGCTCTTCCCGGGCGAAGTAGTCTACCAGCTCTACCCCGGCCTCGGCGGCGATGGCTTTCGCCTCCACCGACAGCATCCCGCCCAGCGCCAGCGTACCGGGCCGTGCGGCCCGCAGCAATTCGGCCAGCGGCGTCCGCGCCGCGTCCAGCGGCAGGGGCAGCAGGATATAATCCGCCACCGCTATCTTCTCCGGCCCGCCCACACTGTACCCTGCCCGGGCCAGCGCCCGGGCCGCTGCCGCCTGCCGGGCGTCGCCGCCCACCACCGCAAAGCATTTCTGTCCTTCCACTGCAAGGCCCCCTCCCCTATCCTCGGTGCGCCATCCTATGCAAGAGCAGACTAAAAGGTTTTTATGAATAACGCAAAACGGGGCAGCCGCAAGACCACCCCGTTTTGTATTTCTTATGTAAGTTCTGCCAAAGCCCTTGCTCGAACCGCCTGCGTCGTGTTCAGATACAGGTAATATGCGTTCAAAACATCCACGATGGCCTGCTTGTCATTTTCCGGCATCGGGCACTCGACCAAATCAGGCTTGGCCGAATTGTATTTTCCAAAACGGAGATTCACCTCATCCGATTTCACCATGTCTATCAGAACATCAATGTCCTTATCAAGGCCGTCCTCATCTATAGCAAGCCGTACAGCCATCTCTTCTGATTTTTCCATATTCTCTGACTTTATAACTGTTCTATTCTTAACAATGTCCAAGAACGTATCACTATTGTATGTATACCTATGCTCATCCGTATCTATTTCGACAGTATCTACACCCAGATACTGACTGTCTATATACATAAACCCAATACCAAGCATCGGATCCACCGATGGCCCAAATATGTAAATGAACGGTGCCACACAGCTTTGACCCGATTCCTCATTTTCATTGCAGTACGGACTTGTTATCGCTAACACATCCCCAATTTCTTCATCTTTTGCATATTCAAGTTGAAGCTTTTCTAGAGCTTCACGCAGTTCTGCCAACTGTTGTCCTCATCTCCTATGACATTTTCCTTTTCAGCTTTTCGAAACTTCTCATAGGCATTTTCCGCTTTTGGCTCAACCGGCTGGCTGCTGCTTACGCTTTTTTCAACTTCTGTACCTGCGCTTTCCGCTCTGGTTGAAGAATTTTTCCCGCATGAAACCAGCAAAACCAAGCTAAGACTCACCAAAAAGCATTTTATTACCGCTTGCTTTTTTTCATATTTTCTCCCTTCTCGCGTCATTCCAACGTCATGCCAATGCTTTATACAAGACCTCCGGGCTTGCAGTACGCATAAGGTCATAGGCATTCAAAATATCCGTGATTATCTGCCGATTTTCTGGTGTCAAAACGTAGTCATATTCAGTTGAATCTCCCCACGGTGCATGTCCCTTAAATCGAAAAATCGTTTCCTGTGCGCTCAACACATCCCTAAGCAAGTTAATATCGAAATCTCCTGCAATGGTTGCCAGCATTTCCGCTGCTTTCACTTTTCCAGAGCTTACTTGATGTCGCCGCACTTGGGGTTGCCAACTTCGCCCACGCCGTTGGCGTCGGGCAGCTCGCCGACACACATTTGGGGTTTGCGAAATGCTCCATGACCTTTGCGCTATACATACCTGCCATTTTTACTTATCTCCCTTCAGGCTGAACTGGCGGGCCGTGTTCTGGCCCTGTAGCCACATGCAACTCATAGCACGGCGGCGGGGAATGACTTCCTCCAGCACATCGCACAGATATTTTGCTTCTTCCATCGTGTTCTGCGGGCCAAAGGTGAACCGCATGGAACCGTGGCCGATCTCCTCCGGCACACCGATGCTCAGCAGGACATGGCTGGGGTCCAGGCTGTCGGAGTTGCAGGCGGAGCCAGTCGAGGCGCAGATGTTGTGCATATCGAGGTCCAGCAGGATGGTCTCGCCCTCCAGACCCGGGAAGCTGATGTTCACATTGCCGGGCAGACGGTGCTCAAGGCCGCCGTTCAGGCGTGCCTCGGGGATATTCTTCAGCACACGGTCGATGACGTAATCACGCAGCACCTTCTCGTGAGCCATCCGCTCTTCCATATGCGCCGTAGCGATCTCAAGTGCCTTGCCCATGGCGGCAATGCCGGCCACATTCTCGGTGCCTGCGCGGTGGCGGGCCTCCTGGCTGCCGCCATCGATCAGGTTCTGAGGCCATACGCCCTTACGGCAATAGAGCACCCATGCCCTTGGGGCCGTTGAACTTGTGGGCGCTCATGGACAGCATATCCACGCCCAGTTCTTTCACGTCCACTGGGATCGCACCGACTGCCTGAACCGCGTCGGTGTGCATCCACACGCCGTGCTTGTGGGCAATCTCAGCGATCTCCTTGATGGGCTGGATGGTGCCGATCTCGTTGTTGGCCATCATGATGCTGATCAGCGCCGTGTCGGGACGGATAGCAGCTTCGACGTCCTCGGGACGGATGTAGCCCTTCGAGGTGGGCTTGATATAAGTGACCTCAAAGCCCATACGCTCGAGAGCGGCCATGCTGTGCATGATGGCGTGGTGCTCGAAAGCGCTGGTGATGAGGTGCTTCTTGTTCTGGCGGGCCTTGGTAAAGGCGGTGCCCTTTACGGCCCAGTTGTCGGCCTCGGAGCCGCAACTGGTGAAGAAGAGCTCAGCCGGATGCGTTGATGGCCTTTGCCACCTGTGCACGACCTTATCCACGAATTCCTTAGCCTCATAGCCCACACTGTAATGGCTGCTGGGGTTGCCGCAGGCACCGCTCAGGGCCTTGACCATCATTTCCAGAGCTTCCGGAGCGCAGGCGGTGGTAGCGGCGTTGTCCAGATAAACCACTTTTTCTGTGTTTTCCATAGGAATGATTCCTTTTGCTTAAAATGCGTCTGCGCCGCGCCTTGAATGCCCCTGTGCAGATGCGGATTCCATTTGACGGAATAGTTATATCATATCATTCCCTAGTATGTCAATGGGAATACTCGAATTTCGTGATTCAGTCACATTTCCGGCCTTTTCCGGTGAGTTTTCCCAGCAACACCTTCCATTTCGGGTAGCCCCAGCGCTTGTCTTCATCGAAATCGTCGGCCAGCTTCCACGGAAAAGGGCTGCCGTCGAAGTAGAGGTTTCCCGCTTCATCCACCCGGTCCAGCTTCCGGGGCAGATAGTCCTCGTCGTAGTAGCTCTTGCGGCGGTCGGGCAGCGCCCAGTGGAGGGTGCCGTCGGCGTCCATTCCCTCTGGCCCAGACACCGAACACGAAGGTTGCGGCACCGCCGTAGAAACGAGTGCTGCTTTTAGCGCAGCGGCCACTTTTTTCCGTTTCGACCTTCTGTGATGGGGTCTGGCTGGCGGGGCGAGCAGCGGCCCCTCCCCCTCTTTTTGCACGAGTTAAGCTCGACGACCCCGCGCCTGCGGCGGATACGGGAGGAGCTGTTGGGGCAGCGGCCAGCAGGATGCGAGCGGAAATAGCGAAGCAGACGCTGGGAGCCGCAACCCGTCGGTTCCCGCGCCTCGAAAGTAGCGGGTGCTTTTCTGGTTCTCTTTTGGCACGCAAAAGAGAACTTAGCCTCACCGCAACCACGATTTAACCCGCGCCACAAGCGCGTGATCGATCCCTCTCAGAAATGCCCCTCAAAGTCCCCTTCGATTTCATAGGGCCAGCTGAGGATGCGCCCGAAATCATAGATATTGGTATAGCCCAGCGCATCCAGCTTCTGGACGGCGTCAGCGCTGCGGCGGCCGGTGCGGCAGTAGACCAGCCAGGGTGCGTCCTTGTCGGGCAGCACCTCGGCGGCGCGGCTCATCACCTCGCCCAGCGGCAGCAGCTTTGCGCCCGGGATATGGCCCACTGCGTACTCGTCCGGCTCCCGCACGTCCACAGCCTGTGCCTTTTTCGCGTCCAGCAGACGGATGGCGGCTGCGGGCTCGATCTTCTGTATCATAAGTGTCTCTCCTTATATCTCTTGTTGCATCATCTTATGATAACAGATATTTTTTGCTCTCGCAAGATGCCGCTTCCCTCTCGCGGTATTTTTCCCGGTCCCCCTCGGATGCTGCCGAAAGGAAGGTTTTTTCACTTTCCAAAAGCGGGTAGTCGTGGTATACTGGAAGGCAAGCAAGGAGAGAACCGCTATGAAATTTTCCACCAAGAGCCGCTATGCGCTGCGGCTGATGGCCGAGCTGGCCCGCTACGCCCCGGGTTCTACCGTCTCGCTGAAGGAGATCAGCGAACGCCAGCAGCTGAGCCTGAAATATCTGGAGCAGATCGTCACCCCGCTGGCCCGCGTGGGCCTCGTCAAGAGCGAGCGCGGCAGTCAGGGCGGCTACCGCCTGACCAAAGCCCCTGCCGACTACACCGCCGGTGAGATCCTGCGGGCCATCGAGGGCAGCGTGGCCCCCATCCCCTGCCTCGGCAGCGAGACCAACGAGTGTCCCATGTCCGACCAGTGCTTCACCCTGCCCTTCTGGGCGGGCCTCGACGAGGTCATCAACCAGTACATCGACAGCGTGACCCTCGAGCAGCTGGCCCAGAGCCTGCCCGCCGTCAACGAGGGCTGCGGCTGCTGCGGCACCAAGTCCTGATTTTTCCACCCCGGGATTGACTCCGCGCCCAAAAAAAGGTATACTGTTTAGGTATCACCGCCGGGGTGTTGCGCAGTTGGTAGCGCGCCTGCTTTGGGAGCAGGAGGCCGCGAGTTCGAGTCTCGCCACTCCGACCAGACAAAAATAATCCGAACTTATTTCCAATAGGAGATGGGTTCGGATTATTTATTTTCTTCGGAAATCTCAATAGAGGTTCCCGGCAGAAGATGAAATCCGAAATCATAGATTGACCGATACAAACTAGACAATGATTTCAGGAGGACAGGATTATGAAGTACGATGCAAGAGCTTGCAAGTTTAACATGGACACCGGGTGCGTGGAGTTGCTACTCCGGGATGGGCGCAAAATTTCCATTGATTGCACCGGGGTCGAGAATGCGCTGGATGTCACTATGGCGCAGAGGGCAGAATTGGATTACCTCATCTACAACGACCCGCTGGCGTATGCTGAACTGATTCTGAACGGCGAACCGGAGGAATATTTGAAGAACGTGGCTGGGAGTCACGGACTAGAGGACTGAACGCAAAAACAGGGTGCGCCCTGCCGGACGCACCCTGAAAATCCACACACGATAAGTAAGGCAGGGAGTTCCCCATCGGGAACTTCCTGTTTTTCTTTGCCGGAGAGATGAGCCTGTTCTGCCTGCCACGCAGCAAACTCCCGCTGACCTTCCTCGCTGTTCCAGCAGGCAAGAATCGCCGGGTAGAATGCCCGTGCCAGACGTTCGATGGCTTCATCGGGGTAAGGGGAAAGATTTGTGGATTTTTTCTTCTTGTTCAAACGCACACTCCTCTGATCGTCCCACTGCAGCGAAGGCGGGCGGGAAAATCAGGATTCCATTTCACATCAGGCGCAAGGGCGCAGATGGCTTCCGCCCTGCACTTGCGGCTGGTGGCTCGTTGATGGCTTACAAGTGCCTGTCGTTATGCGACCTTTTCATCGTTCAGCAGTTCTTCAAACTGTGCCATATATGCCTTGTGCTGTTTGAGAATCTTCGTGGTCTCCACTTTCACATAGGCATCATCAGGCACCTTGGGGAGATACTTCATCAGAAAATCAACATCCTGCTGGATTCGCCGGACGGCAGCTTCCAGTGCAGAATAGTTGATTCCGTAGATTCGTTTCTGCGGAGCAGGGCGGTCCTCCGGGTGCAGAATCTCGTGCACGATCTGTTTGCGGTTCGGAAAATCTGCTCTGGCAAGACGGTGCATATCGGCATCACGGACTTTGAACTGCCCGGACAAGATTTTCTCCTGCATACCGGGCATCATCTGATCCATGATCTGAACGCCTCGCATGAACTTTTCAGAACGGGCAACATAGGATTCGCTGACATTGTGTTGCTCCGCAATCTGCTTACGGACGCTGTTTTCCGTAGCAGTGGGAGGAATTGTGTCATTTTGACACAATTCCTCCTTGAACAGTATTCCTGCGTGGCTGTCGTGTACTGATTGTTGCCGTTTCCACCGGGCTTTCGATGCTCTACACTGTACTGTTTTCCAATGAGAAACTTCTTCTGCTCCGGCGTGAGGTTGCGCCGCCCCAGCTGATTCTTGCAGATCCATGCGAGGACTTCTTCTCTGCTTTCAAACGGGAGCGGCATGGTGGAGAAAGAGATTTCAGGATGCTCCTGAACGATTTCATAACGATTATGACCATCAACAAGTGTGTTGTTCCACACGATCAAAGGAGAGAGCAGCTTGCCTTCCTTGAGGATGTTTTCTTCCAGCTGCTTGTATTCATCGTCCGTCAGCGGCGGAATCTGATTCTGGAACTCCGGGTCGATTTTCAGATTGATCATACGCACACTCCTTTATCTCTCATGCTGCGCCGGTTCTTCCTCCCGGAAAAACAGCGCAACATTCTGCTTTGCGGTTTTCAGCTTGAGCAGTTCCTCTTTGGCTTCCTTGTACTGCTCGTAGAATTTTGCCTTTTCGGATGCCAGCTGCGCATACTCGGCTTCCAGTTTCTTCGGGCTGGGCAGCTTGGCGATATCATTTGCCTTGAAATAGGCTGCTGCCGCCCGGTGCGCTGTCAGCTCTGCACGGTGCTGTTCTTCAAAGGCTGCGGGTCGTTTTGCAGCTTTTAACTGCTGTGCGACGCTCTTGGTGCTGGCGTAGGCTGCGACCTGATAGCGCAGCTCTTTGTTGACCTTCATGCGGCCTTCGAGGTCTTTCACCACCGCCAGCGAATCGTGGAACTTGGTGTCAAGCTCTGCGATTCTCTGGTCGAGTGCGTCCTCGTCAGTCAAGCCCTTTTCTTCTAGGAGAATCAAGGTCTGTGCCATGGCTTTGAGGTTGTGTTTTTTCGCCCAACGCTCGTAGCCGATACCCTTGCCCTGCTTCAGCTTCGCTTGGATGTCGATCAGTTTCCTGATGGCATCCTGCTTGGATTGTCCCTTGGGTTTGCGTTCGGCGTTTGCCTGCAACGTGGCAAGCACTGCCGCCTTATCGAACTTGTCACCGAGATGTTTCGCTCGGATAAACTTCGTTCTGCCAGAGGGCAGATAGCTGAGTTGTCCACGGCTTTCCTTGACGGCAATGCCATACTGCTGCATGAGCCTGTCAGAAAATTCTTCAAAGCTGGCAGCACGGTACAATACCGAAGAAATCTGTTTCCGTAAAGTGTCTTTCACGGTTTCAAACTTCTTCTGCCGGGGCGGTTGTCCAGCTGCGGTGAGGGCTGCGTTCTCACGGTCAAGTTTCAACTGGCCACGCCTACGCGCCCAATACTCAGCTTCGCTGACACGCTCTTTCGAGCCGTTGAGCAGGTCAATCTGGTACAGTCCGGCACCCTCACACAGCTCCATGACCTCAACACGCAAGTGCCGCATGGTCTGGGCGGTGCTGGAATGCTTCATGCCCTCGCGCCAGTCGCGGGGCTTCTGCATATAGGGTTTGCGCTCCACTTCTCGTGTTCGGATGCTGCCGATCACGATGTGGACGTGGATGTTTCCCGAATGGTTGTGCCCATCGGGGTGAGTGCAGACGATGGCGGGATGACCGGGAAAGTTTTCTTTGCAGAACAAAACTGCAAACCGAGGGCTTGCGCCTTTCTCCATGGTCAAGCCGTTTTCAACTGCATCCCGTGGGTCAAAGCTGATGATATACTGGTGGCTCTTGATATTCCGGGTGGTTGTTCTGTACTTTCGGTTTGCCAGCAGACAGGCAGTTGCAAAGGAGAAATCGCCACACTCAAGCGTATTGAGCAGGTAGGATTCCCGCAGCTTCGGCTTTCCCTGTTCATCCAGAAAGTGCTTTCCGGTGAACTCGTCATGCTGGTAAACAAGGTACGCTTCGATGGCGGTGTAGTCCGAGTTTTTAGAGCTTATATGCTTGAGCGTTGCCATACAGTTCACTCAGAACTTTCTCGGCGTGCAGCCGAAATGCGGTCAGGTCTGCAAGTTCGTCAAGGATTTTCGCCCGGATCTGCTCGGTGTCTGCACCGCCGGAATTGAAGTGCCTTGCAAGCTGGTTGAGGTTGCCGCCCACCTTGCTGCACTGGGCAAGCAAGGTGGAAACCGCGTTCAGAGTTTCTTCGCCTCCGCCAGCAACGATGACCGTTTTCTCGATCTTGACGTTGTGGATGGCACGGCGGATGAAGGTGGAGAGGGAGAGATTCAGGAGTTTGCAAGTGAGTTCCAGTGACGCTTTTTCCTCCGCTGTCACACGGAACTTGATGACGTGCGTTTTGTTGTTCGGCGTGTCGTGGCGGTGGGTCGTGCTAGGATTTGCTTTGACATTCGTTTTGGTCATTGTACCTCCTGTCTGTTCGATAACTCCTCGGTGAAGTTATGTAAAGCACGACACGCCGTTGCTGTTCGCACCGTCAGGCGCGAACCATGAGCAGGGTTTGGGGCAGGCACGCCCCAACAAGATCACATCGGAAATGCAGACGCATTGAAGAAGTGAAGTCCCGGAGGAACACAACATTTTCAAGAATTGAAAATTTGTGGCCACGGGACGGTTCTTGCCCTCTACCGCTGCGCTCAAAATCAACTTTCGACAAATGTTTCCGAATTGTTAAGGCGCAAAAAAAATAAGTAGAAGCTGTGCTGCTCATGTAAGGGGGTCGCCGTTTACTCCGAACGAAGTTCCTGCCCCTGTTTTGCAGCGGCGTTGTCCGGCTCGCCCACAGAAAGTGTAAGGTCATGGCACGGTCGGTTCAGACGGCTTATGAAGATTCAAGGTACAGCTTCCCGGAAAAAGAAAAATACCGCCCACGCAGCGCAGCGATGGATTTTGTCGGGTGAATCGGCGGATTTACCCAAAGGAAGCCGCAAAGATCATTGCCGTGAATCCATCAAGAACAGCCTTGGACATCAATAGGCTTGGATCGCCTGTGATGCCCTCTGTCAGAGTGCTGTACCATCCAAAGCCGGAACAGCAGAACAGCGCGACCGCTGTGATGTAAAATTCCATATCAATGTCCTCCCCACCAAGATGGAGTACCCGAACAAGGTTATGAAAAACTTTACTTGTCCACTGTTCAAGATGCAGAAGATGGCCAATCGTAAAGCCGACCAGAATCGCTAACACGACCGCAGTCATTCCAGATGCTTTGATAATGGAATTGACACCGATTGCAATGGAACAGAAACCGAAAAGAGTCGGCAGATTGTCTTTTAGTCCCCGCGGGAGAATCTTTCCAAGATATGTTCCCAGTAGACCGCCAAGCAGCACGGCGGCACAGTTTGTCAAAACCCCAATCGGCATATGTCAACCTCACATTCTTTCTTGTTACCAATCTTTTACCGCACCGTCAAAGGCACGGCGGGCAGCGTTGCTGCCACGTTCCCTCGCCGGATAAAGCTCCTCAGCATCATCTGCCAGCTCCACGCCAATGCCGGGAGCATCGGGGATGAGCATACAGCCGTTCTCATAACGCAGCGGCTCCTTGACCATCTTATCCTCTGCACCGTTCAGACAGAAACCGGGAAGTTCCTGAATGCCCAGATTCGGAATGGAAGCGCAAATCTGCAAACAGGCCGCCGTAGAGACCGGGCCAAGCGGATTGTGCGGAATCACTAGAACATCATGTGCTTCTGCCAGTGCAGCAATCTTCTTGCTGGTAGTGATGCCGCCCACAGCGCACACATCGGGACGGATATACTGGCAGACATGGCGAGCCATCAGCACTTCGCACTCACGCAGGTCAATGGCACGTTCGCCAGTAGCAATCGGCACACCGATTTTGCTTGCAACTTCGGCCATAGTATCTACATTGTCCGGCGGAACAGGGTCTTCCAGAATCATCGGACGGTAAGGCTCAACTGCACGACCAAAAGCGACCGCCTCCGGCAGTGTCATGCCGCGATGAACTTCCAGAATGAAATCGAAATCAGGGCCGACCGCTTCCCGGCAGACACGCACCTTTTCAACTTCCCGCTCGATGCGGCTGGAAAAGAACTCGCCCTTGCCGTCCGGAGAACTTGTGGGGCCGTTGCAGAAAATTTTAGCCGCAGTAAAGCCCATCTGCTGCAACTGCTGATACTGTGCAGCCAGCTCATTCTTATCTTCCGTGATGTGCATCACCGAAGCATAGACGCGCACCTTATCACGGGTCTTACCGCCCAGCAGTTCATAGACAGGAACACCCAGTGCTTTGCCTTTGATATCCCACAGCGCAATGTCAATGGCAGAAATTGCGCTCATGATGACCGAGCCACGGAAATAGACCGACCTCAGAAAATTTTGATTGAAATCTTCAATTCGGAAGGGGTCTTTTCCAATGAGATAGTCGGCAAATTTTTCAATTGCTGCTGCGGTCGCCTGCAGATAGCCCCAGTTGCCCGCTTCGCCCAAGCCCACGATACCAGCATCGGTATAGACTTGAACAAACAGATAATGCTTGGCAAAGCGCAGTTTTACATCTGTGATCTTCATGAATTATCCTCCTGCAAATGTTCCCGGAAGAACTGGATATGTTTTTGAGTGCGCGCTCCCAACCGGGAGTGCGGTTTGTCGTGAACCCGTGCATGGCTTCCGGGATCCGCTGTGCTGTTACGCAGACACCTGCCTTGACCAGACGCAATGCAAAAGCTTCTGTATCGTCTCGCAGACTATCCTCGCCTGCGGAAAGGATAAGACACTCAGGAAATGCAGCAAGTGCAGTCTCATCTGCCTTGAGCGGCGAACACAGCGGATCGGCAGGATCGGCATCGCCAACATAAAAATCGGTATACAGTTTCTCCGTCTGGGCGCGTTTGACCCAGAATTCGTTAGTCTGCAACTCCGGTGAGAGCCGATTTACAGGATCGACCGTGTTGTCCACAGGAAAATATTCAAGCAATGCGCAGCAGGGCTTCAGGTGATGCGCTTCCGCATCTTTGATAAGTGCGGCAGCGACAAGATTTCCGCCTGCGCTGTGACCAGCCAGCACGATTTTTTGAGGGTCGATTCCAAGTTCTTCCGCATGATCAAAGGCGTAAGCGATGATACCGTACGTCTCCTCGACTGCTGCCGGAAACGCCTGTTCCGGTGCAAGGCAGTAGTCCACATCCCAGACAAGGCAGTTCAGCTGCTCCATCAGGGTGCAGCAATAGCGGCGGTCACGGTCAGTGCGGCCCTTGATAAAGCCGCCGCCGTGGAAGTTCAACAGCAGGGTTACTTTGGCAGGCAGATGTTCCGGACGTTCCTCGAACACATGGACTTTGCGGCCATCGGCCACTTCGACCCACATTTCTTTTTTCGGTGCCGGGCAGAGCGGCCAGCTCTTCCGGGCTGACCGGACCAAATCGGTCGCGGCTGCGCACGGTATTGGCCATAGCGACTTTTTCTTCTAACGTCATAGGATTTTGCGCTCCTTTTCACAGGATCAGAATGCAGGAAGCACCGTCATGGTGTAGAAAATATAGACGAAGGGTAGGATCAGCGTGATGAGTGCACCGCTCTTGACGATGGCTTTCAGGTCGTAACCGCCGTCTGCCATGCACATGGGCACTGCGGGGGTAGCCATCGGGGTCAGGAAGGCAGTCAGAGAACCGGCATTGACAAGAATCACAAGGCCGGTGGGATTTGCGCCCAGAGCGGAGCAGGTCAGCAGGCAGATAGGAACGAAGACTGCGGAGACAGAACGGTTCAGCATGAACTGAGTGAGCAAGAAGGGGATGATAAAGAACAGGGCACCGAGGACATAGTTGTTGTGAGTACCACCAACGACTGTTGCCAACGTCTGACCGATCATGTCACCTGCACCGGTATTGGTCAGTGCAGTACCCAGAGCCAGTGCGCCGACAAAGAGCATCAGCATATCCCAAGGAATATCGCGGAGAGCGGACTTCTGATCGACTACGCCGAACAGAACCATCAGCAGACTGCCGACCAGCGCAACGAACCAAGTGGTCAGATGCAGCTGAGGTGCAAAGATCAGGCAAATAATCGTTGCAAAGAACAGGAAGATACCAATCTTATCCACAACAGGGCTGAGCTTCTGCTGAGCTTTGCCAGAATCCTTTTTCTCCAGTGCCTCAATGGGAACGACCGGCTGCTTCGGAGTAAACTTCGGGCCAAGGAAAATTGCCCAGAGAGGAACAACGATAAGGACAGGCCATGCGGCGATCGTAAAATCAATGGGACGGACACTCATTCCAGTAAAGCCATAGGTTTCCATGAAACCAGTGAACTGACCAGCCATCTGGATAGAGGTTGCCAGTGGAAGGATACCGCAGCAAGCCACACAGACGACCATAATGGGGAACATATACTGCGTACGGCTGTTTCCGGTCTTGTCGCACAGTGCTGCCAGCAGAGGGCTGATGATCGCATAAACGACCATGGGGCTGGAAATGAAGTTGGTGAGCAGAACTGCCAGAAGGATGTAACCAAAGTAAGCCATTTTGAAGCTGCCATGCGTCAGCTTCATGATGCTGTTACACATACCGTCCACCAGAGAGGTACGGCGGAAACCCGCTGCTACAATAAACATACATGCCATCAGCAGGGTGTTCACATTAGAAAAGCCGGACAATGCACCGGCATCATCAATACAGCCGGTGATGTACAGGGCGGCCATTGAGATCAATGCAGTAAGCCACATGGGGATCTTGTTCAGCATATAGCTGACCAGCGTTGCCGCAAAGATCACCATACAGATGATCATTTGAGTATTCATAGATTTGTTTTCCTTTCCTGATATGAAAACGGTTCGATTTCAATTCGCTTGCTGCCCGGGCAGGCTCATTGTGGACATTTTAACAAAGCAAATTTACTCTGTCGATGCAAAAATTTGTATCTTTTGGCACCCGTACAGAAATCAAATCTTGTCAGGAAAGCTATGACATCCTGAAATATCAGAATAAAATCCAAATATTTCCCCTGTGCGCTTTGCCAAATCGAGAGACTCTCCCTTAGTCAAAATGTCAAATTCTAAGTAAAAAAATTTATTGATAGGCCTCAAAAAATCAGTTGACAGGAGATATTTTATCGTTTATTCTGAAAAAGACGATTCACCAATGGAGCACACTCCAAAGATTTGACATAGGGAAAATATTTGGATTTTGGGAGAGAAAGAGATGGATTTAGCCAATTACAAAATGGAATGGCCGCGTGAGAGGCTTACTGTGCGATGCTTTGCACACGATATCATGAATTATCGTTACCACTGGCATCCAGACGAATATGAGCTTAACATTTTGCTGCATGGCAGTCAAGAGTACTGCCGTGGAACGCAGAATGTTGTACTGGAGGAGGATGACGTTCTGCTCACTCCGCCGGGAGTAGGACACGCCTCCTTTGGTCAACAGGCAAATACTACTGCCATCGTCCTGCATTTTTCAGCTACAGCGATTCGTCCATTGCTTAAAAAAGGGTGGCGTCTACCACTTTCCTTCCTGTCTTTCAAACGCTGGAACACACACAGAAGAACGCTACCGTCATATTCGATTTTATGCCAGCCAGATTTTCATGCTGATGCAGCAGAACAGTCCATATGCACAGCTGGCTGTCAAGGCAAGCCTCGACTTGCTGCTCGTTATACTATGCACAGAGTTTGAGCCACAGCGATTGAACGAAATGCCGGAAGATGAACAAAGACGTTCTGCAATTCGCCGCCTTTTAGCATATATTGAAGAACATTACGCAGAAAAAGCTCACTCTTGAAAATCTTGCAGATTTTGCCCAGTACAACCGAACCTATGTTTCAACCCTGTTCAAACAGGTGGTTGGTGTTAATTTTCATGAATATCTGAGCCGTGTGCGCTTCCAGCACGCTTTGAGTGACTTGGCATTGACCAATGATGGCCTGACAGATATTGCTTTGCGCAATGGTTTTGCCGATTTGAAAACCTTTAATGCACGTTTTCGCTCCACACTGCACCGCACACCCACCGAGTATCGTGCGCAGCTGTCCCCCGATCGGGTGATGCGAGTCGACAGTCGTAAATTTCTTCCGTCCGAAGACCCGATTTTGCAGGCCAAATTGCGAGCATATCTAAAGGTAGGGTGCTAAGATGGCTGAAATCACCGGAGTGGCTGCTATTTCACATTGGGATATCTTTCAAAATTGTCCTTGCAAACCCCTATGAAGTGTGGTATATACATTATACGAAACAACATCCTGAATGAACGACCTACCGTTCGATGATATATAAAAAGAAAGGTGCTTGCTATGAATGCTGTGATTTATGCCCGCTATTCCAGTGACAACCAGCGCGAAGAATCCATCGAAGGTCAGATTCGGGAATGCACAGCCTACGCAGAAAGAAACGGTATCACGGTGGTCAGGCACTACATTGACCGTGCATTCTCCGCTAAAACAGATCATCGCCCGGATTTTCAGCAAATGATTCGGGACAGCAACAAAAAATTGTTTGAAATCGTTCTGGTCTGGAAGTTTGACCGCTTTGCCCGGAATCGTTTTGACAGTGCGAACTACAAGATGATTCTGAAAAAGAACAATGTACACCTGATATCGGTCATGGAGCCGATTGCTGAAGGCTCGCAAGGTATTCTTGTGGAAACACTGCTGGAAGGCATGGCAGAATACTACTCTGCTGAGCTATCTGAAAAGGTCATCCGTGGTCAGACGGAAAATGCCCTGAAAGGCAAATGCACAGGCGGCACCGGAACGATTGGCTATAAAATCGACGCAGATAAGTTCTATCGTATCGACCCACTGGTCGCTCCACTTGTATTAGAGGCTTTTCAGCGCTACGATAATGGTGAGAAAATCGTTGAGATTCTGAACTATCTCAACGCAAAAGGCGTTCGTAATATGCTGGGTGGAAAGCTGACGTGCAGCAGCATGAACACCATGTTGAAGAACCGCCGTTACATTGGAGAGCTTTCTTTCCGGGATACCGTTGTGCCAGATGCGATTCCTGCTATCGTCCCGAAAGACCTGTTTGACCGTGTTCAAAAGCGTTTGGAGAAAAACAAGCGCGCACCGGCTCACGGAAAGGCAGATGAGGAATACTTGCTGACTACCAAGCTGTTCTGTGGCAAGTGCGGAGCATTGATGTTTGGCGAAAGCGGAACAAGCGCCACTGGACGAACCTACTATTACTATAAATGTGCTACTGCCAAGCGGCGCAAAGGCTGCAATAAGAAAACCGTACAAAAGGAGTGGCTGGAGAATCTGGTCGTCCAAGAGACGATGAAGCTGATTCATGATGATGCAGTTATCGAAAGAATCGTTCAGCTGGTCATGGATTTTCAGAATCAGGAGAACACTACGATTCCGCTCTTGGAAAAGCAGCTCCGAGAGGTGGACAGGAAACTGGACAACCTGATGAAAGCAATCGAGGAAGGCTTATTCACCCGAACGACCAAGGAACGTCTGGATGCCTTGGAAGCTCAGAAGGATGAGCTGACTGCAAAAATCGCTGATGAAAAACTGCGAAAGCCATCCTTCAATGCCGATTTCATCCGGTTCTGGCTGATGAAATTCAGAAAGTTCGATATATCGCAGCAAAAACAGCGCAAAGCACTGATTGAGATTTTTGTGAACGCCATTTTCCTGTATGATGACCGGATGCTGATCACGTTCAACTACAAGGATGGCTCTCAAACCATCCGCTTTGAGGATGCCTTGACTACCACAGAAACAGTGGGAAATAGTTCGGATTTGTCCGGCTCTGCTCGACCACAAAAAAGCCACGATGAAGCGTCGGAGAATGACGCACATCGTGGCTTTCTTCATCTGCACAGGAGGTTTTCTATGATCCGTGACATCTGCAAAGACGAGCTTTTTCTCGCCCGGAAAGCCGCACCGGCCTCCCCGGAAGACCTGCCCATCGCGCAGGATCTGCTGGAAACGCTCATCGCCCACAAAGACGGCTGTGTCGGCATGGCGGCGAACATGATCGGCACTGCAAAGCGCATCATCGCCGTCGAGGGCGAGGACGGCTATCTCGTCATGTTCAACCCGGTCATCCTCAAAAAGTCCGGGCCGTATGAGACCGAGGAGGGCTGTCTCTCCCTCACCGGTACCCGAAAGACCAAGCGCTTCCAGACCATCAAGGTTCAGTGGCAGAACGAAAAATTCCAGACCCGCATCAAGACCTTTACCGGCTGGACCGCCCAGATCATGCAGCACGAAATCGATCACTGCAAAGGGATCATCATCTGAGACGACAAAAGCCCTGCGGCGGGTGCCGCAGGGCTTTTTTGCTGCCTGAGATTACTTGGGCTGACGGCCGATGTAGGCGAGAATGCCGCCGTCGGCGTACAAAATCTGGCCGTTCACGAAATCGGAGGCGTGGGAGGCCAGGAAGACGCAGGGGCCGACCATGTCCTCTGCCTCGCCCCAGCGGCCTGCGGGGGTCTTGGCGACGATGAACTGGTCGAAGGGGTGACGGCTGCCGTCGGGCTGGACCTCGCGCAGAGGGGCGGTCTGGGCGGTGGCGATATAGCCCGGGCCCATGCCGTTGCACTGGATGTTGTACTCACCGTACTCGGAGGCGATGTTCTTGGTCAGCATCTTGAGGGCGCCCTTTGCGGCGGCGTAGGCGGAGACGGTCTCGCGGCCCAGCTCGCTCATCATGGAGCAGATGTTGATGATCTTGCCCTCGTGCTTTTCCATCATATCAGGCAGGACAGCCTTGGAGCAGTTGAACGCGCCGCCCACATGGACGTCGATGACCCGCATGAAGTCGGCGTGGCTCATCTCGACCATCGGCACCCGCTTCATCAGGCCGGCGTTGTTGACCAGGATGTCCACCGGGCCGACCTCGGCCTTGATCTTCGCCACCATCGCGTTGACAGCGTCCTCGTCGGAGACATCTGCGGCATAGCCGTGGGCCTCGATGCCTGCTGCCTTGTAAGCTGCCATGCCTTTTTCGAGGCTGGCTTCGGAAGAGCAGTTGAAGCAGATGGTGGCGCCGCACTTGGCCATACCCTCTGCGATGGAGAAGCCGATGCCGTGCGCACCGCCGGTGATGAGGGCGACCTTGCCCTTCAAATCGAAAGCTGATAGATCCATTGTATTCCTCCTGTTGATCGTGACCGCAGGGCCATCGCCCTGACGTGATAGCGTGCTTTTCTCTGCCCGCTCCACGCTGGCAGGTGTGGCGGGGCTGAGAGAGCCAAGTTAAATATTTAGCAAAACGCCCCGCGCCGGTCTCCCGGTGCGGGGCGTTGTATGGTGTACTGTTTAGCGCAGGTCGGTGGTAGCGATGTTGTCCATGTCGTCAAACTCCATGTTCTCGCCGCCCATTGCCCAGATAAAGGTGTAGTTGGAAGTGCCTACGCCGCTGTGGATGCTCCAGGAGGGGCTGATGACAGCATCCTAGTTGTGCATGACGATGTGGCGGGTCTGAGTCGGCTGCCGCACATATGGAACACCACCTGCCCCTCGGGCAGTTCAAAATAGGTGTAGATCTCCATCCGACGTTCGTGCGTGTGGCTGGGCATGGTATTCCAGTTGGAGCCGGGCTCCAGCTCGGTCATGCCCATACTCAGCTGGCAGGTCTTGAGCACGTCGGGGTGGATGAACTGATTGATGGTGCGCTTATTGCAGGTCTCGACGCTGCCCAGAGGACGGTGATTTGCATCAGCCATCTTGATGAGGCGGGTCTCGTAAGAGCAATGTGCCGGAGCGGAGACCATATAGAACTTTGCCGGATGCTCGGGGTCTGCGGAAGCGAACGTAACTTCCTTGGTGCCCTGCGTGATATACAGGCAGTCCTTATAGCCCAGCTCGTACTTCACACCGTCGGCCACCACGATGCCCGTGGAGTCCTTGCCGATGTTGAAGATACCGATCTCGCGGCGCTCGAGGAAATAGTGGGTGCCAAAGTTGGCCCACACGTCGATGCCCTTGTCGATGGAGACCGTCTCGTTGACCGGCATACAGCCCAGCGTGACCATGCGGTCCACATGGCTGTAGACGGCCACGACCTCGTCGGCCTTGTACAGGCCGGTGATGAGCATCTCATCGCGCATCTCCTCGGTGGTGTAGCGCTTGAAGTCTTTCTGATTGCAGGAATAGCGGATCTCCATTGCGGATCTCCTTTCCTGCTTAGCGCTGGATACGGCCGGAACCGTCGCCGCCAGCCAGCTTCTCGACCTCGGAGACAGTCATCATGTTGTAGTCGCCCTCGATGGTGTGCTTCAGAGCAGAAGCAGCAACAGCGAACTCAACAGCGTCCTGAGTGCTTTTGCCGTTGAGCAGGGCATAGATCAGGCCGCCGCCGAAGGAGTCACCGCCGCCGACGCGGTCGATGATCTTCAGCTCGTACTTCTTGGAGAAGCAGTACTCGTTGGAAGCGACATCGTACAGCATAGCGCTCCAGCCGTTCTCGGAAGCGTTGTGGCTCTCACGCAGGGTGATAGCGACCTTCTCGAAGTGGAACTTGTCAGCCAGCTGCTTGGCGACGCTCTTGTAGCCCTCAGCGTTCAGCTTGCCGCCGTAGATGTCGGTAGCCTCAGCCTCGATGCCGAACACGTCCTTAGCGTCCTCCTCGTTGGAGATGCAGACGTCAACGTACTCGCACAGCTTGGTCATAGCCTCACGAGCCTCGGCACGGGTCCACAGCTTGCCGCGGTAGTTCAGGTCGCAGCTGATCTTCACGCCGTGAGCCTTAGCAGCCTTGCAGGCCTCCAGGCAGATCTCGACGACATTTGCGCCCAGAGCCGGGGTGATGCCGGTGAAGTGGAACCAATCGACACCCTCGAAGATCTTATCCCAGTCGAAATCGGAAGGCTGAGCCAGCTGGATCGCGCTGTTGGCACT
>VOFD01002399.1_pt1 | contig 30680 bp, 35 predicted proteins | sample 5384101 | NCBI WGS metagenome assembly VOFD01 (sample SAMN12384723, study PRJNA508395) | human gut metagenome | isolation source: healthy gut C | host: Homo sapiens
CTTCAAACTCTTCTATCCATTCCTTTACTTTTGATTGCAGAAGAGCCTTGTCTGGTAGATAGAGTTCGTAGGCAGAGGCATAAATATTGGCATTTTGGGGAAGAGTTAAGTCTACTAATGCATCATTCTTTTTCTTACAAAGAAGAATCCCGATGGTTGGCTTTTCAAAATCCTGCTTTACATAACGATCGAAATAATTGACGTACATTTGCATTTGTCCCAGATCTTGATGGGTTAGCTTATCTTTCTTTAGATCTATAAGGCAATAACATTGCAACAGACGATTGTAGAATACCAAGTCCACATAGAAATGTTCTTCATCAAAAGTAAATCGCTTCTGCCGTGCTTCGAACAAGAATCCCTTTACCCATTTCGAGCAGGAAATCACGCATCTTACTTATAATGGCACTTTCCAATTTTGTCTCACTGTATGAGTCATCTGCTTTTAGACCAAGAAATTCCAGTGTAAGCGGGTCTTTGATCACATCGTCTGGTTTTTCTACTGTTTGTCCCTCTTTCGCCAGACGCATTACTTCATCTTTATTACGGCTTAAAGCCAAACGCTCGTAAAGACTGGAAGCATATTGACGTTGCAACTGACGTACACTCAATCTTGCTTTTGGCACTCAATCTCATAAAAGTTACGCTCTTCATCGTTCTTTATACGCATAAGAACGAGATAATGAGACCAAGAAAGAGTGAATGGATGAATTTGGTCTACACTGTAGACCGATTTTAATTGATTTTTTGGGGATACTCCCAGTTACAGGACTATATATTTGGAAGAATTTTCTACACTTCTTAAGGGTTTCTACTGACCATCCTTCACCATATTTATCAGTTAATTTTTCAGAAACTCTTTTTAGTACCGCTTTTCCGTATGCAGCACGCTGCTCTCCTTGCTGTTCATTCTCGACAATATAGCTGCCAACACCATAGTTTGTGTAAACTATTGCTGTATTAATGGTGGTCTTTTTTTCTGCGCGATTCATCTATTAGCTGAGATATACGTTCAAAGAGAATATCTTCTCTTTCCTGAATATTATTTTCTCCCATTATTCTTTGATGTTTGCTATTAGCTTCTGTAGTTCAGCTACAGCCTTGTTAATATTATCACTTTTCGTTTTGATTTCCTGCATCAGTTCGGCTAGAGATTTATTCTCCTCGTCTCCACCTTGTTTAATCCAGCTAATATCAAGACTTGTCTTGTCCCGTTCCAGAATTTCATTAATTGAGTATTTACGCCAACGACCATTCGGAGTGGTTTCTGCATCGTAGGTTTCTTTACGGTTCGCTCTGTTGTCGGCTTGGTAGCATTCTACAAACTCGTCCAAATGTTGACGTTGCATTGGATTAGTAGCTAAGGTGTGTTTGATATCTGTACGATAATCAAAGAACCACACATCCTGAGTCGGAGTTCCTTTAGAGAAGAACAAAACATTAGCCTTTACTCCTTGCGCATAGAATATCCCGGTGGGTAGGCGGAGTATTGTATGCAGATTGAAGTTCTTCAGCAGTTCTTTGCGGATAATCTCACCTGCATTACCTTCAAACAGGACGTTGTCTGGCAGTACCACGGCAGCACGACCTTCATTTTTTAGCATTACCATGATGTGCTGTAAGAAATTAAGCTGGTTGTTCTTGGTCTCTACATAGAAATCCGAACGGTTGATATCCACCGATCCGGCAGGCCTTGTTCCGAAAGGAGGATTGGCAAGTATTACATCTACCAGTGTGTCCGGAGCTTTTTCTAAAGAATCCTGACAAACAACGGGACTCCGGTCTGTGCCAACACCATGTAGATAAAGATTCATGGATGCCAATGTAACTACAAGTGCTGTGTTGTCAAAACCGTGAAGAGCCTTGTCTTTAAGAAAACTGCGCTTGTCTTTATCTTGTGATTGCTCTTTCATATAGTCATATGCAGCCAAAAAAAGGAAGCCACCTGTCCCACAAGCAGGGTCGCAAACAGTTTCAGTAATCTTCGGGCGAGTTACATCTACCATCGTCTGTATCAGAGAGCGAGGCGTAAAGTACTGTCCGGCACCACTTTTCTTGTCTTGTCCATTCTTCTCTAAAATGCTTTCATAGATTGCCCCTTTTACGTCTCCATCCATCAAGAGCCATTGATTCTCATTTATCAGCGAAATCACCTTTTTCAGATAAACAGGCTTATCTATCTTATTCTGCGCCTTGGTGAAAATTGTACCTATCAGGTTTTCTTCTTCACTTAACTTTTTTGAGAGTGTCTTCATACTGTTTAGTCAGATCAAGTCCTTCAAGTGCTATTAGGTCATTCCAGCGATAACCTTCAGGAATGGCTGATTTTTCACCAAAAGTTTCCACATTTTCCTCATCCATCTTTAAAAAGAGGAGATAGGTCAATTGTGTGATATAGTCAGTAAATCCGATGCCTTGTCCGGCAAGGGTGGTGGCTAAAGTCCAGACTTTTTTTTGGTTAATGAGGCTTCTGTATTGATTGTTCTTTTGCCATTATTATGCTATTTTTCTATAAATAATAAATTTAGAGAGTGACACCAAAGCTTCGTCAGCAGTAGCGACTCCGCCAAACGCACGAATCAGCTGGGCTGCACGAGTTTTGTCATCTTCCCGGATGTCTTTAATGCTGCAAGCTCCGTTTGAAGCTATATAGTTCACAACTTGCCGGATAATTTCAATCTGTTTCTCCGTTATATTTCGTTGTGTCTGCCCATACCAAAGGTTAAACCGTTGCTGGGCTACCGGATAAAGGCTTTCCAATTGGTCTATCTGATGGAAGGCGAAACGTACCAACTGAATAATATTAGTCAATGCATCCTTTTCTTCTTTGGTAGAACGGATCTTGACGTGCTTTGGATGAACGATGGTGTAGGAATTCCATAATTGTGATTGGCTGAATCTATTATTCGCCATCTTCAACCTGTTTTCCAAATCCTTTAGGAGCGAGTAGGTAATCGGGCTCCCATTATTGTTGTAAATAAGTCGCAAAGCTTCCACTTCGTCTTTATGTTCCTCGCAATATTGCTCAAAGGCAGAGGTGGTAATTTGAGCTTCTTCTATAGAAAAGCCTTTTGAAATCAAAGTATCCTCTCCCGGTTGTAGCGTATCCACGAAACCGGCATTGAGTATAAGCAGATATTCACGGGCTTCCGGATAGTTCGCAATATTGACTACCAATCCTTTTCGCTCGTTGTTAGGCTTGTTTATATCCACGTATGGAGGCAGTGAATCCTGTTCTATTGCAGTGTAAATATTGCCCGATATATCTTTCATATCTGCGTGAGCCAATTCGATGAAGTTATTCCGCTGGGATTGGTCGCTTTTATTATAGAGACGTGAAAGCCGGGCAGCCAATAAGCGCAAATTTTCATCGGTTAAGTTGCCGTGAGTGATACGCTCCAGCAATTCTTTGAAAGTAATCAGTTTGGTCGTTGGGCCGTCTGACGGAGGAGTGATTTTTTTATCATGTTCCGTTACTCCAACTGCATCCACCAAGAAGAAGCAGTCTTTGCTAAAAGCATTAGGAGTGACATTGCGCAACTGTTCGTCACCGATAGTACGAACACCACGTCCTTTCATTTGAATGTAGAGAGGTTCGGAAGCCACATCGCGCATAAAGAGAAGCACTTCAAGCGGTTTTACGTCTGTACCTGTGGCAACCAACGTGCAAGTCACCGCAATGCGAAATTCTCTATTCACCCGAAACTGGCGTATCAACTCGTTGCTGTCTCCCGATGAATAGGTTATCTTCTGTACAAAAGTGTCATCGTTTTCATGTCCGAACACCTTTTTCGCAATACGCACGATGTTTGTCGCATGATTTTCGTTAAGAGCGAATATCAGCGTTTTGGGCAGATAGTTCATGTCTGGCTCTCGCTGGGGCTCATTAAACATTTCTGAATAGACCGCATCACGATATGTTTCAAGTACCAGCTTGATTTGAGCCGGATTGATGATGCTTCGGTTTAACTCTTCCTTCGTATAGTTTTTGGCCTCTTTATTGCTGATGTTTTCAACTTTACCTGTATAAACAGTGGCCCGTTTCAACTTGTCGCCCTCTAGGATGGCACCACCTTCTTCCGTTGCCCTCGTCTTGATGCGATAAACCCGGTAATCCACATTCACTCCATCCACGATGGAGTGTTCGAGCGTATAGTTCACAATGGTATTACTGTTGAAAAATGCTTTCGTTTCCGGAACTGGAGTGGCGGTAAGCCCCACCAACTTTGCCGTATTGAAGTAATTCAGAACTTTCTTCCAGTTCCCGTAAATGGAACGATGGCATTCGTCTATGATGATCATATCAAAGAATTCAGGAGGTAGATTCGGGTTCGTTGGAAATTCTATTTCTTTGGTGTCATCGTATTCTTCATCATTATCCGTATCTTCTATGTCTTCTCCTTTCAAAAGTGAGAACAAGCGTTGGATGGTAGAAATTACTACATTGCTATCCTGTGGAACTTTAGAAGAACGTATTCTATTGACGGTAAAAATAGTATTGAAAGGGTCACCGTTCTCTGTAAGACGAAACCTGCCAAACTCTCCTTCGGCTTGTTTCCCCAAGTTATTTCTATCCACCAGAAACAGTATTCGTTTCATCGGAGTGTAGGCTAGGAATCGGTATGCTGCAAGACAAGCCGTATAGGTTTTTCCTGCGCCTGTGGCCAACACCATTAAAGCTTTGTTTTGCCCTGAACGGAAACTTTTCTCTAATTCGGTAATGGCTTCGTATTGGCAATCGCGCAGTCCTTTTTTACGCAAGACGGGAAGTCCTGCATAGAAATCTTTTATACCCAGCATCCTTACAATTTCTTTGGGGGTATGTATGCGGTTTAATTCCAGATAGTCGGAATCTGCGTTGCGATAATCCTTAAATTGCACAACGTTTCCATTCGATTGATAAATCAAAGGGAGTGGTTTCATATAGGCTTGGTAACAATTAGGAACACTACGTACATATAGTGCAGCCTGCTCGCATACAGTATTATTGGAGACATCCACTTCTTCTCGTTTGGCTTCTAATATACCGACTGCCTTTCCGTTGATAAACAGAAAATAATCAGCTTCCAAATTACCTTTTAGTAGACCTTCTTTGATCGCAACTGCTGTAATGTTTGGGGCATAATGATCACGATCAACAACAGCCCATCCTGCGTCAATAAACATTTGGTCTATTTTTATTCGTGCCTTCTCTTCTGGTTTCATGTTTCAATAGATGTAACTTCTGATAATTATATAATTATCAGAAGTTACAAAAGTAATGAAGAGAGTTGATATTCGGAAAAAGATTTTGCAAAAATCTACTTTTACGTCTGAACTTTGAATGATCTTATGTGAGATTAAATTGCAACTAAAACAAAAATATTATCTTTGCAGCATGAGTGAAGATACCTACAAAACCATAAGCGCCCCTTCCGAAGGGATTTACACAGAGAAGCGCAGCAAGTTCATTGCTATCGCTTTGCCCGTGCGTACTGTCGATGAGGTAAAATCGCATCTGGAAGTTTATCAGAAGAAATATTATGATGCCCGCCACGTCTGCTACGCCTATATGCTGGGGCCCGAACGTAAAGATTTCCGCGCCAATGATAACGGAGAGCCTTCCGGTACGGCAGGAAAGCCAATCCTGGGACAGATAAACTCCAATGAACTGACGGATATACTGATAATCGTTGTCCGCTATTTCGGCGGTATAAAGTTGGGAACAAGCGGACTGATTGTTGCTTATAAAGCTGCCGCTGCCGAGGCGATAGCTGTTGCCGAAGTGATAGAGAAAACGGTGGACGAAGCGGTGACCTTCTTGTTTGAATATCCCTTTATGAATGATGTAATGCGTATCGTAAAGGAAGAAGAACCGGAAATTCTGGAACAGTCGTATGATATGGATTGCCGTATGACACTTCGCATCCGGAAGTCGATGATGCCGAAGTTGAAGGCGCGTCTGGAAAAGTAGAGACATTACGCTTCGAGGAAGTGTAATGTCTCCGGCTTTCTGGTGATCCAGTGCGTTTATTTCAAAGATAAATCATTATAGTGGATTTTCCGGTGTGTGCCATCGCAAAAGGGTTGTTTATAGGACTTACCGCACCGGCATAAGGCAATTCTGCCTGTTCGTATTTCCGCTTTTCCTTCTCTGTCTATCAGTTTAAAATTGCCTTCCACAATGAAAGGCCCATTCGGTGTAGCTGTGATGGCTACTATATTCTTTTTCATTTTCCATGCTATAGGGAGTTAAATGTTTGATGTTTTAAGTAGAACGCTTCTACATGGAAATAGTTTGTCCATTCACTTTCTTTTGGGGGATTTCCTTATCTTTAAATAAAATAAGCTGCACTTCAGCATAACTTTTTCATGCCAGCATGAAAGTTCTACCTTCGATTTGCATTATCTTTGCACACTTGTTAATTAGGAAAAAAACAATTTATTATGGCATTCGAAGCTACAAAACGTGAGTTGGGCGAACTCTACACATTCTTTCGCCTCCTGGCAGACGGAAAGGTTTCACTGGGTACACCGCAAGTCCGGAAGGATGAAACGAAGTGTTGGCCTGTTGCGCTGATACAGAGGGAGGAACATGACGGTACGCGTCGTTATTATATAGAGCAGGGCAATGTCCGCATTGTCAGTGGTGCGATAGAGAAGGAGGGGACATTTGTTGCAGCCGATAAGGAGGAACAAGTCATCCCCCGTGAAGATTTTGGCGGAGCGGCCGAGTTTATCCTTGAGTTACTGAAGACTACCAGCGGCACTGACGCCATTGAAGTTCCCGAAGGACTGGAGGCATTTTTGGATGCGGTCAATATCTACGACCTGGAAGCGAAGACGGAAGACCGTACGGATTTCTCAGTAGCTTTCTGGCATCCCGAGGCTCCGCTGACGGGATTCAATGTCCGTTGTCGTCTCAGCTCAATGAATCCGTTGCTCGATGGCGGACGTACGGCAAATCTGAAACTGGAACAGTCGGGTGTTAAATTTGCCACGCCTACGGTGAATAAGGTGAATGCTTTGCCGGAGTCTCCTACGGAGGTGGCTGAGCGTATGCTGATGATTGAACGTCTGGGCGGAGTACTGAAATATTCCGATGTAGCCGACCGCGTATTCCGTTGTAATTTGCTGATGATTGATTTGCATTTTCCTCGTATGCTGGCTGAAATGGTGCGTATGATGCATCTCGACGGTATAGCCCGTATCAGTGAACTGACGGAACGTATCAAAGAGATAAATCCCTTGAAGATAAAAAGATGAGCTGATAAACAAGCATGGTTTCTACGAGTTTAAGATGAAGCAGTTCTTGTTGGCACTTGCCCTTGGCATGCGTCCGGCAAAGATTTATAACGGTACGGACTCTGCCGTAGAAGGTATTCTGCTGGTGGATGCAGAAGGAGAAGTGCTTTGCTATCATAAGTCGGAGCACCGGACTTTTGCCGATTTCCTCTTCCTGAATACCCGTTTGGAGAAAGGCTCGGTAGACAAGGACAAGTACGGCTTTCTGGAAAAAAGAGAACGGCGTGTATTATTTCAGACTGAATGTAAAGATTGGATTGACAAAAAAATAAAGAGTATGAATGAAGTTTTAAAAGCCATCAAGTCGCGTCGCAGTGTACGCGCTTATACGGAACAACAGATTTCACAAGAAGATCTGAATGCTATTTTGGAAGCGGCAACCTCTGCTCCCAGTGGTATGAACTATCAGACGTGGCATTTCACAGCCATTCAGAATGCCGCGGTGCTGGAAGAACTGAATGAGAAGATCAAAGGCGCTTTTGCCAAGAGTGAAGAGCCCCGTTTGCAGGAGCGTGGACACAGCCAGACCTATTGCTGTTATTATCATGCGCCTACGCTTGTCATCGTATCCAATGAACCGACGCAGTGGTGGGCAGCTATGGATTGTGCCTGTGCCATGCAGAATATCTTCCTTGCTGCAAAATCTCTCGGAATAGGTTCCTGCTGGATCAATCAATTGGGGCAGACTTATGATGATCCTGAGGTACGTGCTTTCCTGACGAAGCTGGGTATTCCCGAAAATCATCGTGTGTACGGTTGCGCTGCTTTAGGTTATGCGGCAGCTGCCCCGGTTAAGGAAAGGCAGCTTGCAGAAGGCACTGTGACTATTATTAAGTAATACCGGACCTGCTTTTCAGGAGCTATCAACCTGATAAAATTCATCTCCATGTTCCCAGATTTGTTTCATGGCTTGGAACTCTCAGTTTCATGCCGTGAAACCAGTAGTTTCATTGCTTGAAACTGACAGTTTCACACCGAGAAACTGCTGGTTTCATCCTTTGAAACTGGAAATGAGGAATAAGGATGAAAAAGGGATCATGCGGAAGAAAGATTTTTCTTCCCGTTTATAAATAGAAAAAGTCCGCAGGGGAGGCAGCAGTCAGATAATTAATGAATTATACATGAAGCAATTTTGTATAATCCGCCACCTCGCCCTTTGGACTTCCTCTTTTCACAAAGAGGGCTGAAATGAAATTATATCCGGATCTTTATCTCTGCATATCAATGATGCCACTGTCCGTATCACTATTGTTCAATCCCTTGTTTCCGGCTTTGTGCTTGCGGCCGAACTCGAACGTATAGCCTATGCGGAGTATGAACATTTGTCCCGTCTCCTTCACAAAAGTTTCCGAACGGAAGGGAGCCACCTCACTGATGCGTTCTTTTCCCACCTTATAATTATTGGTGAAAGGAAACAGAACACCAATCCCTGCCTGAAAGTTCTGCTTGGCGTACATTGCCATAAATGCCGTCTGATTTTCATTCTTCTTGATGGTCTCACCGAAGAAGTTGTTCTGCACCTTCCTGAATTGCCCGAGCAAAGAGAAGCCTTTGTATTGCAGTTGCGCCATCACACTGTAGTAAAATTCATCGTACGTGTGGCTGTATTCCAAACCTTCCGACCAACTGCGGGTGTATCCTCCCGAAGCATAAAGAGTCAGGAAATCTTTCAGTCCGAACAGTGTTGCCCCGTTTGTGCCGATCATCAGTTCCGTATTCAGACTCTGAAACGAGCGTTGGTTTTCATCTTTCAGTATCAGTTTTCCATCCTCGACGAAGATACTTTCCATGATGGGACTGTCGTAATACTGATGGCGCAGGCTCAGATTGGCATTGAACTGTTTCTTAGAATAACTGTAGGACAAGGAATTTGTGAACTGCTGGTATGTTTTCAGCAACGGGTTACCACGAACAATCTGTATGGTATCAATAGCCTGTTCCACATCCGTCAGCGAACCGAGTGAAGGTATGGCGGGACTAATATTGAACCGATAGCGCAGGAAACCCGCTTTCTTCAAATTATAACTCAATCGTACGGTAGGCGTGAAAGTATAGTAAGCATGGTCTTCGTCACTTTCCTTGAACCAGGCGCGCGTCATGCCTACGCTGCCTGCATAACTGAACTTCTTTACCTTGCCCTGCACCTCAAAGAAAGCGGAGGTCTGTGCCTGATCCATCTTCGAAGTTGTGGGGTTGGAGCCTTTGTACTCATTTTCCGTCCTCATCTGATAGTGGCGGGCACCGCCGCTTAGTTTTACATCCTTGAAACTCTTTTCATAAATGGCCTCACCGATGATGGAGCGTTTGTCACCGTCCACCAGTGTCTGAATGTCTGCCAGTGGCGTATTCTCATTTTTGTACTCCTTATATTTCCGGTTGTTTTTGGTATGGATGAGCGTTCCCGTCACATTCATCTGAATGCTCTGCTGATGGGGCAGGGTATGCTGGAAGTAAAGGTCGAGTGCCGGAGAATAGCTGGACGAATGGTTGTTGACGTACGAATAAATAGATTCCGTATCTCCTGCCGCCCACATTTTGTTCAGTTCATTCTGATAGGGAGCGTTGTTGAGGTTATTGCGAAAGATGGCGTTGAATACATACTTGTCCGCTTTTTTGTCAGATTGTAAGTCAGATTCAGGTTGTTGATGAAACTGAGTGCGGGAGATTCATCTTCGATACCTTCCTTGATGCGGTCGATGGTACGGTCGCCCAGATAGAATGTTTCGTGAGATTCGAGGCGGCTGTGGTATTTGCCATTCTTGTTGAAGTAGTCGATGCCCCATTCGGAGTTCTTGTAGTTGAACTTCGCACTCAGGAAATTCTCTCCCCACAGGGTATGGGGCGAGTCGGAAAGCTGGAAGTTCACCACACCACCCGTTTCGCGGCGACGCAGGATAATATTGACTACGGCACCCAGTTCGTCGTCACTGTATTGCTTGCCCGGGTCTTCGATGAACTCCACGCGTAGCACGTCTTTGGCTCTGACGGCGGCTATTTCCTTGTCCGTCACTTTGATGCCGTTGATACGGGTTTGTACGGCTCCGCCACCGCTGATGCTCATGCTATTGGTGAACTTGTCCACTTGCAGACGGGCGATGCCGAGGTTATTCAGCAGATCGTAGGCACCGAACGAGCGTTTTAGCTGGCTCTCGGTGGGCAGGATAATCTGACGGTCCACGCGTTGAAGCACGTTGCTGGCGGATACGGTCACTTCACCCAGGCTTACGGCATCTTCCTGCAACTGTACATTGCCCAGGTCGAGGTTGTTGTTCAGTTTCAGTAGGATGACTTCACTTTGATAGCCGATAAAAGTAATGGCCAGGCGGTAATTACCCGCCTTGATTTTATTGAGGGCAAACTTACCCTGCGTGTCCGAAGTCACCCGGTCACCAGAGTGGAGTCCGTGGTCCATAGCGATACATTGGCGGCTATGATGGCTTCTTGCGAAGTATCCGTAACACGTCCTTTGATTGTAAGGTTCTGTGCCTGCGTACTGAGTACGGAAAGGACAGTCAGTAGTAAAAATAGTTTTGTTTTCATATTCGTTCCTGTTAGTAGATTACTGTTTGATTAGAGATGTAGAAGGTACTCCTCCCTGTCAGGGAAGATTCTATAATTTGTATTTCAGATGTTTATACTTTCGGCGTCGAGGCTGTAAAAGTTAAGACTGTACAGCGGAATTCAGTTCGTACATCAGAGTAAAAACTTTGACTATGATGAGCACGAAGAGGAGTCCGAAGGTAATCCATAATGCTGTCTTTGCGTATCTCTTCATGAACTGCTGTTTTTAAGTTTATTATATCGTTCTATCACTTCATCTATGCTGATGCCGAGCAGTTCCATATTGAGGAATACATCGGCCAGTTGGTTGTCGAAGAATTCTTTCTTCTGTATCTTCATCACTTTCTTCACCGCATCCTTTGCCAGATAGAAGCCCCTACCCCGTTCCGGATAAATAATGTCTTCCGCCTGTAGATATTCGTAGGCTTTCATTACGGTGCGCGAATTCACGGCAAGCTGTGTAGAAAGCTCCCTGACCGAGACTACCCGCTCTTCCGCCCGCCATTCCCGGGTGAGTATCTTGCTGAAACAGAAGTCTACGATCTGTTGGTATATTGGTTTGTTGGTTTTAAACTCCATAGCTTACAGTTGTTTTTCTTTGAGCAGGAAGTAGACTGATACCCATGTTCCGATGATAAACAGCGGGGGAGTGGCATAGTTGCAGAAAGCGATGATGGCTTCTCCCGTACTGCTCATCGGAAAGTTATATATCGGATAGGATATGTTTGCTATCCAATATCCGTGGCTGTTGTCGGCCGGTTCCCATAAACTTATAGAAAGTATGATTCCGAAAAAGGCAATAAGGCAGGAGCATAAGACAACAAAAGAATTTATTAGTTTTTGTTGTTTAAAGGCTATGCAACCGATAAAAAAGGTACCTTGTAACAGGCTATATGTCAGGATCTGATCTTTTTGGATTATATAAAGTTCCATGTGATTACCGAAGTGTGACAGATAGCCGGTACCTGATAGGGTAAGTACCCCTTTCATTCCTAATATCAGTATTATACAAAATATTGGGAGTATGAGTATATATTTCATCCATAAGTGAAGGAACTTCTCAAAAGCAGAAGCGGGCAGCAACAAATAAAAGGGTAGAATTGTGCTTGGTCATACTTGGCTCTAATAGGCAAGGAGCAATGCAGATATACCACAAGATATATCTACAAAAGTAATTGGCTTGTGTATGTTCGGTATAATAACTCATTCCTTTATTAATATCATACATCATACAGAGAATACAAATCCCCAGAACGACACCTGCACTCCATAACAAGTGTTTTCCGGTTTCTTGCTTCTTGTATTTCTCCAATAGGAAGAAACGTTTCAGATTAAAAGTTGTATTCATAATTTCTGCTTATGATTTATTCGTTCCATATCATTTTAATTTTCTCCGGTACTTGCAGCACTGCCTTATACAGTAGTTCAATGTCCGGTGTATTCTCTTCTCCCTCTTCATTAGGCAGGATGGAGAAGTAGCCATGCAGGTCTTGTTCGCTATAAAGGCTATCTTCGGGTAGATAGGCTGTGCGGACAAAAAGCAGCCGTTCGCTGATTTCATCCAGTGAGCGGTTCAGTAAGATTTCGCCTTCGCTGAGGATGATGAGGTGATCCAGCAAGTTTTCGAAATCGTGTGCCTGATGAGTGGAGATGAACAAGGTGCTTTCATCATCCACGGTGCGACTGATGATACGTTTCAAGGCTTGCCGGGAGGTGATATCCAGTCCGTTGGTAGGTTCGTCGAGCAGGGTGAGGGGAGTGTGCAGGGCTAAGGCATACGCCAGCATCGCTTTCTTCTGTTGTCCGTAGGAGACGGCGGAAAGTTTCTGTTTTCCATCGATGTGCAATTCTTCCAGGTTCTGTTCGAAATCCTTGCGGCTGAAACGGGGATAGAATACGGAATGGCGGGCGGCGAACTGATAGATACTTTCAGTAGGCATTTGCATTTCTTCCGGTAGAAAGAAGTAGCGGTTCAGCAATTCCGGACTTCTTCGGGCGGAGTTACTGTTATCGATGCTGCATTCACCTTTCCAAGGGAAAAGAAGTCCGCAAATGAGATGTATCAGTGTTGTTTTTCCTACACCGTTTTCTCCCAGGAGTCCGTATATCCCACTGCCTACTTTTAGAGATATATCACTGAAAATAGGTTGTTTAGGCTTATAGCCGTAGCTTATATTCTCTATCTTTATCATAACTTTATAAGTGTTGCACTGATGTACAACACTGCAAACGTAGATGATGCTAAGGAGAAAAGCAAGGAAGAGAGACTTTAATTAATATATTTTAGCAGATGGATGTTTATAGGATAAGCCATACCGCCACCATGTGACATGCCGACCCTGCCAGTACGAAGAAGTGAAAATGGAACACGCGTTGAATTCGATTCAGGATAACTTGTTGCATAAATATCTTGTGAAATGGTGATATATTTGGGTTGATAAATATTCTGAGAAATATTTGTTTACTTGTACAGAAGCAGTAACTTTGCGAGAAATACACAGATAAGGAAATAATGGAAGTAGAATGGTTTGAGTTGTTGCCAGAACAATGTCCACCCGAAGATGCTCAACAGTGTGATGGTTATTATTATAGAATAGCAAACGGCAATCCTGCGCAATCGGTAGATTTTTTTTCGCAGAGAAGACTGCAACCGGACAAAGTGTTTAAGGGGCTGGGCGTAGATGAGTGTATAACAAGAGCCGTTTCTTTGTTTTCTGACAGAAAAGAGGCTGAGAAAAGATTGAAGCTTCCAAAGTTCAGGAATGCAAATATTGCCTTGGTTGAATTGAAGCCTAAAGATGGGATGATAAAGAAAACTTTCGGCACTGCACATTATTCTTGGTGGAGAACGAAAGATTTTGATGTTTCACAAGCTAAAGTAATCTGATTATGGAAAATGTATTAAGGATAGAAAAGATATTGGATTTCTGTGATGTACCACAGCTTTTTGTGGCACGTGATGCCTTTGATACTTTGTATCTTTGTTTGCTATATGAAGATGAATTGCTTTGTCGCTATACAGGTATTCGTATTTCTGCCCGGCGTTTGGAAGACTTTTTGAGTGGCGGTATAGATTTACGCTCACTTTTCATTCATCCTGAAAACAAACATGAATATTTTGATGTAGTGTTTCAGACGGGGCAATATCAACACGAGAGGCTCATGGAGAAATCGTTGCCTGAAGATAAATTGCCTGCTGAGGGATATATATTGTCAGGAGATATGCGTGAGAATGTGGTAATTAATCTCCCTGTAAAAGACCGTAGCCTGTTGGCGGAACTTGTGCGTAAATTCGGATGGGCGTGTATGTGATGTGTTGTAAGGGGATTAATGTAATTTCCTGCGTATTTATTTTATAGGATAAGCCATACCGCCACCATGTGACATGCCGATCCTGCCAGTACGAAGAAGTGGAAGACAGAATGCATATATCGCTGTCGGAAAGAGTAGAATACGGCTCCGGTGATGTAGCAGACTCCTTCGGCAATCATCCAGTAGCAAGTTCCTTCGGCAATGGCATATAGAGGTTTGAAGGCAACCAGTACGGACAATCCCATGACAATGAAGCAAATGGTTTCCACATTGCTATGCTCCTCCATCTTGCGGAAACTCACGATAGTGCCGATTATGGCGCATAGCCAGACGAATCCGAACGATCCCCATCCCCAGGCACCTTCATTCCGCAGTGCAATCAGCGTGACGGGTGAATAACTGCCTGCAATGTGCCAGTAAATAGCTGCATGATCCCAATTCCGCAACCGTTTCTTCCAGGGATTATGGTATTTCAGCGCATGGTAGAGGGTAGAGGAGACGTAAGAGCCAAGCATACCGAAGAGATAGAGCCAGATGCCAAATACAGCCCAGAAGTTTCCACTCTGATAGCCTTTCACGAGAAATATCGTGCCGACAATAATCCCCATCAGGATGCCTGCGGCGTGCGAGAGGGTATTTATTCTTTCTTCGGCTTTTGTGTAGAAAAGTCCGTTTTGTTTCTTTTTTCGGGTGATGCTCATTTATAAAAATGCGATGTTTACACTTTCGTTCTTCGCTGATAAATTTATTCTATTTCTTCTACCTCCTCCATTGCTACCACTTCCCATGTACGGAAGACAACGGTAATGAGTCTTAGTTTTGCCGTTCCGATGCTCTGTGTCACGATGGGGTCGGCGGCATATTGCAATAATTGCGTGCGGGCTTCCGTCATGAGCTCTTGCTCTTTGTCGGCAGGATCGGAGGCCTTGGCGTACTTCACTTCCAGTAGATAGAGATAGGGAATACCCGTTACCGAGGGGTTGGGGCGGAAGTAAAAGTCGGCATAGCCCTTGCCCGATTCGTATTCCGGTTGCAGATAGTAATAATTAGTCAATCCCAGATAGGCGAGCAGGAACCCTTTTACGTGCGCCTCGCCGTCGATGAACTCACGGATGCGACTCTGGCGTTTCAATTCTTCACCGATGTAGGTGAAGACGGGTTGCCAGTCGCCGTCGTAGGCCATACCTGCCATCAGGTTGTTCAGTTTGTTGAGATCTACTGCGAAGAGTTCGGCCTGGTGGTAGGTGTCGACGAGATAGGTGTAGAGTTGTTCGCGTACCGTCTGGTTGGGGATGGTGAGTACAACGTTTCCCCGCTCCGTGCCGCTGATGGTCAGCAATCCGAAGTAGTAGAGCAGCGACTTGAAGTTGTTGGTGTCTACCATTCGGTCGGCGGGGAAGCTACTGTTGATGTTGGCCGTAGTGCGTCCGTTTTCCACAATCTCGCGGATGATGGAGAAGTTGGCTCCTAACTCTCGGTCTATGCGAATGAGGTGACGTATCTTGTTGTAGTCCGTGCGGATGTTCCTGTCGATCATCTCCTTTGGTGGAGTGCCCAGGCGCAGGAAAGTGGAGAGGAAATAGAGCACCATGTCCGAGTTGAACATCGATTCGTCCAGTGTTTCTTCCGCGAAGCAATAGTTGTCATACCAGGGCTTCATCATCGTGATGAGGTCTTCCACTTCGGCTTTCAGCGTGCCCTCTTCTTTGTAATAAGTGAGCATGGTGCGTAGCTCCGTTTCGCTGAAGCCGACGATGCCGTTGAATTGGGGGTCGGTGGTGAAGTTGGAGCCGATGTTGAATCCGCTCGTCACGTCGTCCAGCGTGATGGGCGACACTCCGGTGATGAACATCCGCTTCAGTGCTTGTTCGCTGCCGGTGGTGGCGGCTTTTATCACGTTGAAGAAGAAGCGGAAGAATCCCTCGCCGTGGGTGGCCTTCTGATAGGTCTCGGTGCCGTAGGTGGAGAGTATGGTGTTGGTAAAGTTGTCGTACTCATCGATAATGAGGTAGAGGTTGAGCTTTAGGAAGCTGGCTTTGGTGTTGATGTAGCTCAGGCCGGATGCTGCCGTTTCGCGTTCCATCAGTTCCTGGCGGAAGCCGGGGGCGAAGAGGTGCTCGTAGCGGTCAGCAAAATCAATGAAGCGATCTTTGCAGTGCTCCTCAAAGGAGTCAAGCATCCGGTCGATGTTGGAACTTACTGCCGAGAAGTTGAATCTCAGAATCAGGAACTTTGCCCGCAGTGCTGTAGGATGTTGGTATATCCACCGTTCTCCGAAGAGTTCTTCGAAGCGATTGGCGTTGTTGATGTCATAATAGCTTTCAAGCATACTCAGCGTGAGGCTCTTGCCGAAACGCCGGGGGCGGATGAGGAAGAAAAACGAAGCGGCCTTCTCTATCAGTGGGATAAAGTGGGTTTTATCTACGTAATAATAGTTTTCGAGGGCGAGGCGGGCGTAGTCGCTCAGACCGTATGGAATTTCTTTTGTAGCCATGATGAATATTGCTTTAAAAATAGGTACAGATGCAAAGGTAACAACTTTTTTCTTTATTATGTTGCTGCGCTGCGTAAATTCTCCGTCACCGGTTTTTGTGAGATGCTATTTTAGTTATTAGGAGATAAAAAAAGCGGAACTATCATCATGTAGTTCCGCTTCTTGATTAATACGATGTGCCGAAAAAATGAGATTATCCAAAGCATCCGTAGCACGTCGGTAACAGCTTACGGTCGCCCAACGTGTTATCTACACGCGCTACATTTATCCAGAATTTATTTTCACGTACGCTTTCTATCGGATAAGCAGCCTTTTCACGGTATAACTATGTTCCCAGTTGTTGGCTACCACCTCATATTCAGGGTGCGGAGCATTTACCAGAACATTGTCTTCCTTATCCGCTTTTCCTTCTTTCACTTCCTGAATCTCTTCCCAGATATTGAGCATCACCTTCACGAAGTTTTCCAATTCGCTGAAGCTTTCACTTTCCGTAGGCTCTATCATCAGTGTGCCGTGGACAGGGAAGGAGAGGGTAGGAGCATGATAACCATAATCCATTAATCGCTTGGCAATATCATTCTCACTGATGCCCGTTTCTTCGTGAATCTTACGACATTCCAGGATCATCTCATGACCTACGAAACCCGTAGCTCCACGATATACAATGCCGTAAGTATCCTTCAGACAAGCAGCCAGATAATTGGCGCTGAGAATAGCGATTTTGGTAGCACGGGTCAGCCCTTCCGTACCCATCATGCGGATGTATCCGTAAGTGATAGGTAGAATACCTGCACTACCGAACGGAGCGGCAGACACTGTATTTACAGGATTACCGAACAACGGATGTCCCGGTAGGAACGGAACCAGATGTTCCGCTACGCAGATAGGACCCACACCCGGACCACCACCGCCATGAGGTGAAGCAAAGGTCTTGTGCAGGTTCAGATGGCAAACGTCGGCGCCGATAACCCCGGGGTTCGTCAAGCCCACCTGCGCATTCATGTTTGCACCGTCCATGTATACCTGTGCACCGCAATCATGGATGATGCGGCAGATTTCTACGATTTCCGTCTCAAAAATACCGTGGGTGGAAGGATAAGTGATCATCAGTGCAGCCAGATCGTCTTTGTTCTCTTCCGCTTTGGCACGCAAGTCCGCCATATCAACATTTCCTTGCTCATCGCATGCACAAGTCACGGTAGTGAAACCGGCCTGGATGGCAGATGCGGGGTTGGTACCATGAGCAGATGCGGGAATCAGCACTTTGTTACGATGTCCTTGTCCGATGTTCTCCAGATAAGCGCGGATCACACGGAGACCGGTATATTCGCCCGCAGCACCGGAGTTCGGTTGCAGACTGACACCTGCAAAACCTGTAATGACTCTCAGTTCTTCGCTGAGATTGTTAATCAGTTCACGGTATCCTTCTGCCTGGTCTTCGGGTACAAGCGGATGCATACACATAAATTCCGGACGGCTGAGGGGCAACATTTCTGCCGCAGCATTCAACTTCATGGTGCAGGAGCCGAGGGAAATCATGGAGTGGGCAAGGGAGATATCCTTACGGTCAAGGCGCTTGATATAGCGCATCATCTCCGTTTCCGTATGATATTTATTGAACACTTCATGTGTCAGATAAGCGCTCTGGCGTTTCAGCGTCTTATTAATAGTATTGCTTACGGGAATATCATCCACTTTGGTGTAGTCTTTTCCTGCGGCAATGGCAAAGATGGAAAGCAACACATTGGCAGCGGATACGTCAGTTGTTTCGTCAATACTCATACCTACGTCTCCATTATCAAAGTAGCGCAGATTGACTTCCTTGCTCAATGCGATGGTACGTACCTGTTGGGCAGATACACTGTCTGGCAACACAAAGCGCAGGGTGTCGAAGTATTGGTCATTCACTTGTTTGTATCCCAGTTTCTTGATACACTTTTCCAGATATGCAGCGATGCTGTGGATACGTTCTGCAATGGCGTGAATACCTTCCGGACCGTGGTACACGGCATAAAAGCCCGCCATGGTTGCCAGCAGAGCCTGTGCGGTACAGATATTTGAAGTAGCCTTTTCCCGTTTGATATGTTGCTCGCGGGTTTGCAGTGCCATACGGTAACAGAGTTTTCCGTATTTATCTTTTGACCAACCGATGATACGTCCCGGAATATTGCGTTTGTATTCGTCGCGCGTAGCGAAGTACCCGGCTGACGGTCCGCCATAGAACATCGGTGTACCGAGGCGTTGGGTGGTACCGAATACAATATCAGCTCCCCATTCTCCGGGAGGGGTGAGCAGGGCAAGACTCAGGATATCAGCGGCAACGGCTACTTTGCAGTTAGCGGCATGGGCTTTCTCTACAAAGGCATGGTAATCTTCTGCGTTTCCGCTCGCATTCGGATATTGCAGTATACAGGCAAAAATATCCGGTGTCAGTTCCAGTTCGGAATATTTTCCCGTGCGTATCTGAATACCTTGCGGGATAGCACGCGTAGTCATTACAGCCAGTGTCTGTGGGAAAATGCTCTCGTCCACAAACACTACGTTTGCACCGGACTTCTGCATATCACGCGGACGCAGGGCGTACATCATGCTTACGGCTTCGGCGGCAGCCGTAGCTTCATCCAGCAGAGAACAGTTGGCAAGTGGCATACCTGTCAGGTCGCATACTGCGGTCTGGAAGTTCATCAACGCTTCGAGGCGCCCTTGCGAAACTTCTGTCTGGTAGGGGGTGTAAGAAGTGTACCATACCGGATTCTCGAATACATTCCGTTGAATAACGGCGGGGGTAATGGTGTTATACCAGCCGAGGCCGATATACGTTGTGTAAAGTTTGTTTTTGCACGCCAGCCGGGTGATGTGTTGTCCGAACTCATATTCAGTCATAGGCGCGGGCAATGCCAACGGTTCTTTCAGGCGAATGTTTGCAGGGATGGTTTTGTCTATCAACTCATCCAGACTGCCGACTCCTATTTTCCGGAGCATTTTCTCTTCGTCTTTTTCGCTGATGCCGATGTGGCGGCAAGCTAATAGGTCGTTTTTCATATCTATATTTTGATTAAAAGTTTATGCTTTCTTTTTTCACCACAGATTACACGGATTATCACAGATTAATAATTTCTTTTACTGATTGTCGGATAAAGAAATCCGTGTGAATCTGTGTAATCTGTGGTGGGCTCTTACTCTTATCTGAAGAATGGATTTTCTGCCTTTTCAATACCAATAGTGGTCGGGGCGCCATGTCCAGGATAGACAATCGTTTCATTGGGCAGTATGAACAGGCGGCTGCAAATGTGCTCTTTCAGTTCGTCGAAATTACCACCGGTAAGGTCGGCACGTCCGATGCTGCCCTGGAAAAGTACGTCACCGGAGAACATGCAATGATCTGCGGCACAGTAGTAAACAAGGCTACCCGGTGAATGTCCCGGTACGTGGATAGCTTCTAACGTAGTGTTACCGAAGTTGATGATATCTCCGTCATGAAGATAGTGTCCTATCGGTGCGGGCAGTTCGTTCCAATGAAAACCGAACATGCGGCTTTGTTTCGGAGCTTCGTCAATCCAGAATTCATCGGCTTTGTTGGCTTCCACCGGCAGACCGAATTCTTTGACCATGAAAGCATTTCCAAAGATATGGTCCAGATGCAGATGCGTATTAAGGAGGTGCTTTACGTTCAGGCCATTTTTGTGAATGAAGTTCTTCAACGCTTGTTTTTCCTCCTCATAGTAGCAACCGGGATCTATCACGGCAGCTTCAAGAGTGTCGTCCCACAGAACATAACAGTTTACTGGGAACATATTAAACTCAAACCTTTTTATTTTCATGATAGGTATATGTTAGTCATTATTTCTGTGATTAAGGCGTCACGTAAACCACTTTCTTCGTTTCAAAGAATTCTTCTTCGAAATAGTCTTTCAGATCATACATCATGGTCTTATTCTTGAAAGGCATGGCTTCATTTGCCAGCTCACCACCTTTCAGGCAGATCAGTCCGTTTGGCATAGCATTGTGTTGCTCGGAGGCGATGTTTTTGCGGATGATTTTCAGCAAGTCGGCCAACGGCATCACGGCACGGCTTACAACGAAATCGAAGAGTTGCTTTTCCTCCTCAGCACGTGCATGGCGGAAAGTCACGTTTTTCAGTCCGATGCTGTTGGCTACTTCCGTTGCTACACGTACTTTCTTCCCGATGCTGTCAACAAGATGGAACTTTACCTCGGGGAATAAGATGGCAAGGGAATACCCGGAAAACCACCGCCCGTTCCAAGGTCCATGATGCGGGTGCCGGGAGTAAAGCGAATCACTTTTGCTATACCCAATGAATGGAGTACGTGGTGTTCGTACAGGTTTTCAATGTCTTTACGTGATATGACGTTTATTTTTGCATTCCAGTCCGTATAGAGATCATAGAGGGACGCAAATTGCTGCTTCTGCGCCTCTGTGAGGTCTGGGAAGTACTTTAGAATGATTTCCATGTGAATAATTTATGAATTATGATTTATAATTTATGATTTACGATGCGGGTGGAAGTCCTAAATCATAATTAGTTCTCGTTTCTTATTTCGTTCAATACCATAGTATCATCACTCAGCAGATGCGACATGATCTCATAAGGCAAGGTAATTTCTACCGGGCCCATCACATAAGGAGCAATTTCATAAATGTTATAATAGAAGGTGATACCTTTGGGACTTAGGTAGAAGTTCTCAGTCGGTTCCAGGTCTCCTGTACTTGTATAGCCCATATCCTCCACTTCCTGGCGTGTAGTAACTTTATTGTCTGCCATGAGCTGGTTCCATAATAAATCGGTGAGAGCTTCCTGATATTCTCCTACAAAAATATCATCCAGACGTATCGGGGCTCAAGGTGCGCAGGTCTATATTCAGGAAAGTAGACATATAAATACCATGTGCGCCTCCGGTATATTCATTGTAGTTGATGCGGTAAACCAGCAGATGTTTTTTATAATACTGCACGTGGCTTTCAATACCTTTATAATAAGAATACCAAGCTAATATTGAAGCAGAGTCTTCCTTTTCAGCTTCATCTTTGGCATACATCGGTTCCAAATCTTTCAGGTAATCCTTGATATAGGTTTCCTTGTAAAGCTTTACCGCCTCTTCAGGTTTCAGAGTCATGTATTTATCTCCGAAACAGGCTGAAAGGAAATAGGTGTTCAGACTGTCTTTCAGCTTTTCGTCGGACGACTTATTAGCGTATGCAAAGTTGATGATGATGTTGCAGCCGGGCTTCGCAGTGTCTCCGAAGAGGTGGGCTACCTCATTTACCTGTATACTGTCGAACTCCAGCGCACCCGCGCTTTTGTTCACGGTGTTACCGCAAGAAAATAAAAAGCCACTTGCCGCAAGTAGAATGACAAGTAGGCTGACATATTGCTTTTTCATTTGGACTTTCTTCGTTAAATTCAACATTTCGATATCAATTCGTTATCGACAAATATAGAACATATTAACGAATAGAACATATAAAAAATGAAAAAAAAGATAGGTATGAATGCTTTTATCTGGCTATCTTTGCACCGGATATGAAGAGACTTCGTTACATATTGGCAGTTTTATTGTCTCTGGTGGTTGTTTATGCAGGGGCAGGAGTTTCTATTGTCCATTATTGTTGTGCCCGCTGCGAGACAGCGCAAGCATGTTGCACCAATGGCTGTGCCAAATGCCATAAATCTCATAAAACTTCTCATAAACCGGAAAAATCTTGCAAAGACGAAGGCTGTACGGCTACTTTTTATAAAGTGGATTTGGTGAAATATTCATGTGAAAGTCCTGTTATAACCGTACCTGTCATTCAACTTTTCTGCGAAGTATTGCCGGATTTCCAATACTCCTTGCCTACGAGGGAATTGAAAGAGGTGTCGTATGCCGTACCTCCGCATCCCTGATAGTTCGAGGCAGTATCTGGCCTTATATTCTGTTCTCATTATTTGAAATCAATTGGTGTGCAGGAGAAGTGTTTTTCTTCCTGCCCGGTTCTATCCAAAGCTATATCTGAACTGTGTCTGGTCCGTATTTGTCCGTATCTAAGAGCACGGAGATGATATGGAGGCAATAGGGAGATAGTACGGACGAAATGGAAGATTCTTTGCACGTTCTCTTTTAAAAAATTGATAGCTGGATGGTCTTGCAACCTTGTTGCACGACATATATCCTATTTTTGTACCCTTAATAAATGAATTCAGATATATGAAATATATATTCTTATTAATTTCACTTTTTACTTTTAATTTTTGCAGGCGCAAGTAACAGGTGTCGTAAAAGATGCTGCCGGAGAACCTATTCCGGGAGCGAATGTGTTTTGGATGAATACAAACAATGGAGTAACTACCAATGAAGACGGTAACTTTTCCATTCATAAGCCTGCTCGTAGCCACATGCTTGTGGTTAGTTTTATTGGTTTTGAGAATGACACGATACATGTAGACAAAGGAAACCAACAACTTGATATTGTTCTCCGTGAAGGAGTGGAACTGAGTGAAGTAAATGTAGTGACCCGCAAACTGGGAACTATGAAACTGCGTACCAGTGTGATGAATGAAGATATGATCAGTAGTGCCGAACTGACACGTGCGGCTTGCTGTAATCTGGGAGAGAGCTTTGTGACGAATCCTTCCGTGGATGTCAGCTACTCGGATGCAGCTACGGGAGCCAAACAAATTAAACTGTTAGGACTTTCCGGTACGTATGTGCAGATGATGACTGAGAATATCCCCAATTTCCGGGGAGCGGCAGCTCCTTATGGTTTAGGATACGTACCCGGGCCGTGGATGCAGAGTATACAGGTCAGCAAAGGAAGTTCGTCCGTGAAGAATGGATATGAGTCCATAACCGGACAGATCAATGTAGAATTCAAGAAGCCTCAATTGCCGGAAGCGGATTGGGTGTCGGCAAATCTTTTTTTGCCAGTAGTACGAACCGCTATGAAGCCAATGCGGATGCTACGGTAAAATTGTCGAAGCGGTGGAGCACTTCTTTGTTGGCACATTATGAGAATGAGACGAAATCTCATGACTCTAATGATGATGGTTTTGTGGATATACCTCGTGTGGAGCAATATAATGTCTGGAACCGATGGGCATATATGGGCGACCATTATGTTTTTCAGGCAGGTATAAAGGCGTTGCATGAAACTCGAAACAGCGGTCAGATTGCACATGGAAATACTCCTTCGCATGACTTGTATGAAATAGGTATCAAAACAAATCGTTACGAAGCGTTCACGAAGAATGCTTATATCTTCGACAAAGAGAAGAATACGAATCTTGCTTTGATTTTACAGGGAACGTTGCATAATCAGGATGCCAATTACGGGCGCAAACTGTATGATGTGGATCAGAGTAATTTTTATGCTTCGCTGCTGTTTGAAACGGAGCTCAGCAAACAGCATAGCCTGTCTGCCGGATTAAGTTTCAACTATGACGGCTACGATCAGAACTATCGGCTGACGAATCAGGCAGAAGAAGGGCTGACGAAGAAATTTGTGAAGGAGTCTGTTCCGGGAGCTTATGTCCAATATACATTCAATCTGAACGATCAGTTGATGCTGATGGGGGGTATTCGGGGAGATTACAGTAGTGAATACGGCTTCTTTGTGACGCCGCGTGCCCACGTCAAGTATAATCCGAATGAATATCTGCACTTCCGCGTGTCTGCCGGCAAGGGATACCGTACGAATCATGTATTGGCGGAGAATAACTATCTTCTGGCAAGTAGCCGCAAGATGAAGATTGCTTCTCATTTGGATCAGGAGGAAGCGTGGAATTACGGTGCGAGTGTTTCGACTTATATTCCCCTTTTCGGTAAGACGCTGAATGTGAATGCAGAATATTACTATACGGATTTTCTGAAACAGGTAGTAGTGGATATGGACAGCAATCCGCATGAAGTGGCTTTTTACAATCTGGATGGGCGTTCTTATTCGCACGTATTCCAGGTAGAAGCCAATTATCCGTTGTTTAAAGGCTTCACTCTGACGGCAGCTTACCGTCTGACGAATGCGAAAACTACCTATAATGGTAAATTGATGGAGAAGCCGCTTACTGGTAAGTATAAAGGCTTGTTGACCGCTTCTTATCAGACTCCTCTGGGCTTGTGGCAATTTGATGCTACTTTACAGTTGAATGGTGGTGGAAGAATGCCCGATCCTTACGAACTATCCGACGGAAGTCTTTCGTGGGAACGTCGCTATGGTAGTTTCCAGCAACTCAGTGCACAGGTGACGCGCTATTTCCGTCGCTGGTCTGTTTATATCGGTGGTGAGAACCTGACGAACTTTAAGCAGAAGAATCCGATAATCGATGCGTCTAATCCGTGGGGAGAAAACTTTGATGCCACTATGGTGTGGGGGCCGATGCATGGGGCGAAAGCGTATATCGGGCTGAGATTTAATCTGGCAAGAAACTAGTAGCTCGTAACTTAAATATTATTAACCAATAAATAAGGAGGTATTTATGAAAACAAAGAGAATGATGGCTGCCCTTGTAGTAGCTTTATTGAGTGTAACGGCGGTAATGGCGAAAGACATCCGTACTGCTGTCTTTAAAGTTTCACAGATGCATTGCGAGAATTGCGAAAAGAAAGTGAAGAGCAACATTAAATTTGAGAAAGGAGTAAAAAGAATTCTCTACAGACTTGAAAACCAAAACAGTTTCTATCACATACGATGCTGAAAAAGACAAATGTGGACAAACTGAAAGCCGGTTTCAAGAAGTTCAACTATGAAGCCGAATTCGTGAAGGAGACGAAGCAAGAGGATAAGAAGTAGTCGAACAAACGGCCTGTAGAGATTGTTTATAACACTGGGTAGAACACAGATTTCGCGAATTATACGAATCTCCTTCGCGCTTGTAGCGAAACCTGCATTTGTGTGATTCGTGTAATTTGTGTTCTGTTGTTTTCAGAACTTCTAAAAAAACAATATATATATGGGTAATTTAAAGAAACAGACGTTTCCCGTGCTGAACATGCATTGTGCGGGATGCGCCAATAACGTAGAAAAGACAGTTCGCAAGTTGGTGGGCGTTGCAGATGCTTCGGTCAACTTTGCTTCCAATACACTGTCTGTCTCTTATGAGACGGATAAGCTGACATCCGGAGAAATTCGTGCTGCCGTACTGGCTGCGGGCTACGACCTCATTATTGAGGAAGAGCATGTTGAAGAACGTCAGGAGGAAGAACAACAGAAACGCTATCACCGCCTGAAAACGCGGGTGATAGGAGCGTGGATTTTGCTGTTCCCCTGTTGTTGCTTTCCATGGTCTTCATGCATGTACCTTATTCTAACGAGATACAGATGGTGCTTGCTATTCCTGTACTGGTATTGTTCGGTACACCGTTCTATACCGGTGCTTGGAAACAAGCGCGTTTGGGACGCAGCAATATGGATACACTGGTGGCACTAAGTACATCCATTGCTTTCCTGTTCAGCGTCTTTAATACTTTCTTCCCCGATTTCTGGTATAACCGTGGATTGGAGCCTCATGTCTATTACGAAGCTGCTGTGGTTATCATCGCCTTCGTTTTGACAGGTAAACTCATGGAGGAACGTGCGAAGGGAAATACTTCCACTGCTATCCGCAAACTGATGGGTTTACAACCTAAGAAAGCCCGTGTAGTACGCGACGGTAAAGAACTGGATGTACCTTTGGACCAATTGAACATCGATGATCTGGTGAGCGTCCGCCCCGGCGAGCAAATCCCCGTGGATGGTTTTCTGACTGAAGGTGACTCTTATGTAGATGAAAGCATGATAAGCGGTGAGCCTATTCCGGTAGAAAAGAAGATTGGCTCGCATGTGTTGGCCGGAACCATCAATCAGAAAGGATCGTTCATTATCCGTGCCGAGAAAGTAGGTGGAGAAACAGTGCTGGCGCGTATCATCCGTATGGTGCAGGAAGCGCAAGGCAGTAAGGCTCCCGTGCAGCGTATTGTAGATAAAGTGACAGGTATTTTTGTTCCTGTCGTACTGGGTTTGTCTGTCCTGACATTCTTTATCTGGATGTTCTTTGGTGGTGTGGATATGCTTTTTCACATGCCATGCTGTCGGCGGTTTCCGTATTGGTGATTGCTTGCCCTTGTGCATTGGGACTGGCTACTCCTACGGCTTTGATGGTAGGTATCGGTAAGGCTGCCGATCATCATATTCTGATAAAAGATGCTGTGGCACTGGAACAGATGCGAAAGGTAAATGTAGTGGTACTGGATAAGACCGGTACATTGACTGAAGGACATCCTACCGTTACCGGTTGGTTATGGGCGCAGCCGCAGGAAGAACATTATAAAGACATTCTTCTGGCTGCCGAGCTTAAATCGGAGCATCCGCTGGCTGGTGCTATTGTCACTGCCTTGCAAGAACAAGAGAACATTGTTCCTGCCACTCTGGATGGTTTTGAAAGTATTACCGGAAACGGTATTAAAGTGACTTATCAGGGTGCTGAGTATTGGGCAGGCAGCCACAAGTTGTTGAAAGATTACCATGCCACCCTGACTGATGTTTTGGGAGAAATGCTGGCTCAATACGAGTCGGACGGTTGTAGTATCGTTTACTTTGGCCGTAAGGATGAATTGCTTGCGATTGTTGCTATCAAAGATCAGATAAAGGCGACTTCCGCTGAGGCTGTTCGCGAACTCCGTACCCAGGGTATTGAAGTTTATATGCTGACGGGAGACGGTGAACGTACTGCTTCTGCTGTTGCCGGACGATTAGGCAATATCCAGTATATTGCCGATGCTTTGCCGGATGATAAGGAAGAGTTTGTACGCCAGCTTCAACTTCAGAGAAAGACGGTAGCTATGGTGGGTGATGGTATCAATGATTCACAGGCTTTGGCTTGTGCCGATGTCAGCATTGCCATGGGTAAAGGAACGGACATTGCCATGGATGTGGCAATGGTCACTCTTATGACTTCGGATCTGTTGCTGTTGCCGAAAGCATTCAATCTCTCCCGGCAGACGGTGCGCTTGATTCATCAGAATCTGTTCTGGGCATTCATTTACAACCTGATAGGTATTCCTATTGCTGCCGGATTACTTTATCCAATCAATGGATTATTGCTGAATCCCATGTTGGCAAGTGCCGCTATGGCATTTTCCAGTGTATCGGTAGTCTTGAACAGCCTTCGTTTAAGATACTAACTATTTCTATATTCCAACGGACTCATCCCCATGTGCCTCTTAAAGTACTTTCCGAAGAAAGAGGCACTGGGGAAGTTCAGTGAATAGGCTATTTCCTGAATAGTCATATCAGTGGACTTCAACCGTGCTTTGACGTCCGTAATCACCACATGCGAAATAATTTCGAGTACATTCCTTCCTGTTACTTGCTTTACGGTAGTGCTGAGATGCTGCAATGAAATTCCCAACTTGTCGGCATAGAATTGAGCGCGTCTCTCAGTCATATAATTTTCAATAACCAGTTGTACGAATTTCTGGCAGATTTCCTCTTTGCGGCTTTTGGCAAGAATGCTTTGCGGGCGATTGGCATAGAGGGCGTTTATTCCAAGCAAAATGCTATGGAGTACGCTTTGTGCCATTGCGGTGCTGGTAGCGGTAGGATGGGAGAGTGATATGCGTGTCAGCAGTGCGAAGTAATCCACAAAATAGGATGCTATTAAATCGCTGACGCCTACAATCGGATTATCCCATATTTTGGAGAAAGATCCCATCGTAGCCTGCAACAGATTAATACCGATGACGCAGTGACTGGAGAAACCTACGAAGCAAAGCCGTACTTTTTCTACTTGCTCATTGAGCTGTAAGATAGTTCCCGGCATCAGAATGATCAGATCATTCTTTTTATTTTATGTTCCATCAGATTGATGGATGCTGTAATGGTCCCTTCAGTGCATAATGCAAAAATACATGCCTTCAGACGGCATGACTGGCGATAGAGATTCAGAATATCTTCTGTAACATCTCTCCATGCCAGCATTTCGACCGGCAAATCTACTTGTGGGAAGTTATGTTTCATCTTTTTTCATTTTGCTGTCGGCAAATATACGATTTTATCCCTAAAGTCTTAACTTTGTCGGCATGAAACTGAATGTAACAGACTGGAATATTATTCCGTATGCCGATGCATGGACTCGGCAAACGGAGTGGTTTGACGCTCTTATTCATGCCAAGCAGGCAGGGGAAGAGTATGAAAATCACATCATTTTGTGTGAACATCCGCATGTCTATACATTAGGTCGTAGCGGTAAAGAAGGAAATATGCTGTTGAGTGAGGAACAACTTCAGAAGATAGGAGCTACGCTCTATCATATTGATCGAGGAGGGGATATTACTTATCATGGTCCCGGACAATTGGTTTGTTATCCTATCTTGAATCTCGAAGAATTCTCGTTGGGGCTGAAAGAGTATGTACATTTGTTGGAAGAAGCGGTCATCCGTGTATGTGCCTCTTATGGCATTACTGCCGGGGGAGGTTAGAGAAAGCAACAGGTGTCTGGCTGGAGGGAGATACGCCGCGTGCGCGTAAAATATGCGCTATTGGCGTGCGTAGCAGTCATTTTGTGACAATGCATGGATTGGCGCTGAATGTAAATACTGATTTACGCTATTTCAGTTATATCAACCCCTGCGGATTCATAGATAAAGGAGTAACTTCGCTGCAACAGGAGCTGAAACGGGAGGTGCCGATGGAAGAAGTAAAGCAACGCTTATGCCTTGAATTACAGGGCTTGATGCAGAGATAAAAAACAGACCATCTATTCACTGCGAATAGATGGTCTGTTTGTATCAAATAGACGGTCTGTTTATCCCTAACAGATGGTCTGTTTCAAGAGCCTTCAAGCGTCTGTTTTTTTATTTCAACCATTTGTCCAGCCATTCAAAGAATGTGCGTTGCCAGAGGATACCATTCTGAGGTTTCAATACCCAATGGTTTTCATCCGGATATATCAGTAGCTCGGCAGGAACACCACGCATTACGGCGGCATCAAAAGCAGCCATTGCCTGGTTGGCTAGAATACGGTAGTCTTTTTTCGCCATGAATACAAAGGATAGGTGTATCCCATTTGTCTACAAACTGGTGCGGAGAGTTGGCGAATGTGCGTTGGGCTACCGGATTTTGTTTTCCCAGTATGCACCACCCATATCCCAGTTGGCAAACCATTTCTCTTCTGTTTCCAGATACTGCATTTCCATGTTGAAGATACCATCATGTGCAATGAATGCTTTGAAGCGCTTGTCATGATGTCCGGCGAGCCAGTAAACGGAGAAGCCACCGAAGCTTGCGCCTACACAACCGAGACGATCCTTGTCTACAAACGATTCTTTAGCCATCTCGTCGATAGCAGTGAAATAATCCTTCATGCACTGACCACCGTAATCACCACTGATGGCTTCATTCCATTCCACTCCAAAGCCCGGAAGTCCGCGGCGGTTGGGAGCTACGATGATATAGTCGTTGGCAGCCATAATCTGGAAATTCCAGCGATAGCTCCAGAACTGGCTTACGGGGCTTTGCGGACCACCTTCACAGAACAGGAGGTTAGGGTATTTCTTATTCGGGTCAAACTGCGGCGGGTAGATAACCCATGTCAGCATTTGTTTGCCGTCTGTAGTCTTCATCCAGCGAGCTTCAACTTTACCCATTTCCAATTGGTCGTAAATCTGCTTGTTTTCGAAGGTCAGTTGTTTTGCTTCGTCAAAAGCATCCCCGTTGCGGGTAGCAGATACGGCATAGATTTCATCACCCATACTCATTGAGTGGCGTAAAGCGATTACTTTATCTCCTGCAAGGGCGAGGGAAGCATAATCATACATACCGTCTGTCAACTGCGTAACCTTATCGTTGGCAACAAGATCGATATTGTAAATCTGTGTTTCACCATGCCAGACGCCGATGAAATAAATACTCTTAGAGTCTCTATTCCACAAGAAACCATCTACGTTCGATTCGAATTCCTTGCTGATGAAACGTTTCTCACCTGTTTCCAGATTCATGATGAAGAGGCGGTTTAGGTCAGCTTCATAACCGTCACGTTCCATGCTCTGCCAGGCAATGT
>VOFD01001206.1_pt1 | contig 30447 bp, 40 predicted proteins | sample 5384101 | NCBI WGS metagenome assembly VOFD01 (sample SAMN12384723, study PRJNA508395) | human gut metagenome | isolation source: healthy gut C | host: Homo sapiens
TCACGATGGAGGCCAGCCTGACCGAGGACCTCGAGGCCGACAGCCTCGACGCTGTGGAGCTGAACATGGCCATCGAGGATGCCTTCGGCGTCTCCATCCCCGACGAGGAGCTGGCCAACATGAAGACCGTCGGCGACATCTTCAACTACCTGACTGCACACGCTGAGGCATAACGATGAACGACATCAGAGACCTGCTCCCGGGCCGGATGCGGGAGCGTACCTTCCAGCTCAAAGCCCGGCGGGACACCGGTGTGGCGTGGCATGAGCCGCAGTTTGTGGAATGCAAGCAGTGCGGCCGCCGTGCCACCCGCCAGATCTGGGCCAAGAGCCTTTTCGTCTGCCCCAACTGCGGCAATCACCAGCCCATCGGCGCGTACTACCGCCTGAGCCTCGTGCTGGACAGCGGCAGCTTCCGGGAGCTGGACGAAGAGCTTGCCCCGCAGGATGTGCTGGGCTTCCCCGGCTATCCCGAAAAGCTCAGCGCCCAGACCCAGAAGACGGGCCTCAGCGAGGCTGCTGTCGCGGCAGTGGGCCGCATCGGCGGCGTGTCGGTGGTGGCCGCTGTGCTGGACAGCCGCTCTTTATGGGCAGCATGAGCACGGCTGTGGGTGAGCGCGTCACCCGCGCCATCGAATATGCCGCAGCCAAAAAGCTTCCGCTGGTCATCTTCTCGGCCAGCGGCGGCGCCCGGATGCAGGAGGGCATCTTCAGCCTCATGCAGATGGCCAAGACCAGCGCCGCCATCGAGCGCTTTTCGGCCAAGGGCGGGTTGTACATCAGCGTGCTGACCCACCCCACGACCGGCGGCGTTACCGCCAGCTTTGCCAGCCTTGGCGACATCATGCTGGCCGAGCCGGGCGCACTCATCGGTTTTGCAGGCCCCCGCGTCATCGAGCAGACCATCGGCGAGCGCCTGCCCGAGGGCTTCCAGCGCAGCGAGTTCCAGCTGGAACACGGCTTTGTAGACAAGGTCGTCCCCCGCAGTGAGCTCCGCGCCACCCTCATCCAGCTGCTGCAGCTCCACGCAGGCGGGAGGAAAACAGAATGATAAAAGAACTTCTGGAGCAGCTTGCTCCTTTGGACGCCCAGATCGCCGCCCTGCGGGGCGGCGCACAGGACGAGGACAGCCAGATGGCCGCCATCACGGCCCACGCTTCCGAGCTGGCCGAACTGGCGGTAGAGGAAGATGAGATCCTCCGCTGCTGCGGCCCGCTGACCGCTGAGGATCGGGTCTTTCTGGCACGCCACCCGGAGCGCCCCCATATCGACGAGACCATCAATGCTCTGTTCACCGATTTCTTTGAGCAGTGCGGCGATCGTCAGTGCCGGGAGGACAGCGCCATCCTGGGAGGCATCGCCCGCTTCCACGGGATGCCCGTGACCGTCATCGGCCACCGCAAAGGTTCCACACTGGAAGAGAACATGGCCTGCAACTTCGGTATGCCGGGACCGGAGGGCTACCGCAAGGCCCTCCGTCTCATGAAGCAGGCCGAAAAGTTTGGCCGCCCCATCATCACCTTCATCGACACGCCGGGCGCATACCCCGGCAAGGAGGCTGAAGAGCGAGGACAGGGCGAGGCTATCGCCCGAAACCTGATGGAGATGAGCGGTCTGACGGTTCCCGTCATCGCTGTCGTCACCGGCGAGGGCTCCTCCGGCGGTGCACTGGCGCTGGGTGTGGCGAACCACATCCTCATGCTGGAAAATGCCGTCTACTCGGTGCTCAGCCCCGAGGGCTTCGCCAGCATCCTGTGGAAGGATTCCTCCCGCAGCGGCGAGGCCTGCGAGATCATGAAGCTGACCGCACAGGACCTCTACAAGGACGGCATCGTCGAGGAGATCATCCCGGAGCCTGTGGGCGGCGCACAGCGCAGCCACGCGGCCCTCTTTGCCGCGCTGGACACGGCCCTGAAAGACCACCTCACCGCCCTCTGCAAGATGAGCGGCAAGGCACTGGCCGACCAGCGGTACAAAAAATTTCGTCAGATCGGAGAAGCGAAACGAGCATGAACGGTTTGCAGTTTCAGGCGGCCGCCGGCCTTTGCCCTGGGCGCCTGCGGCATCCAGGTGGGCACCTGTCTGCTGGCAAGCGAGGAGTGCCCCATCCACGAAAATTACAAGCAGGCCGTTTTGAAGGCCAAGGACTCCGACACCGTGGTGACCGGCCGTTCCATTGGCGGCCCGGTGCGAGTCCTGAAGAACAAGATGGCCCGGGAGTACCTGGCACTGGAGAAGCGGGGCGCCACTCTGGAGGAGCTGGAGCAGGTGACCCTGGGCGGCCTCCGGCGCGCCGTGCTGGAGGGCGACGTGGAGATGGGCAGCGTCATGAGCGGCCAGGTGGCCGGTATGCTCCACGAGATCCGGCCCGTGGCCGAGATTTTCCGTGATCTGTATGAGAGCGGTATCGCACGGGCGAAGGCCACCGCCGCAGAATGGAGCGACGCAGAATGAAACTGGGCTTTTTGTACGCCGGCCAGGGCAGCCAGCACGCCGGCATGGGCGCCGATCTGTACGAGGCGTTTTCCGCTTTCCGGGCTGTTTACGACCATGCGGAAGTGGATTTTGACCTGAAGAAGGTCTCCTTTGAGGACCCGGACGGCGTCATCAACCAGACCCGCTACACCCAGCCCTGCATGGTGGCCTTTGCCGCCGGCCTGACGGCGGTGCTGCGGGAGAAGGGCATCACCCCCGCCGTGGCGGCGGGCCTCTCCCTGGGCGAGTACTCCGCCCTCCACGCCGCCGGCGTCTTTGACGCCGCCACCGCTGTGAAGCTGGTGGCCTTCCGGGGCAAGGCCATGGAGGAGGCCGCCGCCGGGCGGGAGAGCGCCATGATGGCGGTCCTGAATCTGGACCGCAGCCCCCTGCAGGAGGCCTGCGACGCAGCCTCCGACCTTGGGTGCGTGGTAATCTGCAACTACAACTGCCCCGGCCAGCTGGTCATCGGCGGTGAGAAGGCCGCTGTGGAGAAGGCCGCCGCCATTGCCAAGGAGAAGGGAGCCCGCCGGTGCCTGCCCCTCAAGGTCAGCGGCCCCTTCCACACCCCCCTGATGGCCCCCGCCGGGGAGGCCCTGCGGGACTACTTCCAGGGCGTGGCGTTTGCGGATCCCCAGATCCCCGTGATCTTCAACTGCCTGGGGGATGTGAAGGATGACAGCACCACCATCCAGGAGCTGTTGGTGAAGCAGGTCCAGAGCAGCGTGTTTATGGAGGACTCCATCCGCACCATGGCCGACATGGGCGTGGACGCCATTGTGGAGATCGGCCCCGGCAAGCCCTCAGCGGCTTTGGTGAAAAAGACCGTCCCCGGCATGCCGGTCTGCGCTGTGGAGACCGCAGCGGATGTGGAGAACCTGCCCGACACGCTGGAACAACTGATAAAGGAGAAGGCATGATGAATTTTGCTGGAAAGACCGCCGTGGTCACCGGCGGCAGCCGGGGCATCGGCCGGGCCGTGTGCGAGGAGCTGGCCAAGGGCGGTGCCAATGTGGTGCTGTGCTACGCCGGCCGGGCGGAAGCTGCCCAGGAGACCGTGACCGCTTGCGAGGACCTGGGCCAAGGCTCTGGCCGTCAAGTGCGACGTGGCCGACAAGGCCCAGGTGAAAGCCCTGATGGACGAGGCTGTGAAGACCTTCGGCCGGATCGACATTCTGGTCAACAATGCCGGCGTCAATCGGGATGGCCTCCTCATGATGATGAAGGAGGAGGACTTTGACGCCGTCATCTCCGCCAACCTGAAAGGCACCTTCCTGTGCATGAAGGCCGTGTCCCGCACCATGATGAAGCAGCGGTACGGCCGCATCGTGAATCTCAGCAGCGTGGTGGGCCTCCGGGGCAATGCCGGTCAGGTCAACTATGCCGCCAGCAAGGCCGGTGTGGTAGGCATGACCAAGTCCCTGGCCAAGGAGCTGGCCTCCCGTGGCGTCACCGTCAACGCTGTGGCGCCCGGCTTCATCGACACCGACATGACCGCTGCCATGCCGGAGGCCGCCAAGACCGCCACCATGCCCTCCATCCCTATGCAGCGGCTGGGCGCTCCGGAGGACATCGCCAAAGCCGTGGCCTTCCTGGCCAGCGACGAGGCCGCCTATGTCACCGGCCAGGTCCTGGCCGTCGACGGGGGCATGGCGATGTGAAGCATTCAAGGGGGACAGTGTCCCCCTTGGACGCTCCGCCGGTATGCCACCGGCTCCGCTGAACCCCCATCACCAGTCTGCACCCCAAGGGCACTTCCGCGCCGCTTTCAGCGGCTTGGGTCAAAGTATTTTCGGCAGGTACAGAAGGTGAATTGCCCCGCAGGGGCAAGAGAAGCCGCCCTGGGGTGCGCCCTGCCGAAAATGATTGGAATTTCTTGATCTGCCTCTGGCAGATCAACCGGGGAACCCCGAATGGATTTCCCCAGCCCCCTTCCTTTTGCGGGGCCTTTTGGAACACCTTTTCCGGGTGCTCCCAACTCTATCTACAGGAGGTATACTATGGAACGACGGAGAGTCGTGATCACCGGCCTGGGGGCCGTGACCCCCATTGGCCTTACCGCGGCGGAGAGCTGGCAGGCCGTGAAGGACGGCGTGTGCGGCATCGCTCCCATCACCCAATTCGATCCCACCGATCTGAAGGTCCATCTGGCCGCGGAGGTCAAGGGCTTCGTGCCGGAGAACTACATGAGCAAGCCAGAGGCCAAGCGGATGGGCCGCTTCACCCAGATGGCCGTCGTCTCCGCCAAGGAGGCACTGGACGGTGCTGGCTTCACGTTGGATGAAGCGGAGGCGGATCGCTGCGGCGTCATCATCTCCAGCGGCATCGGCGGCCTGTCCATTACCGAGGCCGAGCACGACAAGGGCGCAGAAAAGGGCTGGGACCGGGTCTCTCCCTTCTATATTCCCACCGCTATCTGCAACATGGCCGCCGGTCAGATCGCCATTCACACCGGCTTCCGGGGCATGTGCTCCTGCCCGGTGACCGCCTGCCGGCGGCACCAATGCCGTAGGAGATGCCTTCCACTATATCCGGGACGGTTATGCTGACGTCATGCTCTGCGGCGGCACGGAAGCCAGTGTCACCGCCTCTGGCCATCGGCGCCTTCACATCCATGAAGGCCCTGAGCCAAAATCCCGACCCCAAGCGCGCTTCCATCCCCTTTGACGCGAGCGCAGCGGCTTCGTCCTGGGCGAAGGCGCGGCGATCCTGCTGCTGGAGGAGCTGGAGCACGCCAAGGCCCGGGGCGCCGAGATCTATGCGGAATTCGTAGGCTACGGCGCCACCTGCGACGCCTATCACATGACTGCCCCTCGGGCCGACGGCAGCGGCGGCGCCAAGGCCATGGCCATGGCCATTGCAGACGCCGGCTCCAAGCCGGAGGATGTGGACTACATCAACGCCCACGGCACCTCCACCCCACCTCAACGACGCCGGTGAGACGGCCGCCGTCAAGACTGTGTTCGGGCCCCATGCCTATGAACTGGCCATGAGCTCCACCAAGTCCATGACCGGCCATATGCTGGGAGCCGCCGGCGCGGTGGAGGCCATTTTCTGCGCGCTGACGCTGCGTGACGGCTTCCTTCCCGCCACCATCAACTATCAGGTGCCCGATCCCGAGTGCGACCTGGACGTGGTGCCGGGTCACCGGCGCGCAGCGCCGATGCGCTACGCCCTGTCCAACTCTCTGGGCTTCGGCGGCCATAACGGCACCATCCTGCTTCAAACGATGGGAGGCGTGACCCATGGCAAACGAATTCAATTCCAATCAGATCGCTGAGATCCTACCTCATCGTTATCCCTTTGCTCTGGTGGACCGGATCACCGATTACGAGCCCGGCCAGTGGGCCAAGGGCCGCAAGTGCGTCAGCGTCAACGAGCCGTTCTTCTGCGGCCACTTCCCCCAGGAGCATGTCATGCCCGGCGTGCTGATCTTGGAGGCCATGGCCCAGGTGGGCGCTGTGGCCATTTTCTCCCTGCCGGAGAACCGGGGCAAGATCGCCCTGTTCGGCGGTGTGAAAAACGCCCGCTTCCGCCGGAAGGTGATCCCCGGCGACGTGCTGGAGATGGAGTGCGTTCTCACCAAGCGCCGCGGGCCGGTGGGGATCGGCGAGTGCAAGGCCACTGTCAACGGCGAACTGGCCTGTACGGCGGAACTGACCTTCGCCATCGGTGCGGAATGACAGCCGACGCTTTCCCGCCATGCGGGCAAGGCGCGGGAAAGAGGGCTTGCAGCCATGCTGAAAGACGCTTTTTTTAACGTGTACACCAAGTTCAAGCTCCACTTTTATCAGGAGATCTTCGGCGCTTTCAGGACCGTGAGGCCAGCCTCACCACGGTGGAGACCTTCTGCATGGAGACCATCCAGGCACTGGGCACCCCCACGGTGAATGAATTTGCCACCTTCATGCGGATCTCCCCGCCCAATGCGGCCTACAAGGTCAACAGCCTGATCAAGAAGGATATATCCGCAAGGTCCAGTCTTCCGATGACCGGCGGGAATACCATCTGGAGGTCACTCAAAAGTATATCGACTACTACAACATCAGCACGGCCTACATGACCGCCGTCATGAACCGCATCACGCAGCGGTTTACCCCGGCGGAGTGCGCCAAGCTGGAGGAGATGCTCACCATCATCAGCCGGGAGCTGATGGCAGAAGTGGAGATTCCAGACGCCCTTTCGGGACAAAGCAACTAAAGAAGCGGCACAGGCTGACAGCCTGTGCCGCTTCCTTTTCAAAACAGTCCCTCCGGGATGCGGATATCCGCTCTGGGGACCCTCTCCCAGGCAAAGTCCTCCAGCAGGCTCTCCCCGCTTCTGGGTTCTGCCGAGGGGTTGAAGCCTGCGAGATATGCCAGCTTTCCCAGGATTTCCGGTGCCGTATACCGCTCTCCCAGCGTGTCCAGCCCTGCATCCGCGTTCCGCTTGCTGAGCCGCTGTCCATCGCTTCCCAGAAGCAGCGGGAAATGGTAAAACGCCGGTGCCTCCAGTCCCAGCAGCCGATACAGCAGCAGCTGCCTGGGGGTGGACGCCAGCAGGTCCGCCCCCGCACTACCTCTGTGACCCCCATGGCGGCATCATCCACCACCACCGCCAGCTGATAGGCAAACATCCCATCCGACCGGCGCAGAAGAAAATCCCCGCAGTCCGCAGGCAGCCACTCCCTGTACTCCCCCATGTGGCCGTCGGTGAAAGTGATCTCCTCCTCCGGCACCCACAGCCGCAGGGCGGGGGCGCGGCCTGTGCGCCGGGCCCGCTCTGCCGCCTGCTCCGCGGTCAGACCGCGGCAGGTCCCCGGGTAGACCACCTGTCCATCCTCCCGGTGGGGCGCACTGGCGGCATGGAGCTCCGCCCGGGTACAGAAGCAGGGGTAGACCAGCCCCTGGGCCTCCAGTCGCCTCAGAGCAGCCTGATACAGCGCCGTCCTCCGGCTCTGCTCATAGGGGCCGCTGGGGCCGCCGATGACAGGTCCCTCGTCCCAGTTCACTCCCAGCCACTGGATGTCCCGGCACATCTGCTCCCCATAGCGCCGCGGGCATCGCGCGATATCCAGATCCTCGATCCGCAGGATCACTCTCCCGCCCTTCTGCCGGGCGCTGAGCCAAGCCAGCAGGCAGCACAAAATATTCCCCAAATGGATGCGCCCGCTTGGCGACGGCGCAAACCGTCCGGTCACCGCCATGGTCTCCTGCCCTCCTTGTCCGTTCATGCCACCCCATTATAGCGGGATTTCTCCGCTTCTTCAAGGCCGTTCCTCCCGTTTCTCCATGGTGAAATGTATCAGATGCAAAACATGCGCAATATCTTCGCTCTATTTATGATATAACCATAACGACAGGCAGGTATATGCCAGAAAAGCGTGAACATGACAGTTGAATTCCCCTGCCTCATCCCATGCTTCAGCGTTCAGCGTGCATCTCCTGATCGGCATTTCTCATAAAAGATCGGCGTGGACAAGCAAAGGAGAAAATGAAACGCCCCGTCTTTCCCGAAGTACCCCCTGCAGCTCCACACCTGTATCCTGTTCGCTGTCGGGCAAACTGAGGAGGTATATGGGGTACTGGACTGTACTGGGTTTTGCCCCCATTGAGGCACCATACCGTTCTTCTTCGCCCATGGTCTCCATCTTGTCGTTGACCAGGATCCGGCCCCGGTCGTTCAGCCCGCCGGCCTCCAGGTTCAGGGATGCGGTGTTGGCCTTGCGGCCGATGGCCACCAGGACCTTCTCAGCCTCGAAAGCACAGTCTCGCCAGCCTTGTTTTTGCACACCACCTTGGCGCCCACAGGGACTGGCCTCCACGGCCTGCACCGGGCACTCCAGGTTGAACTCCATGCCCATCTTCTTCATGTGCGCCACGCCGATGGTGGTCAGGTCGCCGTCCAGCATAGGCAGCATGTGGTCCATAGCCTCCACCACGGTGATCTTGGTGCCGAAGGCCGCGTAGGCGCAGGCCAGCTCCAGACCGATGACGCCGCCACCGATGACCACCATGCTCTTGGGCAGCTGTTCCAGGCTCAGAGCGCCGGTGGAGTCGATGCAGTTGGGATTCTCCTTGAGCCCGGGGATGGGAGGAACGGCGTTGACGGAGCCGGTGGCCACGATGATGGCGTCAGCGGTCATCTCCTCCACGGTGCCGTCCGCCTTCTTCACGGAGAGCTTGCCCGGGGCGGTGAAGCTGGCCTCGCCGTCGATCTTCGCGACCTTGTTCTGCCTTCAGCAGACCGGCAACGCCCTGGGTCAGCTTCTTGGAAATGGCGTTTTTGTGGGCGATGACCTGGGGGAAATCCACTTCCACTCCAGTGACCTTCACGCCGATATCGGCACCCTGCTCTTGATGTCCTCGATCAGCTCCGCGCTGTGCAGCAAGCACTTGGTGGGGATGCAGCCAATGTTCAGGCAGGTGCCGCCGATGTGCTCCGCTCGATCACAGTCACCTTGGCGCCCAGCTGGGCGGCGCGGATGGCGGCCACATAGCCGCCGGGGCCGCCGCCCACCACGATAACGGTCTTCTGGCCAGCTGCGGCGGGGCCTGCAGCCGGGGCAGGTGCAGCAGGAGCGGAGGCAGCGGGTGCGGCGGGAGCCGCGGCGCCGGCAGCATCGGGAACCGCCTCTCCGGCGGCGCCGATCCAGGCGATCACGCTCTTGCAGGGCGCGGTCTCGCCCTCCGGCAGCAGGATCTTCAGCAGGGTGCCGTCATCCTCCGCTTCCACATCGTTGGTCAGCTTGTCAGTCGCCACGGAGAACAGGATGTCGCCCTTCTTGACGGTGTCTCCCTCCTTGAACTTCCACTCTTCAATGGTGCCCTCGGTCATCGTCAGACCCAGCTTGGGCATCAGCACTTCAGTTGCCATAATTTCTGTCCTTCTTTCATGAACTTACCCAAAAACCGCCTCTAATTCGGCCTTTGAGTTGTTTGGATCGTCAAATTTTGGACATGACCCGTTCTCAAATGGCGGGAACCCGGCACAGGCCGGGTTCCCTTTGAATGGGTTGTTTGATCTCACACCAGGAGCATGTAGGGGTTCTCCAGCAGCTCCGCGATGCGCTTGAGGAACTTGCAGGCCATCACGCCGTCCACCACACGGTGGTCAGCAGTCAGGCTCAGGTTCATCATGGTCCGGATCACGATCTGGACCGTTACGCACAACGGGGGTATCCACCATATCGCACACGCCCAGAATCGCCAGCTCGGGCTGGTTGATGATAGGAGAGAAATTCCGCACGCCGTAGGGTCCGAGGGAGGAGATGGTGAAGGTGCCGCCGGTCATGTCCTCCATGGCGAGCTTCCCGAACCGGGTGGCCTCGATCAGGGCCTCGGTCTCCTTGGCGATCTCGGCCAAGGACTTGCTCTCGCAGCTCTTCACGTTGGGGACGATTAGGCCGTCGCCCTTTGCCACCGCCAGACCCATGTTGACATGCTTGTGGCGGGTCAGCATGTTGTCGGCGAAGCTGGCGTTGACGTCGGGGAACTCCGTCAGGGCCTTGGCGACCACCTTCATGATGATGTGGTTGTAGGTTAGCTTGATCCCCTGCTCCTTCAGGCCGTCCTTCAGCTTGGCACGCAGGTCCTTCATGGCGGTCACGTCCACCGCATAGGTGAAGGTCACCCGCGGAGAGGTGTGCCAGGAGTTGGTCATGTTGGCGGCGATGCTGCGGCGCAGCGGATTCACCTTCACAGGCTTCTCGTCGTTGCTCTCAACAGCGGCAGCGGCCTCAGCGGCAGGAGCTGCGGCTGCACCCACACCGGCGGCAGCCAGCACGTCGGCCTTCATCACCCGGCCCTGAACGTCCAGCTTGCTGACGTCCACACCCAGCTCGGCAGCCAGCTTGGCGGCCATGGGGCTGGTCTTGGGTCCGGCCACGAAGTTCTCCACGTCCTTGGCGATCACGGTGCCGTTAGGGCCGGTGGCGGGGATCTGGGCCAGGTCATAGCCCTTCTCCTTCGCCAGCTTCTTGGCGTAGGGAGTCGCCAGCACGTAGGCACCGGCGGGACGGTCCGCATGGGCCGTGGGGGCGGCGGCAGGAGCCGCGGCAGAGGCTGCGGACGGCGCAGCGGCAGGAGCAGCAGGCGCGGCCGCGGCGGGCGCGGCGGCACCGGAGGCATCCGGAATCGCCTCGCCGGGCTGGCCGATCCACGCGATCACGCTCTTGCAGGGAGCGGTCTCACCCTCCGGCAGCAGGATCTTCAGCAGCGTGCCGTCCGTGTCGCACTCCACATCGTTGGTCAGCTTGTCGGTGGCCACGGAGAACAGGATGTCCCCCTTCTTGACAGCGTCGCCCTCTTTATATTTCCATTCTTCAATGGTGCCCTCGGTCATCGTCAGTCCGAGCTTGGGCATCAATACTTCAGTTGCCATACTTGAAAATCTCCTTTTCAACAGGCATTAAAACATGCCCTTGATGCCCTTGACCAGGTCCTCCGGAACCACTTTCACCATCTTTTCCAGAGTGGGGGCGAAGGGGATGGGGCAGAAGGGAGCGCCGTACCGCAGGATGGGCGCGTCCAGATACTCCAGGGCCTCCTCGGCCACGGTGGCGGCGATCTCTGCGCCGAAGCCGCCCTGCTTCACTGCCTCGTGCACGATGCACAGGCGGTGGGTCTTCTTCACGCTGTTCAGCACGGTCTCCTTATCCCAGGGAGACAGGGTGATCAGGTCGATGACCTCGGCCTTGATGCCGTCCTTGGCCAGCAGGTCCGCCGCGCCCCGCGCGTTCTTCATGCCGATGGAGTAGGACACGATGGTCACGTCGCTGCCCTCCCGCTCCACGCGGGCCTTGCCCAGGGTGTAAGGCTCCTCCTCGCCGATCTCGGGCACTTCGCCTTTCTCCTTGTACAGGATCTTGTTCTCGAAGTACAGCACGGGGTCATCGCACTCGATGGCGGCCTTCAGCACCATCTTGGCGTCATAGGGATTGGAGGGCGCCACAACCTTGATGCCGGGGATGTGGGCGAACCAGGACTCCACGCACTGGGAATGCTGTGCAGCGCCGCCGCCGGCAGAACCGTCGGGCGCACGCAGGACCAGGGGCACCTTGGCCTGGCCGCCGAACATGTAGCGGACTTTGGCCATCTGGTTGAAGATCTCGTCCATGGGCACGCCGATGAAGTCGGCGAAGTGCATGTCCACCACGGGACGGGCGCCGGCCAGAGCCGCGCCTACGCCGCCGCCGATGATAAAGGTCTCGGAAATGGGGGTATCAATGATCCGGCCGGGGAACTGCTGGGGCAGGCCCTTGAACTGACCGAAGATACCGCCCTGACGGGCCAGGTCCTCGCCCATTGCGAATACAGTGGGGTCTTTCGCCATCGTCTCGGCCATGGCCTCTTGAGTGGCCTGAGAAAAAGTGATCTTACGCATCGTATTTGTCCTCCTTCGCCTTAGTCATCCACGTAGACGTACTTCATGTACTCGGACGCATCGGCGTACTCGCTCTGCATAGCGTACTCCTTGGCGTCTTTGATCTTCTGCTCACACTTGGCATCGATGGCGTCGCACTCCTCGGCGGTCATCAGCTTCAGCTTGGCGGCCTTGGCGCGGAACATCTTCAGAGGATCGGTGTCGTGATAGATCTTCTGGGTCTCGGCGTGGTCACGATACAGTTCAGGGTCGCCCACGAAGTGGCCCTCAATGCGGTAGGTCTTGGCCTCGATGAAGGTGGGGCCTTCGCCGGCACGGGCACGGGCAACAGCCTCCTTGGCGGCCTCATACACAGCAAAGACATCCTGGCCGTCCACGATCACACCGGGCACATGATAACCCGCCGCGCGGTCGGAGATGTTCTCCACATTGCAGGTGGTGCGGTAAGGCGTGGTGGAAGCCCAGCAGTTCATCTCATTGACGAAGATCACGGGCAGCTTCCAGGCGGAAGCGACGTTCATGGCCTCGTGGAAAGTGCCGCGGTTGGAGGCACCGTCACCGAAGAACACCACGGAAACCCGGTCGTTCTTCAGGATCATCTTGCTGGCCAGGGCAGCGCCGGTGGCCAGGTTGTAGCCGCCGCCCACGACGCCGTTGGCGCCCAGCATACCCACAGAGAAGTCGGCAATGTGCATGGAGCCGCCGCGGCCCTGGCACAGGCCGGTCTTCTTGCCGAAGATCTCAGCCATCATGCGGTTCACATCCGCGCCCTTGGCCACACAGTGGCCGTGGCCGCGGTGAGTGGACTCGATCATATCGTCCTTCCGCAGAGCGGAGCACACACCAGTGGCGATGGCCTCCTCACCGATGTACAGGTGCACGAAGCCGGGAATCTCACCATTCAGGAAGTCGTGCTTCACGCTCTCCTCAAACTTGCGGATGGTGCACATGGTCTCATAAAAGTGCTCCGCCAGTTCCTTGGTGTATTTTGCTGCCTTTGTTGCTGCCATAGGAAAAACTCCCTTCTGCCGACTCTCCTGTCGGCACTCTTTGAAATTTGCTGGGACAGATGCGCTGGGCGGTGAAATCGTCAAAATTTTCACCTATGTTCTCTGAAAAGACGTGGCAACAGTTTCCTGCAGCCACGTCCTCTCAGCTAACGCAACTTACGAAACCTTAACCGTTGTTTATACGGAAACGCAGGCTGCCTCTTCAATTAGGCGGCGGGCTCAGTGGTGCCAGCATCAGCCTGAGTGACGCTGGTGAAAGCCTCGATCAGCTCGGGGGGTCAGCTCGTCGGCGAACTCGTCGTACACGGGAGCGGAAGCCTCAGCGAACTCAGCGGCGGCGTCGGCGCTCAGCTCAGTGACTTCCACACCGGCCTCGGCCCACTTGTCCATGATCTCCTGATCCTGGCCGCGGTTCAGCTCACGCTCGTACACGCAGGCCTGCTGGCCGGCCTCGTCAACGATGGCCTGCAGCTCGGGAGACAGGGAGTTGTACAGCTCCGCGTTCATGCAGAAGAACAGGCAGTCATAAGCGCCGGTCCAATAGGTCAGATAGCTCTGGACCTCCTGGATGGAAGCGGCATCAGCGGTGGGCAGGGGGTTCTCCTGGCCGTCGTAGGTGCCGGTCTGCAGAGCGGTGAACACCTCGGACCAGTTGGCGTTGGTGTAGTCGGCGCCCCACAGCTCATAGGAGCGGTTCAGCAGCTGGGAACCCGCGACACGCATCTTCAGGCCGTTCATGTCAGCCTTGCTGGCGATGGCGTGCTTGCTGTTGGTGATGTGGCGGAAGCCGTTCTCCGCAATGCCCAGCAGGTGCACGTTGTAGGTGCTCTCCAGGATCTCGCCCAGAGCCTCGCCGCCGGCGCCGTCCAGGGCCGCGTCAGCCTCTTCCGTGCTGCTGAACAGGAAGGGCAGGGGAGACCACGTTGAACCGCTGGTCGAAGGAGGACCAGATCAGGTTGGGTGCATGGACAACTCGGTGGTACCGTCCATCAGGGCCTGGATGCCGTCGGTCTGGTTGCCGGCGGTCAGCTGGTCAGCGGGATAGTACTGAACGGTGATGGCACCGCCGGTCTTCTCGCCCACGATCCGGGCGGACTCCTTGGCGCCGTCCACCCAGGGAGAGGTCTCCGTGGCGGAGCAGGCGAACTTCCAGGTCATTTCCTCGAACTCGCCAGTGGAAGCGGCAGCATCATCGCCGCTGTCGGCAGTGGTATCGCTGGCAGCGTCATCGCCACCGCCGCAGGCCACCAGGGCCAGAGCCATGGTGAGCGCCAGGAGCAGTGCAAGAAACTTTTTCATTGTTTTGCCTCCTTAAAATAGTTGTAGCAGGTATTATCTGAAACCGCAAAGCGCGGTTACAGCCAAGTCAGGAGATGCTTATTTACCGAACAAGAGCACGGTAGAGAACCAGGGCACATAGGTGATGAGCAGCAGCGCAATAATGCATGCCACAATCTGGGGCCACACAGCCTTGGACATAGAGACAATGGTGACCTTGGTCTTGTCCCGCAGGCCCTGAAGCTTCTCGGACACACCGATGGCAACGAACAGGTTGACACCCACGGGAGGAGTCACCTGGCCGATAGCCAGGTTCACTGTGGCGATCACGCCGAAGTGGACGGGGTCGATGCCCAGCTGGGTGGCTACGGGGGTACATGATGGGGATAAAGATGTACATGGCGGAGTTGGCGTCCACGAAGCAGCCTGCAATCAGGAAGATCACGTTGACGATCAGCAGGAAGATGTACTTGTTGCCGGAGATCTCCAGCAGCAGAGCCTGGGCCGCCTGCGCAATGCCGAACACCGTGCACACATAGGAGAACAGGGTGGCCGCGCCGATGATCAGCATGATGCCGCCGGTGGTCTTGCCGGAGTCGACCAGAATATCGATCATATCCTTCATCTTGACCTCACGATAGATGAAGACGCCGACCACCAGACCGTATACCACGGGACGGCAGCCGCCTCGGTGGGGGTGAAAACGCCGCCGTAGATGCCGCCGATGATGATGACGGGCATCAGGAAGCCCCAGAAGGCCTCACGGAAGGACTTCCAGCGCTGGCCCCAGGAGGACTTTGCCTTGGATGCCTGGATGCCCTTCTTGCGGCACTCGATCATGATGATGATCACCAGGGACAGGCCCATCATGATGCCGGGAATCCAGCCGCCCATGAACATATCGCCCACGGAGACGCCGGTGATGGAGGCGTACACCACGAATGCGATGGAGGGCGGAATGACGATGGCGATGGAGGAGGCGCTGGCCATCAGGGAAGAGGCGAAGGGGGCGGAGAAGCCGCCGCGGTTGATCATGGCAGGGATCAGGATGATGCCCAGGGCCGCCACGGTGGCGGGGCCGGAGCCGGAGATGGCGCCGAAGAAGCAGGCCACGATGACAGCCACGATGGCGATGCCGCCGCGCCGATGGCCGACGCAGTCATCAGCAAACGCCACCAGACGGCTGGAGATGCCCGCCTTGGCCATGATGTTGCCGGACAGAACAAAGAACGGAATAGCCAGCAGCAGGAACTTTGCCATGCCGCTGTACACGTTGGTAGGGACGACCGTCAGGGGGGAACTGCTGAAGAGCAGGGCGAAAATGGAAGACATACCCAGGCTGACGGCGATGGGGATATTCAGCAGCAGCATCACGAAGAAGCTGCCGAACAGGATCAGGTTAATCATACGCTCTCTTTTCCTCCCTCTGTCTCAGCCGGCTTCACACAGGCGGCCTTGTTGCTCATCACGTCGACCAGATACTCGATGGCGTGGAGCACCAGGAAGATGGAGCCGATGGGCAGCAGGATGGTGAAAATCCACTCGGGCCAACCCAGGGAGAAGGTCTCCTTGCCAGTGCTGATCTGATCGAACACCTTGTTAAAGCCGGTGTAGATCAGGATGGCGTAAAAGATCAGGTTCACGACCGTGTCAATCACGGTCAGAATCTTTTTACCCCCGACGCCCACATTGTCGAAGATCAGGGACAGCGTAATCATGCTGCCGTCTCTGGTAGCTAGGGCGCAGCCTAGCATGATCATCAGGATGAACGCGTTGATGACCAGCTCCTCGGACCACGCGAAGTTGGAGTGGAAAACATACCGAGAGAGCACGTTGATAAACGTGATCGCTGTAACCACGACGGTAATCACGCAGAGCACGAATTCCTCGACTTTGGTGAGCCCGTTCATGATCGTCTTGTAGGTTTTCATTCGATCAATCCCTTCAGTTAGTGTGGCGCCCCGTCTTAACAGAATATTTATACGTCTCCTGCGCATGAATAGTTGCCTGTCTATCATGCCGTATGAATAAACTGCCGCAAAGCCGCCTGTTTCACAGAAATACATATTAAATTTCTGTTAACGGAGACAAGTATATCACTTTGCCAATTCAATATCAATCAGCAATCGGAAATTTGTCATTTTGCCCATTTTTGTTCTGTGGCTCTTTGCCAATTTTGTACAAACAGCAAAAATATGGCAATTTTAACAGAAAAATAAATTATTTTTGGACTTTTTGCTGATTTTTCGGAAAAAGTATGGTATAATCAACCATAAAACCGCAAAGCGCCGATTCTTACGCAAGCCTTACGCAAATCATGGCATTTTGAAATTTTATTCTGAAAGACGTTTGTCCCGCAAGTAAAAATCCTGTACACACAAGGAGCGACATCATGTCCCATTGCCAAATCACACTCAGCGTCAACGCCGGGGTCGCCCTGCATCTGGGTGCCATGCGGGTCTGGTCCGACGCGCTCCACGACCGTCGGGTTGTGGGGTTCTCCACTGTCACCCCTGAGCGCTGGAACATTCTTCAGGCTCATCCGGACTTCGCCAGCCCGGATCTGCTCTTTTTCACCCACTGCCATCCGGACCATTACTCCCGCGCCCTGACAGAGCAGGTGATTGCCCAAAATCCGCAGGTGGCCCTGGTGCTGCCGGAGCAGGAGTTTGACCGCCAGCTGGTGCTGGCCGGTCCCAGCAGCCATCTCACCCTGGAGGGGCTGCACATGGACTTCATGCGCCTGACTCACGAGGGTGCACAGTACCGGGAGGTCCCCCACTACGGCTGTATCCTGGAATATGACGGTTTCCGGGTCCTGATCGCCGGAGACTGCGCCGTGGCGGACCCGCAGCTGCGGGATTTCATCGGCAGCCGCCCCATTGATCTGGCCCTTTTGAACTTCCCTTGGGTGACTCTTCGGAAGGGCCGTCACTTCATCGAACAGGCCATCCGGCCGGAGCATCTGGTGGTATACCATCTCCCCTTCTCCCACGATGACCGCTGGGGATATCGGGATGCCGCCGTCAAGGGCGCGGGCCAGCTCCAGGGGTGCCGGATGTCCGGCTGCTGCTGGAGCCGTTCCAGCGGGAAATCCTGACCTGACAAGAATCAAAGAGAGACGCGCCGGGCGCGTCTCTTTTTGATTCTGCGGACGCTGTCTCAGTCCACATAAAATATTGTATCCAGCACCTGGTCCCGGGTGATGGTTCCGAAATAGTCCCGAAGGGGAAGCGGTCCAGCACCGCCCCCCGACGTCCTCCCGCCGGAATGGCGTGCCCATCAGGGCGCCGGTCACCTCGTCCATGGGGCTGACAGCCAGAAAATCTCCGTAGAACACGATCTGGCGGATGATCCCCTGGTCCACCTCCACACAGGGCTCCAGGGTGCCGCCGTCCCAGCGGCGCTTGTTCCGCAGGTTGTACTTGGGGGAACGGCCGAAGTTCCACTCCCAGGTGTCGTACTTGGTGCGCTTCAGCTCATCCACAGCAGCCAGTTCCTCATCTGTCAGGTGATCCTCCACCAGACCGCTGCCGGCCAATGTTTTCTTCAGATAACTCCAGAAGGCGGGCATATCCATATCCGTCTTCAGGAACTCCCGGATGTTGCCGATCCGACTGCGCACGGATTTTGCACTCTTGGACTCGAACTTTGCCGGGTCCACATTCAGCGCCCCGGACACCATGCCGGGGTTGGCGTCGAACAGCAGTGTCCCATGATACAGGAAGCGCCCGCGGAGCAGCCGCTGGGCTGTGCCGGACACCTTCCGCCCCTCCACCAGGATGTCATTGCGGCCGGAGGCCTCCGCCTGCAGGCCCAATCCCTGCAAGGCCTCCACAATGGGACGGTGAACCGCTCCATGGTCAGCCGCCCGCGTCCCCCACGTCGGTGATGAAGGAGTAGTTCAGGTTGCCCAGGTCGTGGTACACGGCGCCGCCGCCGGTGGTGCGGCGCACCACATGGATTCGCCGGCGAAGTGCTCGGTGATGACGCCGATGAAGCGCTCCATGCAGCCCAGAACCACCCGGTGGACCATGACAGGGCGGTGCTTCTGGCCGTCCTCGCCGACATACTCCAGCTCGAACCGCTCGGGCAGCTGGGAGTCCAGCTGGATGGTGCCGCACTGCCAGGTACGGCCGAGGGAGTCGGCCAGGTGGAAGTCCAGCTTCGGGCCGTAGAAGGCGCCGTCGCCCTCGTTGATGTCGAACTCCTTGCCCATCTCGGTGATGGCCTCCTTCAGGATGTCCTGGTTGCGCTCCCACTGCTCCACAGTGCCGATGTGATCCTCGGGCATGGTGGAGAGCTCGATGGTGTAGGTCAGGCCGAAGGTGGAGTACATCTCGTCGAACAGGCGGACCGTCTCCTGGATCACGTCCTTCATCTGCTCCGGGGTCATGAAGATGTGCGCGTCATCCTGGGTGAAGCAGCGCACGCGGAAGAGCCCGTGCAGCGCGCCGGAGAGCTCGTGGCGGTGTACAAGGCCCAGCTCGCCCATGCGCAGGGGCAGCTCGCGGTAGGAGTGCGGCTCGCTCTTGTAGACCAGCATGCCGCCGGGGCAGTTCATGGGCTTAACGGCGAAATCCTCCTCGTCGATGACGGTGGTGTACATATTCTGCTTGTAGTGATCCCAGTGGCCGCTGCGCTCCCACAGCTTGCGGTTGAGCATGATGGGCGTGGAGATCTCCACATAGCCATAGCGCTTGTGGAACTGGCGCCAGTAGTCCATCAGGGTGTTCTTCAGAACCATGCCCTTGGGCAGGAAGAAGGGGAAGCCGGGGCCCTCGTCGCAGCATGAACAGTCCCAGCTCCTTGCCCAGCTTGCGGTGGTCCCGCTTCTTGGCCTCTTCGATCTTGGGAGGTAGGCGTCCAGCTCCTCCTTCTTGGGGAAGGCGATGCCGTAGATGCGCTGCAGGGTCTCTCGGTTGGAGTCCCCCCGCCAGTAGGCGGCGTTGCAGGCGGTGAGCTTGATGGCGTTGCCCTTCACCCGGCCGGTGGAATCCAGGTGGGGACCGGCGCACAGATCGGTGAACTCCCCCTGCTTGTAGAAGGAGATGTGACGGCGTCTTCAGGCAGATCGTGGATCAGCTCCACCTTGAAGGGCTCTCCCTTCTCCTCCATGAATTTCAGAGCCTCCTCCCGGGGCAGCTCGAAGCGCTCCAGCTTCAGCTTCTCCTTGCAGATCTTGCGCATCTCCCCCTCGATCTGCTCCAGGTGCTCGGCGTGAAGGGGAAGGGGGAGTCCATGTCGTAGTAGAAGCCCTCGTCGATAGAGGGGCCGATGGCCAGCTTCACCTCCGGCCACAGCCGCTTGACGGCCCTCCGGCAGGCCGCCCACGCCAAAACTCTCGATGATCAGGGCGTGATTCCGCTCCAGCAGGAAGTCCGCCGCCTCCCGGCCGGCGCCAGGCACCAGCTTCAAAAGCGCCACCCTCGGGTCCAGCCGGTCATAGAATACCGGAGCTGCCAAGCATTCCTGCCGGATATAGCGCAGCAGCACCCCGTCCCGCAGCACCGCCAGGTAGGGAAAGTTGATGCTGGAGAAGGCCTGAAAGCTTTTGGATCGGGTCTTTCGGGCCCGGGTCCCCAGGATCACCCGGCTGTTGAACACGATAGAGACGCCCGGCAGGTCCTCCGCCGCGCAGCGGAGGGCATCGGTCAGGTTCACCTTGGAGTCGGTGGAATCGAAGCCGATGGGCTTCTGGGCTCCGGTCAGAACGATAGGCTTAGGACTGCCCTGGATCAGATAGCTGAGCCCCGCCGCCGTGTAGGCCATGGTGTCCGTGCCGTGGGTGATGACGAATCCGTCATAGCGGCCGTATCGTTCCCGGATGCAGGCGGCGATCTCCAGCCAGTTGGCCGGCGTCATGTTGGTGCTGTCCAGGTTCAAAAGCTGCAGGCACTCCACATCGCAGATGTCCGACACCGCCGGCAGGTGCGAGAGGAGCTGCTCCGTAGTCAGCTCCGGGGCCAGGCCGCTGTCGGTCACCTCCGAGGCGATGGTGCCGCCGGTCCCGATCAGCAGAATCTTCTTCATCTCATTCATTTCATCCGCTCCTCTGCTCACCCCAGATCCCGGTGGTCCAGGGCCGCCAGGCCGAACCGGGCCGCCAGGTCGATCTCCGCTCGTTCCGCTTCCGTCTCCGCCTGCTTCCGCCGCTGCCGCAGCTCCCGGAGGAACAGGCCCCGGAGGGAGTCCTCCTTCGCCCGGGCCCACAGATCCTCCGCCATACGGGTGCGGTCCCGGACCTCCAGGGCGTAAAACCGGTCCGCCAGCGCCTCCTGAAGGGCCGCCGCGCCGGCGCCGCCCTCTCCGGTCTCGCCGGTGAGGAGGATGCGGTACAGGTCCCCGGCAGTGTCCTCCGGCAGCGCCGCCTCCACGGCGGCCCGGGGGCTCTTTTCCGGTGACGTCCACCTCTAAAACCTCATACCGGTGCCGGGCAAAGGGCACAAAGGTCAGGGAGACCTCTCCGCCGTCGGAGATCGTCCCCTCGTAGAAACCTTTCTCCCCCAGCTCGTCGAACCCCCGGCCCTCGGACAGCCGGGCCAGGCGCAGACCGTGGACCCGAGTGTCAGCGGCGAGCTTCGCTTGTGGACGTGGCCCAGTGCCAGATAGCTCAGGCCGCTGGCCGCCGCTCTTCCCGGCGGAGGGTCGTACCGCGCCTCCGCCCCGTCCAGCTCCCCATGGAGCAATCCGATGTGAATTTTGCCGTCCGCCGGGGCGGTGAAACCCGCAGCAGACTCTCCGGCTGTTCCGGGCCGGAGAATGCCGCCCCGTGGATCACCAAGTTCCGCTCCGGCAGCTCCACGGCGGTCAGGGTATTCTCTTTGAATACGTACACGTTCTCCGGCCAGTCCACCGTCAGATACGGGCTGCCGGGTCCGTACCAGTCGTGATTGCCCGGGGGAGATGAATACCTCGCCCGCATCTGGCCCAGGGCCGCCGCCAACTGCTCCCCGGTCTCCCGGAAGGGAGCGGCGCTGTCGAACAGGTCCCCCGCCAGCAGTACCAGATCGATGCCGTGTTCCTTCACGTAGTCCGCCAGACGGAGAGCCCGTCTCCCGGCTCTCCCGCCGGCGGGCCGCCGCCTGTCCGGGCTGGTCCAGGGCGCCGAAGGCGCTGTCCAGGTGGAAGTCGGCGGCGTGGATAAATGTCAGCATGGGTCCACCTCCTCCGGCGTCAGCCCTGCTCCTCGGGCCGCCAGGCCTTGCACACATCCACCCACGCGGCAAAGTTGGAGGCATACCGCTCCAGCTCGTCGCAGGTCATCTCCACGGCGCTGTTGTCGCTGCCTGCGGCGGGGAACACCGTCTCGAACCGCTTCAAGGACACATCCAGGTACACCTTCACATCCTCCGGCAGGGCAAAGGGGCACACGCCGCCCACGTCGTGGCCGATCCGCTCATGGGCCTCCTCGTGGGTCAGCATCTTGGCCTTGGTGTGGAACTGGGCCTTGTAGCGGCTGTTGTCCACCTTGGCGTCCCCCGCCACCACAATGATGATGGGCTTGTCCTCCACCTTGAAGCTAAGGCTCTTGGCAATGCGGGCGCCCTCCACACCCACGGCCACCGCCGCCAGCTCCACCGTGGCGGAGGAGACATCGAACTCCCGGATTCGCTCTTCGATGCCGAGGGGCTTGAAATATGCTCTGACTTTTTCAATGGACATGATGGTTCGTTCCTCTCTATCTGAAATTTTAACCAGCCGGTTTGAAATCGTCTCGGTCACCGTACGTCGATCCGCTCCACGGCGGTGCACAGTCCGGTGGCGCTGTCCAGCGTGAAGATGGCCCCCTGGAGCTTGGCAGGCCCCTCCGGCGCCCGGTAGCGGCCCGGCAGGCCGCCCAGAAATCCCTCCACCGACTGGCGGGGGTCGATGCCCAGCACCGACTCGATGGACCCGGTCATTCCCAGGTCCGTAATATAGCCGGTGCCCTTGGGATACACCCGCTCGTCAGCGGTGGGCACGTGGGTGTGGGTGCCCCACAGGGCGGACACCCGGCCGTCCAGGTAGTAGCCCATAGCCAGCTTCTCGCTGGTGGCCTCGGCGTGGAAGTCCACCAGGGTGAAGTCCGCCGCGTCTCTCTCCAGCAGCCGGTCCGCCGCCGTGAAGGGGTTGTCCGCCCCCCAGGCCAGGTCGCACCGGCCGATCAGGTTCAGCACCCGGATCCGGACGCCGCCCAGGTCGTAAACACCGCAGCCCCGGCCCGGGGCCCGGCCGGTGTAGTTGGCGGGCCGCAGCAGCCAGGGCGCGTCCTCCAGGAAATCCGCAATCTGGCTCTTGCCGAAGGCGTGGTTCCCCAAGGTCACCACGTCGGCACCGGCGTCGTAGATCCGCTCCGCCTGGTCGCGGGTCAGCCCCACTCCGGCGGCATTCTCGCCGTTCACCACCGTGAAGTCGATGGCCTTCCACTTCTGGAGGGGACGCAGGTGCCGCTCCAGATGGCGGAGCCCGGGCTCCATCACCACGTCGCCCACTGCCAGAATGTGATACAGCATAGCGCGCCTCCCGTCTTTACAATCTAATGTGTTAGTATACCAAAAAACCATCCCGCTTGCAAAGAAAAACCGAAAATTTTTCCGCCGCCGTTGCGTTTCCTCCAGTCATCCCTTATAATGATTCCGGACACTATAAGAAATTCTGATTGCTGGAGGGATGATCCATGGCGGTCAAGCTGGAGCTGTACCGAGTGTTCAAAGAGGTGGCGGAGACGGGCAACATCTCCCTGGCGGCAAAAAACCTCTACATCTCCCAGTCGGCGGTGAGCCAGTCTATCAAGCAGCTGGAGACGGCACTCCAGGCCCGGCTGTTTGCCCGCAGTCCCCGGGGCGTCTCCCTCACCTGGGAGGGGCAGATGCTCTACCAGTATGTCCGCAGCGCCCTGGGCCTGCTGGCCACAGGGGAGGACAAGCTGTCCCAGGCCCAGCAGCTGTTGCTGGGCACCCTGACCATCGGCGCCAGCGACACTGTCACCAGCTTTTTCCTGACGCCATATTTGGAGGCCTTCCACCGCCAGCACCCGGGCATCCGGCTGAAGATTGTCAGCGGCCGCAGCGCCAAGGTGCTGAGCATGCTGAAATCCGGCGCCGTGGACATCGCCTTTGCCTCCTCCCCCACGGACCCCGCCGCGCTGCATACCTGGTCCTGCTTCGCCACCCACTCCGTCTTTGTGGCGGGCAGCGGCTACGACTGTGACTTCGACCACGTGTACACCCGGCAGGAGATCGCGGACTTCCCCCTGATCCTGCTGGAGCGCAAGGCCAGCAGCCGGGTGTTTCTGGAGCAGTACTTTCTGCAAAGCGGCGTCACGCTGACGCCGGAGATCGAGCTCTCCTCCCGGAGCCTGCTGGTATCCCTGGCCCGGATCGGCCTGGGGCGTGGCCGGTGTGACGCTGGAGTTCGTCCAAAAAGCGCTGGACAGCGGGGACATCCGCCTGCTGAAAACCGACTTCACCATTCCTGCCCGCAGCGTGGACATGTGCACCCTGCGGGACGTGACCCCCACCGCCGCGGCCTCCGCCTTTATGGAGATGGTCCGGCAGGACGCCCGGTGACGGCCATGGAACAGCTGTTTCTGATCCTGGAGCTGGTTGGGACGCTCGCTTTTGCCGCCTCCGGCGCCATCACCGGCCTGAAAAAGAACATGGACATTTTCGGCGTGTGCATCCTGGGCCTCACCACCGCGGTGGGCGGCGGCGTCATCCGGGACCTGCTCTTGGGCATCACGCCGCCGGGCACCTTCCAGGATCCCATCTACGCCGTGGTGGCCCTGGGTACCTCTCTGGTGCTGTTCCTGCCCCGCATCCGGCGGCTGCTGATGTGGGACCAGCGGCTCTACGACCTGGTGCTGCTGATCATGGACTCCGCGGGGCTCGGCATCTTCACCGCCGCGGGCATTCGCATCGCCTATGCCCAGGCCGCCCGGCCCACGCTCTTCCTGCTGGTGTTCGTGGGCGTCGTCACCGGCGTCGGGGGCGGCGTGCTGCGGGACGTGATGGCAGGCGACACCCCATATATCTTTCTCAAGCATGTTTACGCCTCCGCCTCCCTGGCGGGCGCGCTGGCCTGCGTGGTCCTCTGGCCCCTGGCGGGAGAGGCGGCCGCCATGCTCTGCGGCAGTGCGCTTGTGGTCGCCGTCCGCATCCTCTCCGCCCACTTCCGCTGGAACCTGCCTCACGCCCATGACTGAACAAACGGCCTCTCCGGATCGGGAGAGGTCGTTTCCTGTCCGGGGGACTCTTTTACAGGCCGTCAATGTTCGAGCCCGGATCCGCCGCTTTTCCCACGCCGCCCAGTGGAGATGCCAGGTTCTCTTCTCCATCTCTGCCATCCATGCCGGGATCGTATCTATACCCTCCGCCTTCCTCACAAAATAAACAGAAATTGAAATCAGGTTTCTAAGCAGCGGAAATGGGTACTCTGTTGCAAAAGAGGGTTGTGCCGTCCCAGTTTTTTTGATATACTGGATTAGTTTTCGGCCATTTCGGGCGGTCTTTCCGCCGAATGGCCCTGCACAACAGTTCACCAAGCAAAGGAGCGCGTATATGAAGCAGAAAAAAATTCCTCTCTCCCTCCAAATCTTTCTGGCGCTGGGGCTGGGCATCGCGGTCGGCATGGCCTTCACGGAAATCCCACCTTTGCCGTCAGCTATATCAAGCCCTTCGGCACCATTTTCCTGAACCTGCTGAAGTTCGTGGTGGTGCCCATCGTCTTTTTCTCCATTCTCTCCGGCATCATCTCCATGAGCGATATCCGCAAGGTGGGTTCCATCGGCGTCAAAACGCTGGTGTATTATACCTGCACCACTGCCGGGGGCCATCGTGCTGGCCATGTTCCTGGCCAACCTGTTCAAGGGCTTCTTCACGGTCATCGACCCCACCGGCGTCACCTTTGAGCCCGGGGGAGACCGCCAGCTTCATGGACACGCTGGTGGACATCTTCCCCTCCAACATCATCGCCCCCTTTGCCAACGCCTCCATGCTGCAGGTGATCGTGGCGGCGCTGCTGTTCGGCTTCGGTATCCTGGCCGCCGGAGAGAAGGGACGGCCCGCAGCGGCGCTGGTGGACAGCCTTACAGAGGTCTGCATGAAGGTCATGGACATCATCCTGCGCCTCTCCCCCATCGGCGTGTTCTGCCTGATCCTGCCGGTGGTGGCGGAAAACGGTCCCCAGATCCTGGGCAATCTGGGCCTGGTGCTGCTGTGCGCCTATATCGGGTACTTCCTCCACGCCGTCATCGTCTACTCTGCCACGGTAAAGGCCCTGGGCGGCGTGAGTCCGCTGGCCTTCTTCAAGGGGATGTTCCCGGCCATGGCCATGGCGTTCTCCTCTGCCTCCTCCGTGGGCACCCTGCCTTTGAACCTGGAGTGCACGGAGCGGCTGGGCGCCCGGCGGGACGTCGCCAGCTTCGTCCTGCCCCTGGGAGCCACCATCAACATGGACGGCACCGCCATCTACCAGGGGGTGTGCGCCGTGTTCATCGCCACCTGCTACGGAGTGGACCTGACCCTGGGCCAGATGGTCACCATCGTGCTCACCGCCACCCTGGCCTCCATCGGGACCGCGGGCGTCCCCGGCGCGGGCATGGTCATGCTTACCATGGTGCTGGAGAGCGTGAATCTGCCGGTGGCAGGCATCGGCCTGGTCATGGGGGTGGACCGCATCTTCGACATGGGCCGCACCACCATCAACATCACCGGCGACGCCGCCTGCGCCCTGGTGGTCTCCAACCTGGAGAAAAAAGCGGAGGCCCGACAGGGCTGCCCGCAGGCCCCGGGCCTGACCCCAGCCTAGTCAAAACCTCCGGCTAAGCCGGAGGCTTGAGTAGCCCTAGAAGGGCCTGATACGGACGAAGCCCCTTAAGGGGCACCGAAAGGTTTGCCGACAGCATTTCTTTCTCGGGCTGCCCCTTAAGGGGTCTCTTTTATGCCTTTTTGTTCTCGCGGCCCGTAAACGGGTAACAAACTCTTTCAGCCCTGTCTGGCCTGCGATTTGATCTGATGCCAGTTGGTTTCGGAAATACTCTGCTATCTGCTTCTTATTCCGCCCCACTGTATCCACATAATATCCTCTGGCCCAAAAGTGCCGATTCCCATACTTATATTTTAAATTTGCATGCCGATCAAATATCATCAGACTGCTCTTTCCTTTCAGATACCCCATAATCTGTGGTTAAGACACCGCCCTTTCACGGCGGTAACATGGGTTCGAATCCCGTACGGGTCACCATCCCAGGACGCCGGTATGCGCGGCGTCTTATGGGCAGAACAATGAGAATATAGAATGGAGGCTTAGCTCAGCAGGTTAGAGCGCCTGCTTCACACGCAGGAGGTCACTGGTTCGAGTCCACCGGCAGAACCTTCATCTCCCGCTTCTCCATCTTTGGAAGCTTGCAGCCTCTCGCGGGGCTCACCAGAATCAGCCGCTCCGCCACCGCTTGTTCCAGACAGTTGTTCAGCAAGGTATGGATGCCGTGGACCACCCGGACACTCAGGCCCTTGTTTTTCAGTTCGATGTGCTGGTATCGCTGTACCCGCCCGTTCTTCTGGAGATCGTTGTAGAATTTCTGGATCTGGATCGTAGTGAGCTTGTCCAGCTTGATGTCTCCCAGTTCGGGGATGATGTGGTTGTTGATGTAGTTTAGATAATAGTCCTTGGTGTTCTCCCGAAGCCGGGGGCTCGGCATAGACTTCATACCACATCTGCACCCAGCTTTTACCGTATGGGTGCCGCTGCGGTTCATGTCCAGCCGCTGACTGTCCGCAATGGCCTTTTTCAGCTTCTCCTTGACCTCCGCCTGGGTCTTCCCCAATACATTCTCGATTTTCTGCTTCCGGTCGCCGGGTCATAGGACGCCGTGTAGAATCCCTCCCACCGGCCATCCTTCCGTTTGCGGATGCTGCCTTCGCCGTTGGCACGTTTCTTCCCCATCCATCATCTCTCCTTTCCTGCCAGCTCACAGGCCCGCTGCTCGTCCTCGTTTTCAAAGTTGTACGGTGGCTGATCCGCAAGCAGCTCCTGTTGGATACCCTGGGCCAGACGGTAACCGGAGATGAAACTGTTGAGACACGATTCCTCCCGCAGAGCATCTTCCAGATCTGCCATCTTCAGAAGCAGCTTTCGTTCCGGCTCATCCAGCAGACGGGTGAGCTGCCTGTATGTCCGTTCGATTTTCCTGTCCAGATACTCTGCCCTCCGGGATGTCGTCTCGAACCTGCAGCAGAGGGCTTTCATATAATCACGCATCATGAATCGCCTCCTATCAGCGACACACAATACCATGCCCTGATCTCAATAGCCATCCCAACCCGGCAGAGTTATCAATTTGTTAGCAAATTCAGGACCGCCTCCGAAATTTTCGGAAGCGGTCCTGAATTTACACTCACATATGAAGTCTCGGTGATAGATGCTGCTGTTGCTCCATAATCCGCCGATGCACAGGGGCCATGATTCTTTCCATTCGGGCAGACAGATAAGTCTGGTAAAACTGCCGCTGCAGTTGATCCAGGAAAGGAACTTCTCTGATGAAAGCTAGCATCTCATCCAGATGGAATCGTGGCATCATGCGCATGACCGCTGCATTGCAGTCCTTGTTTCCAGCTGTCATCAGGAAATCATAGTAGTTGATTTTCTGGTCATTCTGTTTGATGGCAGAAGTCGGGAAAGCGGTAGATCCGGGCATTCAGCTCATCCTGATTTGACAAGACCGCCCGCATCACCTGGGCATCTGCCTGAGGCAGCAGACAGCTGCCGCAATCATAGATTGGGGCCAGCGTTGCGGTCTGGGTGTCATCGTGATACAGGAATCCCCAGTTTCCGTTGTGCCGGTCAAAATTCCCCAGAAGCGCGTCCACCACAAATACATTCCAAAAGTGTTGCAGCGCTTCCACAGGATTCACGTACTGCTGCTTTTCAATGGTATCCAGAATGTCCTCCAGCTCCGTTCCGGTGCCGCCATGTTCAGAATCGATGACAGTATTCTTGATGGAGCAGAAGTCAAACAGCTTACTTCCGTCTGCGGTAAAATCCTTGCAGGCACAGACAATCTTCGTCTTTCCCCCCACATCAAATGTCCCCAGGATGGTTTCCTGCGCGGGGATCCCAACCATGTTGAAGATGGTGCTGGCGATGTGTTCGCTGATACAGCTATTCGTGTAGGACAGCTCCGTTCTCTTTCCCTGACCGGAAGGAGGAAATTTCAGCATATATTGCTCGCCCTGATATTCGATTGCGATCTTCTTTCCGTTGGCACCGTTATAAGCACGTCCGGGCACACGCTTGCAGTTTGTAAAATCAGGCACTTCATTTACCCCACAGAAACTTCTGACGCAGATAATTGGCATGTTCATGTGTGATCGCGCCATCGTTGATCTCCGCGATGTTGATGCTTCCGTACAGCTCTCCCCACAGACAGTCCAGCAGAGAGGATCCCTCCGCAAGGCCTTCTTTGTATGCGTCCAGATCATGCTGGAGGTAAGGTGGGAGCCCATATTCCCATGAGCGTTCCCCGCAGGGCTTCCGCCGACTCCCCTGCCTGTCCCTATTGAGCAGACTTGCTTTTGCGCCGACTGATCCTTCATAGGAACACCCCTTTCCTTGATTTGTATGTTGTATTTTACCACATTGCCTCGTCTGCAAATCAACGATCGCCCTCATATCATATCTTTTCGGTCTGTTTGTCTACCCATTCCTGAAGTTTGTCCTTGGGTATCACAATGCGGGTTCCGATCCTCAGTGCGGGAAAGACCCTCAGACCGTGCCAACTCATAAGCCCCGGCACGGAGATTCCCAGCGCCGCTGCCATCTCAGGAACCGAGAGCATCAGCGGCAGATCTTGGTCATGCCGCCCCAGGTCTGGGTTTGCGTTTGTTCCTCCTCATGGTCACCGGGCTGGTGGCCCAGAGCAATTCGCAGCTCCTGAAGCTCCCGCATCCGCTTGCGGTCGATGTGCAGCCGCGGCTGTGCGGGCACAGTAGGCACGTTGTCCTGGAAGATGTTGCTCATGTGGTAGAGCAGGCGACTTACCGTCAACAGGAGCTGCGGCTGGTGCCATTGATCTTGACGTTCCAGAACATACCGAGCACAGGGATGACCATACGCATCCGCCATCCGGAAACAATTCCAAGCTGCTTCGTCGTCTTTGGGAACGCCGTTGCCTGTGAGGTACAGCTTCCCTAGCAGATAGTTCGCCCAGGGGTGATTCTGATTGGCCGCACAGCGGAGATACTCCGCCGCTTTGATTTCGTCTTTTTGCGCGGACTTACCCGTCAGGTATCCCTTCCCCAGACGGTAGGCAGCATCGGTGTTCCCGTTTCGAGTCGCTCGCTCCAACCACTGGATGCCCTCGGAAGTGTCATGGACCTCCCGATCGTCAGAGTGATATAGCTTGCCGAGAGCATACTGGGCTGCCGGCAGATCTCGCTTTGCCGCCAACTTCAGCCAGTGGACAGCCTGTTCTGTGTCCGGCAGCAACAGACCGCCATCCCGGTACAGCAGTCCCAGGAAATACTGGGCATGGACGTAGCCGTACTCCGCCAGCCGCTCCAGATCCTCCACCGCCTCATCCCGCTGATCCAGCGGCAGCTTGTTGTCTTCGATCTCGGCACGCAGCCGCAGGCAATCATAGGAGACCTCCCAGTTTTCCACCCACTCGCCCCGTTCTTGCCTCTTCTCGTCCTCGAAAGTGATCTTGCCCAGGCGGATATTCTCTGCCTCCCTGATGACCATGTTCCTGATAGCCCGGAACTCCTTCTGCTTTGACAGTGGCGGGCGTGGCTTCTTCTTGCCCGAGTAGAACTCGTTCACCTGACACTGGAGCTCCCACCACTTCTGGTAGCACTCGTTTACGACAGGGATGTACTCCAGCTGATCCACGATCTCATCTACCTGCCGCTTCATGGGCCGTGGAAGATAGCCGTAGGACTTCTTGCCCTTGACCTCACCCAACTGCTGGGACAGCTTCCAGATCATCCGCTCGGCCTGGGTGTGCTCACAGACCGTCTCCCGCATCTGCCGGGACAGCTCCAGCATGGCCTTTCGAGTTTCACGAACCAGTTCATCCCGGGAGACAGACTTCTGTTCGTAGACGTGGAGCAGTTCCTGTTGGAAGATATCATTGGTGAGTTGTGACTTCATCTGACGGATGCCATCCCGATCCAAGTGCGCCTGTCCCGGTTTCACCGACCAGGCCATCATATGGACGTGAGGATGGTGACCCTCATCATGGAACGCTGCGTACCAACGGAAGTCCTGTGGCGGGATGTGCATGGCCGCCGCGATGACGTTGCGGTGAGCGCGGATCAGTGCACGCCATGCCTGTGCGTTGT